>Ga0172373_10001102_pt1 | contig 43843 bp, 29 predicted proteins | sample Lak10m_2_FD_114546 | JGI IMG/M metagenome (GOLD analysis project Ga0172373, IMG submission 114546) | Freshwater microbial communities from Kabuno Bay, South-Kivu, Congo - kab_092012_10m | ecosystem: Environmental > Aquatic > Freshwater > Lake | place: Democratic Republic of the Congo... | reverse complement strand
TTGCCATATTCCTATTTTGATGTATTATTCTAAAGAGAATGGGGAATTGTACAAGAGTCTAAAGGACATCGAGAATTTAGAATTGATGATGTTGCCTGTTTTGGGATCTGAGTTGTTGGATGTTTCTTCATCGTTCTTTGTTTCACATGTGGATTGGAGTAAGCAGTTAGAACTTCAGGAAAATGCAGTAAAAAAGAATACCAATTACAATATACTAATTGTTGAAGACAACCAAGTTAATATGTTGTTAACTAAAGTATTAGTACATCAGTTCTTTCCTGATTCTTTGTTATTTGAAGCTGGCAATGGAGAGGAATGTATTGAAATGATGTTGAACGAGCATATGGATATTATTCTGATGGACATTCAGATGCCGGTTATGGATGGATACCAGGCTATGCAATTAATTCGACATTCGTTGAAAGTAAATGTACCGATCATTGCGTTGACGGCAAATGCGATAAAAGGCGAGCGCGAGCATTGTATGGAAATGGGGGCGAATGATTATGTAACGAAACCGATAGAACGTAGTGTACTCGAAAAAGCTATGCTGAAATTGCTACAACCTGAATTAGCAACAGATTAAAAGCGGGGTAATAACCCCGAATATTTTACTTTACATAATGTAAATTATGTTGATTATGTTTAGGTAAGTAACTAGGAATAAATTCATTAAAAAAGCCCGATTGCTCGGGCTTTATCTTTAAATGTCCTTTCTTAGTCATTATCCTCGTCCGCTTCAGCAGCTCCTGAATTCATTCCGCCGTGGCAACTTGCCGCTGTAGAATCTTTTCCTCCAGCACAACAAGACGAAGATCCAGCACCTGAACAACCGCCGTGACCAGCTTCTGAACTGCAGCAGTTTTCTAATTCTGGATGACGAATGGCGCCGCCGGTTGATCCTGTTCTGTACATCAAGGTCAAACTACCCGCCGCACCTAAAATGTACAATATCACGGCGTATTTAGCAATTTGACGACCTTTCCACATGCCCCACAACGCAACAGCCGCAAACAATCCAGAAACCACACTTGGCCATAAGGCCAATTCAGCCGCTTCTTCGTGCTCATGAATGTCATGCTTATCTACACCACACCATTTTCCGTCCATCAACGCGTGTTCTGCTTTATCGCCTGTAGCCATAGCCGCAAATGCCGATAAACCAGCGATTAAACCAATCCAAAGTCCAACCTTTTGAACGGTCGAATTCTTAAGGAATAGTCCAATTAGTGTCACAACCAATCCCACGGCAATACCAATAATTGGGAAGTGGTTAATCATTAAATGCACGTGAATCATGTTCATATCTTACTTTAATTAAGGGGTTTCAACTTGTTGTTTAGCAATACTTTAATTTTCTTTTGTTAAAGCGTTAAAACAAAGATGGTTGGTTCTCTTCATCCGAACTAGCTGCTGCCGGTTTCGGTCTACTATCTAAAATGGCTTCGTCGGCTTTTTGTTCCATTTCCACATCTGCTTCCAATAAATCTACGGCTAAAATCGGATAGGTCGAAAGTCGGTTTCCGATAGCTTTTAAACCTTTCACGGTTATAAACTCATGAACAGCCAGGGTCTCGTCCATCTTATTGGCAGCCTGCTTAAACTTCTTGTTGAAACGGATATAGACTTTGGGGAAATGCTGTGTGGTTGCGATACCCAGTTTCGATTTTGGATTCTCGGTAATGAATCGAACCAATCCTTTGCTTGGCTCAATCAAGAAACGTTTCACCATCCAAACCTCTTTTTCACCATCGAAATACACCACGTTCATTGGTTTCTCTGGTAGCCATTTTTCTACCGAAATCATATTGTCGGGGAAATGGATACTCAATTCTGGACTGAGCAATTGATAATCGCCCGACGATTGAATGACCAATAATTTGTCTTCTGGTCCAAAATCGCCCAAGAATTTACCACGTCCTTCGTCATTGATTCGTTGAACACTTTCGTCGATCCAAATCTTACGAGCGCCTAGGGTTGAAATTCCGGCTTGCTTCAATTCAACCTTTTTAACCGGATATTTGGTCACCATATTTCCTTGAGCATCCCGACCTTTCACGGCTAATTCTGAAAAATCGACATCGAACTTCAATTTCTTGAGACGTTCCAATGCACGTAAGTTCACGGTAACGACCTCAGCTTCACCGTTTGGATTGGCTGAAAAATACAAGACTTCTGAATTGGCCGTGCCTCGTGTCAAGTCATATTCTTTGTCGCGGGTGATAGAAGTAACCGCAAAGCGTTTCATATAACTGGCGCCGCCCGATTTCCCGTCGCGGTACATCAAATTATAGATTGTACGCTTGTCGTCTTTCTTCCAAACCGCAATATGAATGATGTCTTTTCCAAAGAATGCTTTCTGTTGCACCTTGCTAACCAACATCTTACCGTCTTTTCTGAACACGATAATATCGTCGATATCGGAACATTCGCATACAAATTCACCTTCGTCGCGTTTCAATCCAATACCTGCAAATCCTTCGGCCATATTCACATGCAACTTCGCGTTGGCAATTGCTACTTGTGCTGCTTGAACGGTATCGAATGGTTTGATTTCGGTGCGACGTTCTCTACCCTTTCCAAATTTGGCTTTCAAATCTTTGAAATAGGCAATGGCTGTTTCGGTGAGTTGAGCTAATTTTTCTTTTACTCCCTCAATTTCCGATTCCAAACGAGCAATATAATCATCGGCCTTTTTGGCATCGAACTTAGAAATACGCTTGATTTTAATCTCGGTCAAGCGCGCTACGTCCTCATCGGTTACTGCACGTAAGAATTTCTTTGTGTGTGGTTTAAGTCCTTTGTGAATCGTTGCAATGATGTCTTCCCAGGTTTCGCAATTCTCGATATCGCGGTAAATGCGTTTTTCGATAAAAATTTTCTCCAGTGAAGCAAAGTGCCAGTTTTCTTGTAATTCATTTAACTGAATTTCAAGCTCTTTACCAATTAAATACTTGGTGCGCTCTGCTGAAATGCGAAGCAATTCATCGACCGGTAAGAATTTAGGTCGGTCGTCGTGAATGACACACGAGTTGGGAGAAATACTGATCTCGCAATCGGTGAAGGCATACAAGGCGTCGATGGTCTTGTCTGGTGAAACACCAGGGGCAAGATGGACCATAATTTCTACAAACTCAGCCGTATTGTCTTCAATCTTTTTGATCTTGATTTTTCCTTTGTCGTTGGCTTTCAGAATAGAATCAATCAACGACGAGGTGGTAGTGCTGAAAGGAATTTCAGTGATGACCAAACAACGTGCGGCATCGTCTTTTTTAATCCGAGCTCGAACACGCACCTTACCCCCACGCAATCCGCTGTTGTAATCCGAAAAATCAGCTAGTCCTCCTGTTAGAAAGTCAGGAAGTATATGGGTCTTCTTTCCCTTCAATGCGTCAATAGAGGCATCGATTAATTCGTTGAAGTTATGAGGAAGGATTTTACAAGCTAATCCCACCGCAATACCTTCAACTCCTAGGCTCAGCAAGAGTGGGAATTTAACGGGAAGGGTTTCAGGCTCTTTATTTCTACCGTCGTAGCTGCTTAGCCACTCGGTGGTTTTCGGATTGAAAACGATTTCTTGGGCCAGTTTGTTGAGGCGAGTTTCAATGTAACGCGGAGCTGCGGCACTGTCACCTGTGTAAATATTCCCCCAGTTCCCTTGGGTATCTACCAATAAATTCTTTTGTCCGATTTGCACCAGCGCATCGCCAATGGATGCGTCACCGTGCGGATGGTATTTCATGGTATTTCCAATCACGTTGGCTACCTTATTGAAACGACCATCGTCCATTTCCCATAAGCTGTGCAAGATTCTTCGTTGAACGGGTTTTAGTCCGTCGTACAAGTGAGGAACCGCACGCTCTAGAATTACATATGAAGCATAATCGAGGAACCAACCTTCGTACAGTTGGCTTACACCGACTACATTACCTAATTGATTATCATCGATATTTTCAATTTCTTCTGACATCTTCTCTCCTATTCAGTTTCTGCAGTTTCTAATTCCGTTTCTTTTGGTGCAACAACCTCGTCTTTTTCTACACGTAGGTTATTGATGATGAATTCTTGACGTTCTGGGGTGTTTTTACCCATGAAGTATTCAAGAATGTCCTTAATATGAATGTCTTTGTTGATGACTACGGGTTCCAAGCGGATATTGTCTCCGATGAAGAACTTGAACTCTTCCGGTGAAATTTCTCCCAATCCCTTGAATCGCGTAATCTCTGGTTTAACTCCCAATTTTGCAATGGCTTGTTGACGCTCTTGGTCGCTATAGCAATAGATGGTTTCTTTCTTATTTCTTACGCGGAATAAAGGTGTTTGAAGAACGTATAAGTGTCCGCCTTTCACCAAATCTGGGAAGAATTGAAGGAAGAAGGTTATCATGAGCAAACGGATGTGCATTCCATCGACGTCGGCATCGGTAGCGATGACCACGTTGTTGTAACGCAACGAATCTAGTCCGTCTTCAATATCTAAGGCTGCTTGAAGTAAGTTAAACTCTTCGTTCTCGTACACCACTTTTTTGGTTAATCCGAACGTGTTCAGTGGTTTACCTTTCAAGCTAAACACCCCTTGGGTTTGCACGTTGCGTGAAATGGTAATGGAACCCGATGCAGAGTCACCCTCGGTGATGAACAAGGTGGTGGCATTGGCCAATTCGTGTTTGTCGCAATAATGCACTTTACAGTCGCGAAGCTTTTTGTTGTGCAGATTGGCCTTTTTAGCACGTTCGCGAGCGAGCTTGGCAACACCAGCTAATTCTTTGCGCTCGCGTTCGCTTTGCATGATCTTCTTTTGAAGATTCTGCGCGAGTTCTGGATTGCGGTGTAGGTAATTATCTAATTCTTTTTGAAGGAATTCTAGGATGAATGCCTTTACGCTCTTACCGTTTGGTTCAATTTCATTCGAACCTAATTTGGTTTTGGTTTGTGATTCGAAAACGGGTTCGATGACTTTGATTGCTACAGCAGCTACAATCCCTGAACGGATGTCAACCGCTTCGTAATCTTTTTTGAAAAAGTCACGAATCACTTTCACATAGGCCTCGCGAAAGGCCGCTTGGTGTGTTCCTCCTTGGGTGGTGTATTGTCCGTTTACAAACGAATAATACTCTTCGCCATAGCTATTGGTGTGGGTAATGGCCACTTCAATATCGTCGGCGCGCAAGTGAATGGGATTGTAAAGCGGATCTTCGCTCATGTTTGCAGCAAGCAAATCACGCAATCCATTTTCACTTTTAAATTTCTGACCATTGAAGACAATGGTTAATCCGGCGTTGAGGTAGCAATAGTTCCAAAGGAGTTTTTCGACGTATTGCGATTTGTATTGAAAATGCTGGAAAATGGTATCGTCTGGAACGAAGCTCATAAGTGTGCCGTTCTTTTCTGCAGACTTTCCAACTTTATTATCCTTTGTAATGATTCCTTTAGCGAATTCGGCGACTTTGGTTTCTCCTTCGCGGAAAGATTCTACTTTGAAATACGTACTAAGGGCGTTAACGGCTTTGGTACCGACCCCGTTTAAACCAACTGATTTCTTAAATGCACGTGAGTCGTACTTACCACCGGTATTTATTTTTGAAACGCAATCAATCACTTTTCCAAGTGGAATCCCTCGTCCGTAGTCACGAACCGTAACCATACGATCTTTGATAGTGATGTCAATGGTTTTACCATTTCCCATCACAAATTCATCGATCGAGTTGTCTAAGATTTCTTTTAAAAGGACATAAATACCATCATCAGCGGCTGAACCGTCGCCCAATTTACCAATATACATCCCCGGACGCAGACGAATGTGTTCGTACCATTCGAGGGATTTAATATTGTCTTCGGTGTAATTAACTTGTTGTGCCATTCTTCTTCACTTTGAACCAAGTTTCGAAATTAGTATGTACTTCGACTGCGGGAATTCACAATTCCTGCTAGTTTTCAACAGGAATTTGCAACAAACTGATGTTTATCAGCGTATTGCTTAGATTTGCTACAAATTGACCAAAACGCCATGAGAAAATCCTACCTAGTTCTTGGATTTGTTTTTCTATTCCTACAAACTTTCGCTCAAACCGAACGTCCTACTTGGCAAGATCTGATGAAAGATCCAGATGCCAACTTTTACGATATTCAAAATGCTTTTAATGAATCTTGGAAGGATGTCCCCCGCCCCTACCCGAAGGGAAAGGGATTTATGAGTTACAAACGTTGGGAGTGGTTCATGGAGCCTCGTGTTTATCCTACAGGAAAACGTCCAGCTGCCGATGCGGTGCAGCGCGCAATGATGGAGAGTCCGGGTATGTTCCCGCTTCCAACCACAAACAATACTCAAGGCTCTTGGTCCTATATTGGAAATACATCTGTCCCAACCAGTGGCGGTGGTGTTGGAAGAATTAACGCCGTTCGACCCTTACCGGGAAGTACAACAACCTTTTTCGCTTGTGCTCCTGGTGGAGGATTGTGGAAGACTACGAACTCGGGTGGAGCATGGACAATGATGAACACCGATAACCTCTCTTCGATTGGGGTAACAGATATTGCGATTGATCCGAACAACACCAACATCATGTACATCTCTACTGGAGATGGTGATGCTGGAGATACCTATTCGTTGGGAGTTTTAAAATCGACTGATGGCGGATTAACCTGGAACACTACCGGATTAAACTGGAGTGTGACTCAAACCCGAACCTGTCGTAAATTAATCATGCACCCAACCAACTCAAGTATTTTATTGGTGGCTACCAGTAACGGTATATACAAGACTACCGATGCGGGTGTGAACTGGACACAAGTTCAAGCAGGTAGTTTTTATGACTTAGAATTTAAAACCGATGATCCTACGATCATCTTTGCGGCGAGTACTGGATTTTACAAATCGACCGATACCGGTGGAACGTTTGCACAAATTACATCTGGACTACCCGCATCGAATGTGAGTCGCATGGCCATTGCCGTGAGTGCAGCTAACAGCGCAGTTGTTTATGTATTGGCTGGAAATTCGACTAATCAAGGATTAACTGGAGTATACAAGAGTACGAATAGCGGAACCTCATTCTCTACCGCTGCCACTACTCCGAATTTATTGGGATGGAATTCTGCAGGGAACGATACTGGAGGACAAGCTTGGTACGACTTATCTATTGAATGTAACGGATCTGATGCCAACATGGTTTGGGTAGGTGGCGTTAACATTTGGAAGTCCACTAACGGTGGAACCTCATGGGCATGTAACGCGCACTGGTATGGTGATGCAGGCTTGCCTTATGTGCATGCCGACATACACTGCTTGCAATGGGTGGCAGGAAGTTCAAGCCTATGGGTAGGTTGTGACGGAGGGGTATTCACAACATCTAACAACGGAACATCTTATAGTGACGCCTCATCGAATTTGCAAGTAGCTCAACAGTACCGAATTGGAATTGCTGAACTCAATGCCAATAAATTTTTAACAGGTTGGCAAGACAATGGAACCAACCTCAAGAATGCTGGGAACTTCTCGCAAGTGCTTGGAGGTGATGGTATGGAATGTATCATCGCTCGCACCGATGCGAATGTGATGTACGGAGAAATATATTACGGAAATATTTACAAATCGACCAATGGGGGAAGTACTTTCTCAACAATTGTTGCTAGTGGAGGTACTGGTGTAAATGCCGACGGAAATTGGGTTACACCGTATTGCTTAGGGGCTACGGATAACGATTTGTACGTTGGAAAATCAACTATTTACAAATCGAGTAACGCAGGTACTTCATTCACGGCCATGGGTACTTTTGGAAGTGGTAACGTATCTTGTTTTGCTGTTGCTGCTTCAAACGTGAGTACTATTTACGCCGCTAAAGGAGCAACCTTATATAAGACTACGAACGCCAATACGTTTGCTGCCTTAAGTGGTTTGCCTAATATTAGTATCACTTCGGTATGTGTTGATCCTGCAAACGCCAGTCGTGTTTGGGTAACCTTAAGTGGCTATACAGCAGGTTCGAAAGTTTATTTTTCTTCAGATGCAGGGGTTACTTGGACCAACGTTTCAGGAAGTTTACCTAATATACCTGCTAACCACATGGTTTATCAAACGGGCAGTGCTGATGGGCTGTACGTAGCCACGGATGCAGGGGTGTATTACAAAGACAATTCGTTGGCTGATTGGGTTCCGTATATGAACGGACTTCCAAATGTGATTGTCGATGAGTTAGAAATTCACTACGGTACTAACACCATTACCGCAGCAACTTTTGGTCGTGGGACATGGAGAGCTCCTTTGTATGCTCAGCCTAACCTTGATTTAGCGTTAGTTTCGGTTGATTCGCCAAGTGGTAATGTTTGTAGCACTACAGTTACTCCGGTTATTAACGTCATGAACACCGGATTGAATGATATTACTGATTTTCAATTATCGTATACCATCACCGGGCAATCGGCACAAACTTACACTTGGTCTGGAACATTAACTTCAGGAAGTGCCTTGTCTGTCAGCTTACCGAACGTTACATTAACCGCAGGGTCTTATACCCTTTCTGCTAGTTTGACTTCGGTGAATGCAGGTGCTGATGATAACACTAGTAATGACGCAGTGTCAAGTAACTTTAGCATTGTCGCTGGCGCAGCCAATGATGTCTGTTCAAGTGCAACAGCCTTAACAGTTGGTGCTGCCTATGTTACAGCAAATAATACAGTGACATGCACAGATGGCCCCGATCCATCATGCGGTGGAACTGGTATTCACGACGTATGGTACTCATTTACCTATACCGGTGGTGACATCACCATTCAAACCAATACAGGTACAATGAGTGATACGCGTATTGCCTTGTTCTATTCTTGCGGTTCTACTACGTCTTTAGCTTGTAACGATGATATTTCGGCGACCAATTATAATTCTCGAATCAATATTGCATGTTCTTCTTTGGTAAACGGACACACCTACTATATTCAAGCAGGTGGATACGCCGCTGGAACAGGAACATTCGGAATTCAAGTTTTGGCCAGTACCATTGCGGGTTGTACGAATTCAAGTGCTTGTAATTATAATCCGTGTGCAAATTCTGACAATGGCTCTTGTACCCTGCCTACTACCTATTACTTAGATGCCGATGCTGATGCCTATTATGTTTCAAGCATCAGTGCCTGCACAAATCCAGGCGCAGGGTATGTCACTTCAGGTGTAACAGCCGGTGATTGTAACGACGCCAGTGCTTCGGTGCATCCGGGTGCAACAGAAATCTGTGGTAACGGAATTGATGAGGATTGTTCTGGAACTGATTTACCTTGTGTCATTGCTGGATGTATGGACAATACTGCTTGTAACTACAATGCGACCGCTACAGTAAGCGATGGTTCTTGTACTTATGCTGTTACCTATTATGCCGACGTGGATGGCGATACTTATGGTAACGCTAGTTCAACGACAAGCGCATGTTCAATGCCAGTCGGATATGTTAGTAACGCTACTGATTGTAACGACAATAACGCAGCTGTTCATCCCGGTGCAACAGAAGTTTGTAACGGTGTGGATGATGATTGTGATAGCAGCATTGATGAAGGGGTTCAAAATACCTACTACCGAGATTTCGATAGTGATACGTATGGTAACCCAAGTGTAACGACCCAGGCATGTTCTCAGCCTGCTGGATATGTTAGCAACAACACAGACTGTAATGATAACAATACTGCTGTTCATCCGGGTGCTACTGAATTATGCAACGGAGTGGATGATGATTGCGATAGCAGTATTGACGAAGGGGTATTGAATACGTACTATGCTGATGCTGATTTAGACGGTTATGGAAATTTAAGTAGCACAACACAAGCGTGTTCTGCTCCTGTGGGTTATGTAAGCAACAGTACCGACTGCAATGACGCAAGTGCAGCAGTTCATCCAGGTGCAACAGAAATTTGTAATGGTGTTGATGATGATTGTGATTCCGTAGTGGACGAAGGTGTGTTGAATACCTATTATGCCGATTCTGATTTAGATGGTTATGGAAATGGAGCCTCTTCCACCCTTGCTTGTAGTGCACCAGCAGGATATGTTTCGAATTCAAGCGATTGCAATGACGCAAACGCCTCAGTTAATCCTATGGGTACAGAAGTATGTAATGGTATTGATGATGATTGTGATTTGACGATTGATGAAGGTGTGTTGAATACCTATTATGCCGATACTGATTCAGACGGTTATGGTAACAGTGCAGTTACAACAACAGCCTGCAGTTTACCAGTAGGGTATTCTACGAATAATACCGATTGTAACGATGCAAGTGCATCAGTGAATCCGGGTGCTACAGAAGTTTGTGGTAATAGCATCGATGATGATTGTGTGGGTGGCGATGTAGTATGCACTGTTTCTGGTTGTACCAATTCTTCGGCCTGTAACTATGTTTCTTCGGCGACTATTGATGACGGTTCTTGTACGTATGCTGTGACCTATTACTTAGATGCAGATGGTGACGGATACTATGTGAGTTCTGTTGTTTCATGTTCCAATCCGGGTACTGGCTATACCACAACTGTTGGTATTAGTGGTGATTGTAACGATGCGAATGCATCGATTGCTGTTGGTACAACAGAGGTTTGTAACGGAGTGGATGATGATTGTGATGGATTGATTGATGAGGGTGTTTCAACCACTTATTATCGCGATTTTGATGTTGATACCTATGGTGATCCAAACGTGAGTATTTCTGCTTGTTCACCACAGACGGGCTATGTAACAAACAACCAGGATTGTAACGATGCTTCTTCATTGATTACTCCAAATACCCTTTGGTATGCTGATATTGATGGCGATGGATATGGTGTTACGCCGGTCACCTCTTGTATTACCCCTGGAGCTGGATGGGGAGTTGCATACATTCAAAGTGGTGATTGCAATGATGCCAATGCGGCTATTTATCCCAATGCAGCAGAGAATTGTAACACAGCTTATGACGATAACTGTAATTTGTTGATTAATGAAGGCTGTAATCCGTCGGCTATTCCAGGCGACGAACCTTCAAACGCATTGTCGGTAACCGTTTCGGTTTATCCAAACTGTGCCAGTGCTAGCGGAAATTTAGTTGGTAAAACAGCTTCGGCTTTCGCACAGACAACTTGCTTAACCGGAGAAGATTTGTGGTACAGCTTTATTCCAACTACCGAAGCAGTTTCTATTTTGTTGAATTCTTCGACGTTTGATGGATTGATAGAATTACAAGATGCTTCGGGTAACTTGGTTGATTCAGAAAATTCGGTTTCAGGTATTGGAAATGAAATTTTGAATTATGCCGGACTTACTGCTGGAACACCTTATCGTGTGGGTGTTCGCAATTACAACTCTGCCAATGGCAATGGGGTTTTCTCAGTTTGTGTTCGCCAATTGAAACGTGGTGGATGCGATTACGGCGCTGGACCCTACAGCTTGTGTCAAGTCTATAAGGCAACCTGGGCTGGTTCAGGAACTCAATATCGTTATGTTTTCACCGGAACATCAGGACCTGCCACTGGCAATACATACACGCGCTTGAGCACCTCTGATTTGATGGTCTTGTCGTCTGTTAATCCTACTCTACCCTACGGTAGCAGTTATCAAGTAACTATTAAGAACGTTTATTCGATAGCGAATGGTGCAGGTGTAAATGAAGTGATAGAAGTTCCAAATCTTTCACCTTGCATTATGTCAACCATTGCGGAACCAGCAACGCAATTGGCCAACGCCGATCGTTGTACTACCGGTCCGAAATTCAGAGGAGGATATGTGAGTTCACAACCGTGGATTTGCGGTATCTCGAATTGGAAGTGGCGATTCACGGAAGTCAACACCGTTTATCAACCGGTAGGTATTCCAATTGTTGTATACCGCAGCGCGGCTTCGAATGCCTTAGGTCTAGGAACAGTATCGCAACTGCAAAGTGGAAAAACTTATGCCGTTGAGACAGCGCCAGTATTTAGTTACGGTGACGGTTCTTGGGGACCAACACAGTATATGTGTATCCTTGGTCCAGCAGGTATGGTACTCGACGGAAGTGATTCTAATGAAGCATCGAACGAATCGGTAACCAAAATGATTGTCGAAGAATCAGCGCCATTTGTAATTTATCCGAATCCTTCTCAAGGAACAGGATTAACTATTCAAGTGAATAAGGTGATGGAAGGCTCTGCACAATTTGAATTGTGGAGCCAAGACCAACGTAAGTTGATTAATAAAACAATCAATTTATCGAATAGCAGAACCTCAATTGAAATGCCACAAGCTTTGGCTAACGGAACCTACATCGTGGTTGTGAAAACTGCGAATGAAATTTATCAAGAGAAGTGGATCGTTATCAAATGATAACGGTTCACTTTTATTCGCCCATTTGAACTAAAGCGAATACCGCGTAGTTAATCATATCGCGAAATCCGCTGTCAATACCCTCAGACACTAAGGTCTTGCCTTGGTTGTCTTCGATTTGCTTGATGCGGAGTATCTTCATGAGGATTAAATCAGTAAACGATGAAACGCGCATATCGCGCCAAGCTTCGCCGTAATCGTGATTTTTAGCCATCATCAAATCCTTGGTAATCGTGGCTTGCTGTTTATAGAAAGTCACGGCGTCGTTCGGCGCTAATTCAAGGGGCGCATCGGCAGGCAACTCTAATTGAATTAGCGCCATGAGCGAATAATTGATTATGCCAATGAATTCATCTTCTATCCCCTCTCCCACTTTGCTTTCGCCCTTCTCTTCGATGGTGCGAATGCGTTGGGCTTTGATGAAAATTTGATCGGTTAGGCTTGACGGACGTAAGATGCGCCATGCCGTGCCGTAGTCAGTAGTTTTCTTTTCAAAAAGGGAAACACAGCGATCAATGACCGCATCGTATTGTTTAGAAGTATCTTTTTCTTTCGACATGAATACCAATGAAATTCTAGAAATTTGCGCTCAAAGATAAGACAAGGTATGAATGAATGGTTGAAAGAACCGCGTGTAATGGGAATCTTGAACATTACACCTGACTCTTTCCACGCGGCAAGTCGTGTGGAAACGATAGACCATGCTATACAACATGCTGCGCGTTTGATTGAAGAAGGAGTGGACATATTAGATTTAGGCGGACAATCAACGCGCCCTGGTGCTAATCAAATTTCTTCGGAAGAAGAAAACCAGCGCGTTCTTCCCGTTCTTGAAGCCATTCGCCAGCGGTTTCCTTCTATAAAAATTAGTATCGATACCTACTACGGTGAGGTGGCAGCAGCTTGCGCCAAACTGGGGGTGGATATTATAAATGATGTTTCGAACGGATGCATCGACTCGGGTATTCATGCCGTAGCGGCAGAAACAAAAATTCCGTATGTGCTCATGCACAACAGTGGCGATTCAACGAATTTAACACGTCTCATTTCTTATTCAAATGTGGTTGATGACGTTTATGCCTTTTTCGAAAATGAGTTAGCACGATTGATGAAATTGGGCATAAGCGAAATCATTTTAGATTTAGGATTTGGCTTCGCGAAAACCACAGAACAAAATTTTGAATTGCTGAATCAGTTAGACAAATTCAAAGCCTTGGGATTTCCGCTGCTGGTGGGTGTTTCAAGAAAGAAAATGATTCAAACCACCTTAAATGTTACCGCCGATGATTCGTTGAACGGGACAACTGTTCTAAATACGATAGCCTTAATGAAAGGAGCAAACATTTTGCGGGTGCATGATGCCAGAGAAGCGCAACAAGCTATTACGCTAGTTCGCCAACTTGCCCTCAGCAGCAAGTAAGGTATTTTGCATTAACGACACAATGGTCATAGGGCCTACTCCACCCGGAACTGGCGTTATAAAGGAAGCTTTTTCAGAGGCCGTTGCAAATTCTACATCTCCCAACAATCGAAATCCAGACTTCTTCGAATCGTCTTGAACGCGCGTGATTCCAACATCAATCACAACTGCCCCGTTTTTCACCATACTTCCTTTTACAAATTCAGGAATGCCAACTGCAGCGACAATGATATCGGCTTGCATACAAATTTCTTCTAAGTTTTTTGTATGACTGTGACACAGGGTAACGGTACAGTTTCCAAACGGATGATTGCGTTGAAGTAGCACACTTACAGGAAGACCAACGATGTGCGATCTTCCAATGACAACGGCGTGTTTTCCCTTGGTTTCTATATTGGAACGTTCCAACAAGGTAATGATACCCATGGGCGTTGCAGGAAGAAAGGTGGGTAAACCCAGCATCATTTTTCCGAGGCAGGTTGGATGAAATCCGTCCACATCCTTGCTGGCATCAATGGTTTGCAATACCTTCTTCTCATTGATATGCTTCGGAAGTGGAAGTTGAACAATATAGCCATCGATGTTGGAATTGTTATTCAATCCGTTAATGGCCTCAATGATTTCGGTCTCTGTGGCATCTTCACTCAATTGCACCAAGGTTGAATCGAATCCAACTTCTTCGCACGCTTTCACTTTAGCGTTAACATAAGTGACACTTGCCCCATTGCTTCCAACTAAAACAGCAGCTAGATGTGGTCTTTTGAATCCTTGTGAAGTCCGTTTTTGTACTTCTACTTTCAGTTCTTCCTTAATAATTTTGGAAATCGCGAGGCCGTCAATCAGTTGCATATGGAATATTGGTTCTCAAAAATACAATCATTTTATGCAAAAATGATGAACATAGTAGGTGTACAAATGACACTTTGTTATATTTGAGCATTGCCTTGAATATGAAAAAACTAATTTTCACCCTTTTTGCTTCGATGATAGCCTTGGCTCATCAAGCACAAATTCTGAGTTCGACTCCTGCGTTTCCAACTCAGACCGACCAGATTACCATTGTTTATGATGCAACTTCCGGAAACGGTGATTTAGCGGGATATGTGCCCATCTATGCACATACAGGAGTTATTTCAAGTAATTCAGCCAATGCCAATGATTGGCAACACGTGGTTGGGAACTGGGGAACTGCTGATGCCAATGTGTTAATGACAACATTAGGAAACAATCTCTTTCAGATTGTCATTACTCCACAGACCTTTTATAGCTTGAATGTTGGAGAAACGGTTTCAGAATTGAAATTCGTGTTTCGCAATCAAAGTGGATCGGTGGTAGGAAGAAATGCCGATGGAAGTGATATATCTCTTCCTATCTATCAAGCCGGATTCAATGCTGCGTTTACATTACCTACGAGTACATCGCAAATTGTGAATCCAGGAACTAATGTCTCAGTTGCTGCCAGCGCGTCCTTGGCCTCTAACATGACCATTACATTAAATGGCAACTCGGTAGCTTCAGGAACAGGTGTGACTTCGTTGAATTATACCTTCAATCAGTCAACACCGGGTGAATATCTTTTGGTTCTTTCGGCGGTGAATGGTGCTACTACCCTAACCGATGAACGGACCATTATCATTATGCCTTCAATAAACGTTGCAGCAGCGCCAGCGGGTACCATTGATGGAATAAATCATACCAGTACTACGGGTGTTCGCTTGCAGCTTTTTGCTCCAAATAAAGACTATGTTTTTGTGATTGGGGATTTCAATAACTGGCAGTTCGATTTAAACTATTTAATGAATCGCACGCCCGATGGTTCTACTTATTGGTTAGATATTCCGAACTTGACTCCAGGCACAGAATACCGCTTTCAGTATTTTATTGGAAACGATAATATGCGTGTAGCGGATATTTACGCCGACAAAATATTAGATCCATGGAACGACGGATGGATTCCAGAATCGACTTATCCGAACTTGATTGATTATCCGGTTGGATTAACCACTGACCCGGTTTCTGTTTTCAGAACAGACCCTCCAGCATTTGCTTGGACTGACGGATCATTCGCTCGTCCTGCCAAGACAAAGTTGGTGGTGTATGAATTATTGGTTCGTGATTTCTTGGCTGACAGAACCTACGCTTCATTAACAGACACCCTTGATTACCTACAAAATTTGGGAATCAACGCCATTGAATTGATGCCAATCAATGAATTTGAAGGAAATGATTCTTGGGGCTATAATCCTGATTTTTATTTCGCACCTGATAAAGCCTATGGTTCTGCTGAAGCATTGAAAACCTTTATCAACGAGTGTCACAACCGCGGCATTGCTGTAGTGATGGATATTGCTTTGAATCACAGTTTTGGATTGAATCCAATGGTACGCATGTACTTCGATCCAAACGCAGGAACTTGGGGACAACCAACTGCTGAGAATCCGTGGTTGAACCAAACACCTAAGCACGACTTCAACGTGGGATATGATTTTAACCACGAAAGTCAACGCACCAAAGATTTTTGCAAGCGTGTGTTTGGTTATTGGATGACCGAGTTCCATATTGATGGTTATCGCTTAGACCTTTCAAAAGGGTACACACAAAACTATACCTTAGGTAACATTGCTGCTTGGGGAGCTTACGATCAAAGTCGTATTAATATCTTGACCGATTATTACAATCACATGCAATCGGTAGAGCCTGGCTGTTATGTGATTCTAGAGCATTTTGCTGACAATTCTGAAGAGACGGTTCTTAGCAACAACGGAATGATGTTGTGGGGAAATATTTCTTACAATTTTGAAGAAGGGTCAATGGGTTATTCAAGTGATATGACTTGGGCCTCTTATCAAGCTAGAGGATGGTCTAATCCAAACTTGGTGAGTTACGCAGAAAGTCATGACGAAGAGCGCATGATGTACAAAAATTTACAATACGGTGCAAGCAGCGGTTCGTATGTGATTACCCAATTAAACACCGCATTGAAAAGACAAGAATTGGCTTTCACTACCCTATTGAGTATTCCTGGTCCGAAGATGTTCTGGCAATTTGGTGAATTGGGATATGACTATTCTATCAACACATGTTCTGACGGAACAACGATTTCAACCAATTGCAAAACCGATGCAAAGCCTATTCGTTGGGATTATCTAACCAACCAAAATCGATTGCATTTGTATAAGGTTGTTTCTGCATTAAATAACCTAAAACGAAATGAACCAGTATTCAGCACGAATTCGTATGATGTGGACTTAACAGGATTTGGAAAGCGTATTCACTTGAATGGAACGAACAACGCAGTAATTGTAGGAAACTATCAAGTAACGGGTATCAATATGGTACCTGGATTCCAGCATACCGGTACTTGGTATGACTACTTCACAGGTGCATCTTTCCAGGTGAATGATTTAAACGCATCGTTTGCATATACCCCAGGAGAGTACCACGTTTATACCGATTATCAGTTGCCTGTTCCGGATTTGAATACGTCTGTAGAAGAGGTTATGACATTCTTTGGAAGTAAATTCAGCTATTGGCCAAATCCAACGCATTCATCCATGAACATCGCTTTCGAATCGGCTTACAACGGCAAAGTGAATTTGGTAGTTCGTGATATCACGGGAAGAACGGTTGCTAGCAAGCAAGAAGTGGGAATTACTGGTATTAATCAGTTTTCTTGGAATTTAACTGACGAAAATCTTGCTCCAGGTTCGTACATCATTTCTGTTGAAAATGAGTACACTAGAGAGAGTGCTCCATTCATTTGGCAGCCATAAGGAATAAATTATGACAAGGTGTACGAGGTACACCTTGTTTCGTTTTTATATTAGCAATATCAAACCTAAACAAACCTAAACTATGTCAAAATTCTACAAAGTTAGTCTGATGGCACTCTTTGTATCGCTCTGCAGCGTGGCTTCCTATGCGCAGAAGGTTACAGGACGAGTAGCTGACAATGAGGACAAGCCGGTTCCTGGCGCCTTTGTGATGATCAGTGGAACTGGTCAAGGAACTCAAACCGACCCCTTTGGTATGTATACCTTAGAAGTGGGTGCAGGAAGTTTCGAAATTGAGGTTCGAGCAATGAATTTCTCAAAAAGTATTCTGCCTGTTACCGTAGGTGCTGGACAAACAGTAACCCTAAATTTCAAGTTAACTTCGGAATCGATTACAATCGGAGCCATTGAAATTATTGGCTACGGTGTTGAACGTAACCGTCCAACTACAGGTAGTGTCTCAAAAATCAGTGGTAAAGACATTACTGCCGTTCGTACTCCATCGTTTGAAGCAGCGCTTCAAGGACAATCAGCCGGATTGCAAGTATCGCAAGGTTCTGGTGCAGCTGGTTCTGGTTCGGTGGTTCGTATTCGTGGTATCTCTTCTATCTCTGCGGGTGGTGACCCATTATATATCATCGACGGTATTCCAATGACCCAAGATTATTTCTTGCGTGGAAACAGCGGAGCCATGAACAACAATCCTTTGGCAAGTATTAATCCGAACGACATTGAGAAAGTGGAAGTTCGTAAAGATGCTGCAGCTGCTGGGGAATACGGTTCACGTGCGGCTAACGGGGTAATCATTATTACTACCAAACGTGCCAAAGAGAAAGGATGGAAATTTGATTTCTCTACCAACACAGGTATCAGTACTCCTGCAAGTATGCCTCACATGTTAAACACAGAAGAATACTTGCGTATTCGTCAGGAAGCATGGGAAAACGACGGAGGAACGGGTTACGTTTGGTTGCCAAATATGACTACCGCTACCGACGATGCGGCAACGCGTAAAGCGGCTTATTTGAAAGCGGGCAAAACCAATACCGATTGGGTAAGTCAAACTATAGGAAAAGGTGTAAAATACGGTGCAAGCTTTGCAGCTCGTTATGGCGGAAAGAAAAACAGCGTTTATTTCTCTTTATCCTACGATAATAACGAAAGCTTCTTATTAGGAAATAGCTACCAACGTATTTCTGCTCGCGTAAATCCAGAGTTCATTCTAAATGAAAAGATGAAATTAAATCTTTCTATTTCTGGATCTCGCGGATTAAACAATCGTGTGGATGCTGCATGGAGTGGTGGATTAGGAGATGCTATGTCAAATGCCCTTCCCTACTACCCTGTTTACGATTCTACTGGAAAATATCAATATTGGAAAGACGAATTTGGAAATACTAAGAATCCAGTTGCCTACCGCAATCAATTGCGTTGGACCAGTGTGGAAGATCGTGTTATCAATACCGGACGTTTCATTTACATGCCTAAGAAAAACTTGTTCATTGTTGCAACAGGTGGTATGGACTGGATGCACATTGGTGAGAATAAGCTTACACCTGCAACCTTTGACCTTTCAAACGGACAAGGAAATTACAACAGTGCTCAGAACCTAGTTCAGAACTATAGCTACAACATCACAGCTGAATACAGCAAAGAAGTGAAGCCCGATTTGAATGCTTCTGTTTTGATTGGTCACGAGTTACAACACTCGAAAACTGTTTCATTGAATGATTACATCGGGAACTTAGGAACGGACATCGCCAATTTCTCTGATGTGAACACCAATGCAGCTAATCGCGTTCGTACCGTAAACAATCCAACGCAATTCAGTTTCCTTGGATTCTTTGCCAAAGGAAGCATCAACTACAAATCGAAGTATTTTATGGAAGCTACTTTCCGTCGCGACGGTAGCTCACGTTTCGGGGTGAACAATAAGTTTGGTAACTTCCCTTCAGCGTCTTTAGGTTGGATTATCTCTGAAGAGAAATTCATGAAGAACGTGAAAGCTATCAACTTTATGAAATTGAGAACTAGCTTCGGTTTGACTGGTAACTCAGACATTCCTGCAAATGCTCAATACGCCTTGTATAGCGCAACCAACAACGGTATTTACTACAACCAAAATCCAATCATCTACCCTACTCAAGCAGGTAATCCAAATTTGCGTTGGGAAACCACTTCTAACTTCTCAGTTGCTTTGGAAACTGGATTTTGGCAAGACCGCTTTACAGTGACTATTGAAGCTTACCGCAAACACAGTAAAGATGTATTGATGAATGTAAGCCTACCTGCAAATACCGGATTCACGAATTTCTGGGATAACGTTGCTACGGTATTGAATGAAGGTATTGAGTTGACTACCGTTTACAATTGGACCAAATCAAAAACCTTCCATGCAAAAACCACGGCTAACTTCTCATACAACTACAACGAGCTTCAAAGTATTGGAAATTACACACCAGATGCTGTATCAGGTGGTACGAATGACTCTCGTGTAATTGTTGGTCGTCCAATTGGTTCATTCTACTTAGTGAAATTCGACCACATCGATGCTCAAACTGGATTACCAGTTTACATCACTCCACAAGGAAGTTACACAACCGACTATGACAATAGTATTCGTCAGTACGTTGGTAGTGGATTACCAAAAGTATATGGTGGACTTACTCAAAACTTTACTTGGAAGAACTTCTCTTTAACTGCCTTATTCACTTACAGCTTAGGTGCGAAAATTTTCGATTCTAGTGCAAAACGTCAATTGGGAGTTGTAACTAGTTGGAACATGCGTCAAGATATCTTAGACCGTTGGAGAAATCCAGGTGATGAATCTACCTTCGGACGATTGACCTTAGATGAAACAACTTACGGATTACCATCTGGTTTCCCATGGTGGAATACATCGTTATTCGTTTACAAAGCGGATTTCTTACGTCTTCGTAACTTATCATTAGACTATCAAATCCCTGCAGATTGGGCGAAGAAAATCAAAATGAACAACTTGGTAATTGGTGTAAGTGCAACAAACTTGTTCACCATCACTAATTTCCCTGGCTTAGATCCTGAGATTGTACGTGACTTCGAAAACGCACAAGACCGTAACTTAAGTCCAAACGTAACTTACTTAACCCCAATGCAAGAGCGTAGCTACAACTTCCGCTTATCTGCTAACTTCTAAACTGAACAGACATGAAAAAGAAACTATATATCATTGCAGCCCTTGCTTTAAGCACAGCTGTTGTTTCATGCGAGAAGTGGTTAGAATATCCTCCTGAAGGAGCCATTCTTGCTGAAGATGCGTTAAAAACGCCAGATGATGCGCAACGCCTGTTGAACAGTTGTTACGACGTATTGGCCAATCTTTTCGACGGACGTTACCAGAATGTTTGCGAATTGATGGGCGATAACTTAGCTACTCCAACTGGATTAGACTATAACGCGATTTACAATCACGAAACGAATTTCTTCACTCCTACTTCTAACGGAGTGTATGGCGATTTCTATTACGCGGTTTATCGTTGTAATTCGTTGATCAAAAACTTTGATTTGATTCCTGATTTGGCGGCTTCAGAACGTACACGTATGGAAGCAGAGGCTCGTTTTATCCGTGCATTCTGTCACTGGAACGTAGTGAAAACTTGGGCACAACCATACGGTTCTACACCTGGTAACACGCACATGGGTATTATTATTCGCGAGGAAGCGAGCAATGTTCCAAAGGCACGTAACACCGTTGCTGAAGTGTATTCATTCATCTTATCTGACTTGCAATTTGCAATGGCAAACCTTCCGGAAACCAATGGAAACTACGCCACTAAAAATGCAGCAGTTGGATTGTTGGCTATGATTTACTTCCACATGAACGATTATACGCAAGCTGAGACTTACGCTTCGTTGGTAATCAACAGTGGTATGTATGCCTTGAACGATACCATTGATCGTTACCCATTAAATCCAAGCGTAAATCCAGAAACTGTTTTCGGAACAGTAAGCTCTACTCCGGGTGATGCACATACCGATTTGCGTACAGATAATTTCGTAGGAAACTACAACGCAAGTGGTATCCTTGATCCAAACTTGATGTTCAATAATGAATTTTACAATTTCGTAGCATTGAATGGTTCTGATGATCGTTTGGGATGGTTCCAATCTAACAGTGGTAAATACCAAAACATGCGTTTCGATGGCAAATTGTATTTCAATGTTCCTATCATTTACTTGACTGAATTGAAATTAATTCGCGCTGAATCTATCGCGCAAAGTGGTGGTGATTTAAGTATTGCCATTCAGGATATCAATGATATTCGTGACCGTGCATTTGGTGCAGGAATCAATGATTTAGATCCAGCTTCTTCAGCTCAACAAGTGATTGATGCAGCTCGCAGAGAGTACCGCATTGAAACTGCAGGTGAAGGTAAATGGATAGATCAATTGAAGCGCATGGGTGCTCACGGTGAGAACATTACCATTCGCAACGCCCCTTGGAACTGTCCAGGTTTAGCACTACAATTTCCAAACAACGAGTTCACTTCTGCGTTATTTGTAGGAAACCCTGAAGGTGGATGTAACTAATTCGAAAAAAAGTATTGTATATGAAAACATATAAACTAATTCTAGCCCTAGCCCTTACCGTTTCGGTATTGGCAGGATGTAAGCCTGAAATCAATGGCGAACTAGGAACACCCAGCGATAAAGTTGCTGGAATGGGTGGAACATGGCAACTTGTTTCATTCAGACAACAAGACCCTAATAATCCAGTTTTGGAAGAACGCGACATGAGTCAGTTCTACATTGTGGAAGGTGTTACACCTATGCAATTAACACTAGACGTTGCTACACGCACCTATTCGGTTACTATTAACCAAGGAAGAAACTTTTTTGGTGATGCAGGAACTTGGGCATTGGACGATGAAGTAGCTCCTTCCTCAATTACTCTAATGAATTCTACCGATACCATTACCATGAACTTGGGAAATATGGTTATGCCTAGCACGAATTCATTCGGATTGGAATACCACCGCGTATGCAGCAGTGACCAATTCAAAAATGTTATTTATAAATTCAACTTTACCCGTCTGTAAGCCATGAAAAAGTTACTACTTATACTCGCAATTGCTGTGCTTGGAAGTACACAAGCATGGTCTCAGTCAGCATTCGTTTCGCCATCGCCTACCAATGCCAATGCCTCAATGGACTTGTACATTGATATTAGCCAAACAACAGGTGGATTAAAAGCTATCCTAGCGAATCATCCGGAATATGTGGATTCTGTTTACATGTGGACTTGGGTTCCATCGGGTCCGGCATGTGGAAACGGAGAATGGGGTGTTTCAAATGCATGTATGCAATTGGAACACGTTAGTGGATTGTTGTACAAAATGACGATGGTTCCAACTACCTTCTACGCTTGCACTCCTTTGAACTTATTCCAAAATGGAATCAGTTGTTTAGCTAAATTGAAAAGCGGATATGCCTTCGCTTCTGAAGGTGTGGGTGAAGCTAAGACAGAAGATTTACACGTGGACATTGTGCCTGCATTATGTGCCGACAAGTTCTGTTACTTCCCGGAAGCTGCAAAACAAGATGACTTCTTTTCAATCACCTATGACAACAGCCAAGAGATGGATGTGAATTTACAAAATTTAGGTGCCGATGAATGCTATGTATTCATGCGCGCCTTTACTGGTACATTCACCTATTTCGATGTTGCACCGTTGGCTAACGTAACTTCTACGCCTGCGTTGAAAATGACCGATGTTGGTTCAGGTAAATTCAGATTGTCTTTCATTATGGAAGACTTCTTCCCTATTCCTGACGGAGCGGTGATTAGCAAGATCGCCTATTATGTTGTCAAACCAGGATACACTCCTAATCCTCCGGTTTACATGTATTACGTTCCGCTGAACTGTAACTAATTTAGAAAAAGGGCTTCGGCCCTTTTTTTATTTATATTCGAATCAAATTCAACACACACATGACCGAAGTATCTTCTAAGACAAAAGTGATAAGTTCCATTATCATTGGTGTATCTATTATTCTTACTGCCTATGTATTCATGAAAGGCTACAAAGAACGCAACGCAAAAGCAGATGTGATTAACGTAACCGGAATGGGGAGCAAAGATTTTGATTCTGATTTAATCGTTTGGCGAGGTTCATTCTCGAAGATGAACATCAACCTTCAATCGGCCATGGCTGACTTAGAAACTGATCGCAATAAGATTAAAGGTTATTTGGTAGGAAAAGGAATTTCTGAAGCAAACATCGTTTTCTCTGCCATCGATATCAATAAAGACTTTGATGAAATTAGAAATGAAAACGGATATGTCGTTTCATCTATTTTCAGAGGATATAGCCTTGGACAAACCGTTACCATTGAATCGAACGAAGTAGATAAAGTGGAACAAATTTCTCGTGAAGTGAGTGAATTAATTAATTCAGGTGTTGAGTTTTACTCTGATGCACCTGAGTTCTATTACACCAAATTAGCTGAACTAAAAATCCAAATGGTTTCCGAAGCCACTGCCGATGCGCGAGTGCGAGCTGAAAAAATTGCAGAATCGGCTGGAAGCAAATTGGGAGATTTGAAAAGCGCTGACATGGGAATCTTCCAAATTGTTGGACAAAACAGTAATGAAGATTATTCATGGGGAGGAACTTTCAATACTTCGTCTCGCAAAAAGACAGCGAGCATTACCATGACCTTGACCTTCAATATTGATTAACAAGACGTTGTTTTCATCTTAGGAAATCATATACCTAATATGAAAGTTTCGCAGTAATTTCGCCCCCTAACTAAAACTCAACCACTTTGAATACATTAGCTATTGTTGCCATCGGAATGTATGGTTTCTTCCTGGTGTTTATTTTCTTTTACTCGTTGGTGCAATTGAACTTGGGTGTTCAGTTCGTTCGTAAAAAAGATCGCAAGCGCGAAAAACCAGCTATTAAAGACGAAGACCTTCCTCACGTAACCGTTCAGTTACCGGTTTTCAATGAGATGTATGTGATTGAGCGTTTGATTAATGCGGTATGTGAATTCGATTATCCAAGAGATAAATTTGAAATTCAAGTATTGGATGATGGAAACGATGAGTCGGTAGAAATTGCCGCTCGTTTGATTGAAGAAAAACAAAAGCAAGGCATCGACATTCAACACATTCGTCGTCCGAATCGTGTTGGATTTAAAGCAGGTGCATTGGCATACGGATTAGAAATTTGTAAAGGTGAATTCGTCGCCATTTTCGATGCGGACTTTGTGCCTAGAAAAGACTTCTTACGTCAAACAATTCCTTTCTTCTACTCTGGAGATAAAATTGGTGTGGTTCAAACACGTTGGGAACACTTAAACGAAGACTACTCTATTCTTACCCGTTTGCAGGCGTTCGGTTTAGATGCTCACTTTACTGTTGAGCAAATTGGACGTAACTATTCCAACCACTACATTAACTTCAATGGTACTGCTGGGGTTTGGAGAAAAGCAGCGATTTATGATGCAGGTGGATGGGAAAGTGATACCATCACAGAAGATTTGGATTTGAGTTACCGTGCACAGTTGCAAGGATGGAATTTCGTTTACCTTCCTGCTATTGGTTCTCCTTCTGAGCTTCCAGCAGAGATGAATGCGTTGAAAGCGCAACAGTTCCGTTGGACAAAAGGTGCAGCAGAATGTACACGTAAGAATTTAGGAAAAGTATTGAAGGCAAAAGATATGGGCTTTGCTCATAAAGTTCATGCGAGCTTCCACTTGATGAATTCATTGGTGTTCTTGTCAATTCTGGGTACTTCTATTTTAAGTATTCCTATGTTATTCATCAAACACTATTTCGATGGATGGCACGTCTTCCGTGGTGAGCATCTGAACGATTACTCGATGTATTTCGCCATTGCTTCTGCCTTCTTGGTGAGCTTCTTTATCTTGGGATTCTTCTATTGGGTATCTCGTCCGCCAATGCCTTTCTTCCAAAAATTCGGACGTTTTGTGATTGACTTCCCTCTTTTCCTTGCGGTTAGTATGGGACTTTCATTGCACAACGCAGTTGCGGTAATTGAAGGATTAACTGGAAAAAAATCAGCCTTCGTTCGTACCCCTAAATTTGCGATTAGCACCGGTAAACAAGGAACTTGGACCGACAAGAAATACCGTGCGATTAAAATTTCACCATTGACCGTGTTGGAATTTATCATGTTGTTGTATTTCGCAAGCGGATTGGTGTGGCCATTCATCTTGCGCGCTTCTGAACAAGATGCAGCAACACGTTTAACCGACTTCGGATTAATGCCATTTCACTTGATGCTTACACTGGGTTATTTCTATGTAACCTACTACAGTGTGAAGCACGCTAGAAAATAAAAGATTCAATTAATTTTGAAATGAAGGGAGCCTCGAGCTCCCTTTGTTGTTCTTATATTTGAGGTATGAAGAAAATTCTTTTCGGAGCTGCGTTATTGAGCTCGTTATTCACTCAAGCTCAAACCACTCCTTGTGTTGCCGGTATGGCCGGTATTTATCCTTGCGATCATGTTGACCTTCTAGCTCATGTCACCCTTGCAGACATGAATGCCAATCCGAACAGCGACAATACCAATGACATTTGGGGATGGGTTAGTCCTGTTACCGGTAAAGAATACGCTTTGGTTGGTGTTTCGAATGGACTGGCCTGTGTAGATATTTCAAATCCAGAATTTCCTGTTTATATCGGAACCGTTCAACCTCATGGTGGAAACAGTTTATGGCGCGATGTGGAAACCTATAATAACTACGCCTTCATTGTTTCAGAGGCTTCTGGGCATGGACTACAGGTGTTTGATTTGTTACAGTTAGATACCGCTACACCAGGTTCTACCTTCACAGAAACGGCGTATTACGGCGGATTCGGACATTGCCATACCTTGAACATTGATCCCGTTTCTCATTTGCTAGTCGCCATGGGAACCGACACGTTTAACGGTGGATTGCACCTGGTGGATATTACTAATCCTTTGCAACCCGTTTTAGCAGGTGGTTATGCCGATGCAGGATATACGCACGACGGATATATTGTTACCTATACTGGTCCTGACCCTACACACCAAGGTGATGTTATTGTGGTGGCTTGTAATGGAAATAGTGGATGGGGATTGGTTACAGTGAATGTAACAGATCCGACCGATTGCATACTGCTAGATAATTTAGGATACGCTCAATTGGGCTATACGCACCAAGGTTGGTTTACAAAGGACAATCGTTATTTTTTGGTTGACGATGAATTGGATGAACAGAATGCCGGTGTTCCAACGCGTACGCATATGTTTGATTTGAACGATCTGGATAATCTCGTTTACATGGGATTCTATCAAAGTACCAATTCAAGCATCGATCATAACTTGTACACCAAAGACCACTTTGTTTACGAAAGCAACTATCGCAGCGGTGTGCGCATTTTAGATGCCATTCGTGTGAATGAAGGAATCTTAAATCCAGTTGCCTTCTTTGATTTACTTCCTCTTAACGATTTACCTCAATTCAGTGGTACATGGAGTAACTATCCGTATTTACCTAGCGGAGTGAATATCGCCACCAGTATGTACGATGGCTTCTTTATTCTTCGTCCGCATTTGATTGAACTCTCTCAATACAACTTAGACTATTGCAATGTGAATACAGACACTTTGCAAATGAAGGTTTCGGTGGAACTTGATTTTCCGTTGGAAGTGAGTATCTCTGGACTTCCAGCAGGATATGTTTTAAATGCCCCCACCATTTCATCGACAGGTAATTACAATATCATTTTAGACAATCTCATGAATGTTTCTGGTGGAAGTTATGCCTGTACCCTTCATTTGACCAATGCCGCTGGCAATAGTTATGACCAGGCCTTATCAATTACATTAGCCCAACCACTTACTGTAGCGCCAAGCTTGGTACCCGTACCAAATGTTATTTTAGGAAATGGTGCCGATTACCTTTTCAACTGGAATATGTCGCCTGGAGCCACCTACTTCGTCTTTGAATTGTCAACCGATGCCAACTTTGGTTCGATCATTTATTCAAGCACGATCCCAACCAATTGGATAAGTTTACCAAGTGATTTTAATTTTCAAGAGGGTGTTACCTATTACTGGCACGTTACAGCCTTTAACGATTGTTACACCTCACCTACTTCATCTGCGGGTTCATTCAGCTGGCAAATTGTTGGTTTAGAGGAACAAGTTAAACCAAGCTTTAAACTCTACCCTAATCCGGCTAATCACGAAGTCTATATTCAAAATTTCCAAGATAATGATGGAAGAATAACGGTGTTCGATTTACACGGACGTGTAGTCCTTGTTGAACGCCTGACAGCAAGTGGAAACGCACGATTAGATGTGAGCCAGTTAGCTAACGGGTTGTATGAAATTCGAATTGGAACTCAGCATCAGAAACTGATGGTGAATTAAGCATCGGGGAATACTTTTCCTGGATTTAAAATGCCTTTGGGATCAAAGGCATTTTTTATTTGCTTCATCAGATTCAATTGAACCGTGTTGAAAGCTATGTCCATGTAATTCTTTTGCACCCATCCAATGCCATGTTCGCCACTAAGTGTTCCACCGAGAGCAACAGTTAATTCAAATATTTCACGAATAGCCAATGGAAGTTGATTGTTCCAAACTTCATCGGAAAGATTATCCTTCAGAATATTGATATGCAAATTGCCATCGCCTGCATGACCGTAACAAACACTGCGGAATCCGTATTTCGTACCAATTTGCTTCACTCCGCGCAATAACTTCGGAAGTTCATAACGAGGAACAACGGTGTCTTCTTCTTTGTACACCGAATGCGATTTCACGGCTTCACCTACTTTTCGTCGCACCTTCCACAAGGCTTCTTTCTGATTGTGATCTTCTGCAAAAAGAATTTCGCCACAGTCGTGTTCAACAAGCACATTTGAAATGGTTTCGCAATCTAACATCAAGGCTTCTGAACTGGAACCATCTACTTCAATCAATAGATGGGCTTCTACTCCGTCTAAATCAACAGTGACATCATCTACAAACTGCAAGGTATAGGCAATGGCATCGCGTTCCATAAATTCTAATGCACTGGGTGTAATTCCCGCTCGGAATATGGCACTTACCGCTTCGCATGCTTTTTCAGCTGATGCGAATGGGGCTAGCAGCAAGAGATTCAAACGAGGAAGAGGAACCAATTTCAAAACCGCTTCGGTAATGATACCCAATGTTCCTTCGCTACCGACCATGAGTTGTGTTAAGTTATATCCCGTCGAATTTTTCAGGGTGTTCGCACCGGTCCAAATAACATCTCCATTCGCAAGAACAACTTGAAGATTTAAAACGAAATCTTTGGTCACCCCATACTTAACGGCATGTGGTCCGCCACTATTTTCTGCGAGATTTCCACCTATAAAACACGAACCTTTACTAGCGGGGTCCGGAGCGTAATACCAACCCTGCTCTGCACAAGCTTCTTGTAAAATTTGAGTGATAACTCCTGGTTGAACATGCACTTGTCCGTTCAAGGTATCTATTTTCAAAATCTGATTGAAGCGTTTCATGCTTAGTCCTACTCCACCATTCACGCATAAGGCACCGCCACTTAATCCGGTTAACGCTCCTAATGCAGTCACCGGAATTTCATTTTCATTGCAATAGGCCAACAATTGAGAAACTTCATGGGTAGTACCCGGAAGCAATACCACCTCTGCCGGAAAGTTGAGGTTCTCTGTTTCATCGCTGCCATAAGCCACGCGCGATTCCATGTCGGATTTTACAAAGTCATTTCCAAGTAATTGGACAAAAAAAGTGAGGTGTTCTTGATTCATAAAAGAGATGGACAAATCTGCGTGAAATATCCTTCGCTCTAGGGATTCCTTAATCAACAAAGACTCTCACTTTTTAACAAAAGGACGTGAATTGACTTCACTTTAGATAAAATACCTATATTCGTGCAAACTAATAATTACTATTATGAAAAAATTAATCCTTCCTGCTGTAGCAATTGCTTTGTTTATGGCATCTTGCGGCGGAGTAAAGAAAGACGCTGAGAAAATTTGTGGTTTCATGAAAGATATGACTGAAGCACAAAAAGCTGGTGACAATGCTAAACTAGAGCAAATTGGTAAAGACTTCGAAGCTTATGGAAAAGAGCTTGAAAGCAAATACCCTGAAGGAAGTGCTGAAGCTAAAGAATTAGAGAACGAAATTAAGCCATGCATGGAAGAAGCTATGAGAGCTGCTATGGGTGGAAACTAATTCACTTCTTTCGAGAAAAAATTAAGGGGCTTTCGCCCCTTTTTTTATTTCTTCATATTTATAATCATCGGACCATCTTTGGGTTTATCAATTTGCACATCGCGATCCAACACCACACTTAAATCTGTGGCGCCACTGGTGTGCAAGGTGTTGACCCACTTGTAATTTTGAAGTTCCCAAACATCACTGAAGGCTACTAAGTTACCCTTTGAACTCTTACTAACGCTTTGCACACGGTACCCTGTACCTTGGGTGCTTACATACAGCAGATGTAATTCAGGTTTTTGTTCGAAAGGAATAGGCGCTTCGAACCACTTTGCATCGGCTGTATCTAATGGGAAGTACAACTGGATGGTTGATTTAATTTGATTCAAATCGCCACCTAAGGCACGCGTTAGTACACAATTCGATTGATTGCATGAGGAATTGTAGCGAAAAGCGTAATAATCCATCAAGGCCTTCAACTCTGGAGAGGCTTGATTGATGAACGATTGGTGAACCAGCACCTCACCGTCGTCGCTGCGCTGATAAACTACCGCACGGGTTCGATTCAAAGGTTTGAATCGTTCTTTCACGAGAACACCGTTCTTTGTTTCTAAAAGCTTGGTTGTGCGGTCTAATTGGGCTTCGCCTTGTTCAGTTTTTAATTTCAAAATCGATTCTGATTGAATCACCAACTCATAACGGTGGGTACTATCTGCTCCGTTTAGTTTCAATGATTTCCAATCGGCCGATGGATTGTAATTTCCAACATAGGTCACAGGCTCACCAATACCTAACGTCTTAATATTCAAAAAGAAAGATGAGTCTGGTTTAAGTTTAAGATTAAATACTGTAGCGGTATTTCCGTTCCAAAGTGTATCTTCAAAGTCGCCTACGAGTTCCATATTTCTAGGTGAAATGGGCGCAGGTTGCGTACAAGCTACAAATAAACTGGCCCCAAGAAGACCAGTTAAAACACAGGTTAATTTCATGGCGTCTAAATTACGTATTGTTCATATTTCAGAACGAAGCTTTCCTTAACAAAGATTTGAAATTCTTACATTCGCACTATGGAGGAAGTGCAGTTCGACGTCTTTAATTTCGACCCTATACGTCCGTATAACGACCAGGAGTTAGTTATGGCCATTGAGCGCATTTTGGCTGTTCCTGAGTTCTACAAAATGATGAAATGGGTTTACCCTGGGCTCAGCAAATCGGCCATCCAAAAAATGATGCGACAGGTTCGTACGGTGGATGAGTTTCAGGCTGAGATTTCAGGTCCGGCATTTAAAATGGCTATCACCACTACCACCAGTGGACTCACCTTTACCAATTTCGAATCGTTAGATAAAACAAAGGGCTACCTCTTTCTTTCGAACCACCGAGATATTATTCTCGATAGCGCCATATTGAATGTTAGCCTCATTGAACAAGGATATAATTCAACGCAGATTGCCATTGGCGATAATTTGCTTCGTCAGAAGGTGGTTGAGGATATTGTTCGTGCGAACAAAAACTTCATCGTGAACAGAAATGTAAATGCAAAGGAAATGTTTTATTACAGCCAGCGCCTTTCCAATTACATTCGAAAAACCATTACTGAAGACGATACTTCTATTTGGATAGCCCAACGCGAAGGAAGAAGTAAAGATGGCGATGATAGAACAGCAACGGGCTTGTTGAAGATGTTCGCCATGAGTTCTTCAAATATTGAAGACGGACTATGCTCGTTGAACATGATACCCATGGCGGTGAGCTATGAATACGATCCGTGCGATATCATGAAGACCAATGAATTGATGCATATACGTCAGTTCGGTTCGTACGAAAAGAAATCGGGAGAGGATTTTCTTTCCATGATTAAGGGCATTACCGGTCACAAGGGACGTGTAAATATTTCCATGGGACATAGTTTGGTTCCTATCATGGATCAAATGCGAACTATTCAGAATAAGAACGAAAAGTACCGATTCTTAACTTCAGAGATAGATAAGCAAATGCACGCCATTTATAAACTGTGGCCTACCAATTACATTGCTTACGATTTGTTGAATGGCACCAAAGAGTTCAAGGACCATTATTCACAGATTCAGAAAATTGCGTTCAGCAATTACATCAGAGGTTGCGCTTTCAAATTAAGTTTGAATAGAAAGAACACGCCGCTTCCTAAAGAGAACTTCACCGCTATTGCTCGTGAAATCTTATTACAGATGTATGCAAATCCGGTGGTGAACTGGAAAAACATCTATGCTACAGAGCTTCAAGCTCAGTAAGCACTCCTTCTTTCAGTGCATGTGTTGAACAATAAATCTGTTTGATATTTCCTAATTCATACACATACTTCACCAGGTGTGAAGCCAAGGGCATGAACTCGGCTCGGATAGATGGAATAGCGGGATGCTTCTTGCGTTCGGCCAAACTACTTCCAACTAAAAACTGATGCATAGTGCTAAACTCACCGCTTGGCACTTCGGTAAGATCTAAGCGTTCGTGATTCCTTTTCGTTTGGAAATAATACAAATCACTAAATGTATCGAACGAACCAGAAGAACCTACCAACGCTTTTACGGGATGTTCAGTCAATGCTTCTTTCAAATCAACCAATTCGCGATTTAAAATTCTACGCAACGCTTCCACATCTTCTTTCACCAATCTATCTTGCGGTTGAATGGCATCGTACAAACGCGAAATGCCCAAAAGATATGATTTTCGCCAAACCGCTTCGTTGTTCTTTACTAGAATGAACTCTGTGCTTCCTCCCCCAATATCTATAATGAGATAATCACTTAAAATTCCTTTGGTAGTTAGTTGAACACCTTTAAAAATTAGTTCGGCTTCACGATCACCCGAAATAACTTCAATGTCGAAACCCAAGATGTCCTTGACTTTTTTGACAAAGTAATTTCCATTCTTTGCTTCGCGAACAGCGCTAGTGGCAAAGACTTTCACTTTGTCCACTTCCAAATTTTTCAACGTGTTTTTGTAGGTAAGCAAAGCATCAACTCCGCGGGCCATGCGCGCTTCCAACAATATTCCTTCATCAAATCCGCCTGCTCCTAATTTTACTGGAAGCTTATTTTGAAAGATCGACTTCCACCCGCCTTCTCTCTTTTCCAAAACCAAGAGATTGAAGGTATTCGTTCCGCAATCAATAATGCCTAATTTTTCGCTTACTTGTTTCGAATCCATTTCCACAAATCTTTATATCCGACTTTCTTTCCATAAGCTAAAATGCCGACGCGATAAATCTTCGCGCCTAACCATATGAAAAATAAAAACGCGGCTACCAAACTCACCATTGAAGCCAACAGATGCCAAACTGAAATATTTCCGATGGCGGTCTTTACCATGATGGTGACGGGTGAAGTAAGTGGAAAGATGGAAAAGAAATTTCCGATTGCGCTTTCTGGATTGTTGATTAGCAACGCTGAAACAACGTAACTAAACACCAATGGCAAGGTTACAGGCATCATGAACTGTTGCGTGTCTGCATCACTATCAACTGCGGCACCAATGGCTGCAAACAAAGCCGAGTAAAGTAAGAATCCACCAATAAAGAAGAACACAAAAATGCCAATCATCGCTGGCCAATTGATGAGGAACAACCAATTGATGGCTTCGTTGTCCATAAGCTGTTGCGATAGTTCGGCTTGTGTTGCACCGTTAACCATGACTTGTCCGCCTTGCACCAATGCAGAACCACCAACCAATTGCGATTCGAAATAATTTAATCCGAAGGTGGCTAGTCCGGCAGAAAGTATCACCCACATCATAAACTGGGTTAATCCCACCAGCCCAATACCTATCACCTTCCCCATCATCAATTCGAACGGTTTAACAGAGCTGACAATGACCTCTACAATGCGATTTGTTTTTTCTTCAATCACTCCGCGCATCACTTGAATGCCATACATGAAGATGAACATGTAAATTAAAATAGCAAATGCAAATCCAATCACAGCGCGCTCTTGCGTATGATCTTCTTCATTTAACTTGTTTACGTTGATTTCGGCAAAGTCCACATGAATCTTGGCGCGTTTGTATTTTTCATAATCGAGTTGCAACGAATCGCTCACACGAAAACGTTCCAACGATTCTTGAATATCGCTTCTAATCTTAGCTTGAACAGGTTCGCTCGGATAGTTCTTAAAATAGAAATTACATTTTCCATCGTTGATAGAAACAGCGTCTAATTCTACCATGATATTGTAAAGCCCGTCTTTCAAGGTTTCCGGATCGGGCGAAGTTTTGGTGAATCCATAAATCACTTGATCGGTATTCTTAAACTGTTCCGCAAAACGAGGCACCAAGGTGGTGTCGGTTTTACTGAAGTGTTGAGTTACCACACCGTACGGATCGCTGATTAATACCGAATAGGTGGTTTGATCGTTCAGAGTGATATAGATGGTGCCAAATAACAATCCCGCAAAAAGCAACGGTCCCAACAAAGTCATGACAATGAACGAACGTTTGCGAATGCGTGTGCTGTATTCGCGTTTGATGATTAATCCAATTTTACTCATGCTTGCTGATTGTTAAACGATTGAACAGTTTGAACAAAGATGTCATGCATACTAGGTATGCGTTCTTGAACAGAAACAATTTCACTCACGGGAAGAATTGTCCCAAGCAAATCATTCAGTGTTCTTCCTTCCGGAATTTTAACAAGCGCTTGATGCACTTCGTCACTGGTACTATTTTCAACTAGTTCAAAGCGATGATCTAGCGCAATGGTAAATTCTAAAAAGGTTCCTTTGAAATGAATTTCATACGATTTACTTCTGAATTGATTGCGAATGTCGGCAACACTCCCATTGAGAATGACTTGCGAACGATTGATAAGAGCAATGTTGTCGCACAACGACTCGACACTTCCCACGTCGTGCGTAGAAAGTACAATGGTAGTACCTTCTCTATTTAATCGCAACATTTCGTTTTGTATCAATTCGGCATTTATCGGATCGAAACCGCTAAAAGGTTCGTCCAAAATGAGTAACTGTGGTTTGTGCAATACCGTTGTGATAAACTGAATTTTCTGCGCCATACCTTTCGAGAGGTCTTCCACTTTCTTATTCCACCACTCTTGAATCTCAAATTTCTCGAACCACATTTTCAATTCGGCCAATGCTTCCTTTTCCTTCAATCCTTTCAATTGCGCCAAGTACAAGCACTGCTCCCCTACTTTCATTTTCTTATACAATCCGCGTTCCTCAGGCAAGTAGCCAATATTTGCCACGTGTTTACGATCGATACTTTCTCCATAAAATTTTAGAACTCCGCTATCGGGTTCAATGATTTGATTGAGAATACGAATGAATGTGGTCTTACCGGCACCGTTAGGTCCAAGCAATCCAAAAACCTTTCCCTGCGGAATGACCATGTTCACATCGGTGAGCGCCTGGTAACTGCCGTATGATTTATTGATATGTTCTGCTACAATAGCGTCCATAGCTTTTCTATTTCTTACGAAAATAGACTTTTCTAACCTGCCATTTCATTCTTAAATGGGCAAGTATTTCACAATGGTTTGTAAGTACATAATTGAATACCCCAAGGGTCAGTCTTGCGTATCTTTGTTCACTTTGTAGAATAAGCATATGAAAATTGCAGTTGTCGGAACCGGATACGTTGGCTTGGTAACAGGAACCTGTTTCGCCGAAACCGGAAATAGCGTTGTTTGTATTGACATCAACGCAGAAAAAGTAGCTCAAATGAAAAATGGAATCATCCCCATTTATGAGCCTCACTTAGACGTATTATTTGAACGAAATATTCGCGAAGGTCGTTTGACTTTCAGCACCGATTTAGCTTCATCGATTACCGATGCACAAATCATTTTCCTTGCACTTCCTACTCCTCCCGGCGAGGACGGTAGCGCCGACTTGAGTTATGTATTGGGCGTTGCGAAAGAGCTTGGAACGTTGATTAAAGACTATAAGGTGGTGGTTGACAAATCAACAGTACCTGTAGGCACAGCAGAACTTGTTCAACATGCCATTGCAGAAAATGCAACTGTTCAGTTCGATGTGGTTAGCAATCCAGAATTTCTTCGTGAAGGATACGCGGTTGATGACTTCATGAAACCTGATCGTGTCGTTGTGGGAACCCGCAGCGATCGCGCGAAACAGCTTATGACCGAATTGTATAAGCCGTTCACCCGTCAAGGAAACCCAATCATTTTCATGGACGAGCGCAGCGCTGAATTAACCAAGTACGCTGCAAATGCCTTCCTTGCCACTAAGATTTCATTTATGAATGAAATTGCTAACTTCTGTGAAGCAGTTGGCGCTGATGTGGATATGGTTCGTTTAGGTATTGGTACCGACGATCGTATTGGAAAACGATTCTTGTTTCCAGGAATTGGATACGGTGGAAGCTGCTTCCCGAAAGACGTTCAGGCGTTAGCTAAATCAGGCAACGATTCTGGCTATGAGTTCAAGATTTTAAAATCGGTGATGAAGGTAAACGAGCGTCAAAAGACGACCATGTTAAAACCTATTCTCGATTATTACAACGGATCATTGACCCATGTTAAAATAGCAATCTGGGGATTGGCATTCAAACCCGATACCGATGATATTCGTGAGGCTCCTGCATTGTATATGATTGAACACTTGTTAGAAGCAGGTGCCAAAATCACGGCTTATGATCCAGAGGCGATGGAGAATGTGAAGAAACAAAAGAATTACGCCATTGATTACGCCACCGATGCTTACGAAGCTTTGCGCGATGCCGATGCCCTATTGATTTGCACGGAATGGGGTATGTTTAGAACACCTGATTTCGAGCGTATGTCTTCGATGTTGAAAGAGAAAGTAATTTTCGACGGACGTAATTTATACGAATTAGATAAAATGAAAGAATTAGGGTATTACTACAAGAGCGTAGGAAGAAATACCGTAACACACCACTAATATGGAACGCGTTTTAATTACCGGTGCAGCCGGATTTTTAGGTAGTCACCTGTGCGACCGATTTATCAAAGAAGGATTTGAAGTAGTTGGGATGGATAATCTCATTACGGGTGACCTGAAAAACATCGAGCACCTCTTCCCTAACGAACACTTCTCGTTTTACAATCACGACGTATCGAATTTCATTCACGTTCCTGGAAAATTAGATTACATTGTTCACTTTGCTTCGCCCGCTTCTCCTATCGATTATTTGAAAATCCCGATTCAAACGTTAAAAGTTGGATCGTTAGGAACGCACAATTGTTTAGGCTTAGCAAAAGAAAAGAAAGCACGCATTATTGTAGCTTCTACCAGTGAAGTGTATGGCGACCCAATGGTTCATCCGCAAACGGAATCCTATTGGGGACACGTGAATCCTGTTGGTCCACGCGGTGTTTATGATGAAGCCAAGCGTTTTCAAGAAGCTATAACTATGGCTTATCATACTTACCACGGATTAGAAACACGAATCGTTCGTATTTTCAATACCTATGGTCCGCGTATGCGTCTGAACGACGGACGTGTATTGCCTGCCTTTATTGGTCAAGCAATTCGCGGAGAAGATTTAACGGTCTTTGGCGACGGAAGTCAAACACGTTCGTTTTGTTATGTAGATGATTTGGTGGAAGGAATTTATCGTTTGTTGATGAGTGATTATGCTCATCCAGTGAATGTGGGTAATCCAGACGAAATCACCATTTTAGACTTCGCCAATGAAATCATTAAATTAACCGGCACCGATCAGAAAATCATTTTCAAGGAATTGCCAACTGATGATCCGAAGCAGCGCAGACCAGATATTAGTTTAGCGCAAAGCTTATTGAATTGGGAGCCGAAAGTGCATCGCAGCGAAGGTTTACGCATTACTTACGATTACTTCAAATCACTTTCAACCGAAGACTTAAACAAAGTGGAACACAAAGATTTCACTAAATACGCTCGATAATGGAAAAGAACTACTTCGCTCATGAATCGGCCATCGTTGATGAAGGCTGTACCATTGGAAAAGGCACTAAGATTTGGCACTTCACCCATGTGATGTCGAACTGTGTCCTGGGTGAAGGATGTAACCTCGGACAAAACGTGGTTATCTCTCCGGAAGTAGTTTTAGGCAATAATGTGAAGGTTCAGAATAACGTCAGTATTTACACAGGCGTTATTTGTGAAGATGATGTTTTTCTTGGTCCATCGTGTGTGTTTACCAATGTCATTAATCCACGCAGTGCGGTTGTTCGAAAGAATGAATACAGAAAGACAATAGTTCGCAAAGGAGCTAGCATTGGTGCCAATGCAACCATTGTGTGTGGTTACGAAATTGGAGAATATGCGTTTATTGGTGCCGGAGCTGTTGTGACAAAAGAAGTTCTTCCCTATGCTTTGGTTGTAGGAAATCCAGCTCGTCATGTGGGATGGATGAGTAAGTTCGGACACAAATTACATTTCCACGCGAACGGTGAAGCCGTATGTCCAGAGAGCAATGAGGTTTATGTGCTTTCGCACGGAAAGGTGGTTTGTAGATGACGATTATATCGTCAAATTGACGATGTTATCGATAAGGTGACGATTATATCGTCAAATTGACGATGTTATCGATAAGGTGACGATATCATCGTCACCTATAACGACCAATATTTCAAGGTCGTGATTTTATTTCGATACAATCCTTTCAAATCCATGATTACACCGTGTTCATTGTGTAAAAGCGATTTGAAATAGTCTTCGTCTAAATCTATAAAGTCTTTGTGAGCAACAGCCAAGATAATGGCGTCGTATGAACCATGTTGGGGTTCGTTCACCAATCCAAATCCATATTCATGCATTAACTCGTCGCTATTGGCGTGCGGATCCATTACATCGACATGAACGCTAAACGATTCTAATTCACGAATGATATCAACCACTTTTGAATTGCGAATATCACTCACGTTCTCCTTGAAGGTGGCCCCCATAACAAGCACTTTGGCTTCTAATGCGTTCTTTCCGCTTTCAAGAATTTTCTTTACGGTTTGCTTGCCTACATAAAAGCCCATGGTGTCATTTACATAGCGCGCACTGCTAATGACTTTCGAGAAATATCCCATCTTCTTCGCCTTGTAAACCAAGTAATATGGGTCAACACCTATACAGTGTCCGCCTACTAAGCCTGGAGAGAACTTCAAGAAATTCCATTTGGTACCTGCTGCTTGTAATACATCGAAGGTATTAATGCCCATGCGGTTGAAAATAAGCGATAGCTCATTCACCAAAGCAATGTTCACGTCGCGTTGGGTATTTTCAATAATCTTACACGCTTCGGCTACTTTGATAGAGGTAGCACGATACACCCCTGCATCAACAACAGTTTCATAGACTTTCGCCACTTGATCTAATGACTCTTCATCACATCCACTCACCACTTTCATAATGGTGCGAAGGGTGTTTTGTTTGTCACCCGGATTAATACGTTCTGGTGAGTAACCTACTTTAAAGTCCACTCCCATTTTCAATCCAGATAACTCTTCTAAAATCGGCACACAATCGTCTTCCGTGCATCCTGGATATACGGTTGATTCGTACACCACATAATCGCCTTTCTTTAGGTTTCTACCAACGGTGCGCGATGCTGAAAGAACAGGACCTAAGTCAGGAAGATTCATGTTATTGATTGGCGTTGGAACAGCAACCACATAGAATCCGACGTTGGCTAATTCGGCTTCGTCAGAAGTGAAATGAATATCTGTTCCTTCAAAATCGGAAGCTTCAAGTTCTTGCGAAGGATCAATTCCTTGGCGCATAAGCTCTACGCGACCTTGGTTAATATCAAATCCTACCACCTTCATTCGCTTGGCAAATTCAAGGGCAATGGGTAATCCAACGTAGCCTAGTCCGACTACACACAAGGATTTTTTCTTTTCTAAAAGGTCGTTATAAATCGTTGACATGGAATCGGGATTATACGCCACCAAGCATTTTCTTCACTTGCTTAATGTCGTTTTTCAAGTAGCCTTTGTTGTCGAGTTGTTTTGCTTTGTCTAAATGCATCATGGCAGTGCGCTTGTCTCGTTTGTTACCTGCAAGCACAGCTAAGTTCAAATAAACGGCAGCCTTATCTACATCTTTTTTCAATCCCAAACGCAAAGCTTCTTTGAAGTATTTTTCGCTGGTTGCCAAACTATTGGTTTGAACATCCATTGAACCTTTGATAAAGTAGTAATATCCCTTTTGATTTGGCCACAATTCGGTTTCTTTGATACGGGTTAACCATTTGCGTGCTTTCTCTACTTTTTGCACTTGCATATAATAGAACACCAAAATCATGCGTGTGCTTCTGGTGCACAAGAAAACCATTAATGCTGCAGGAAATGCCATCCCAATTCCTTGTCCCCAATGACCTGTTCCAAAGAGGTAAAAGGTATAAGCTACCAAGATTCCTGCTAACGTGAATTTTATAATGCGATTCATAGTCTAAAAATAGTCGGCAAATGTACAAAATGCCGACTAGATAAAATAGCGTTCTGTTTCAAATCATTCGGTTAACTTCGCGCAAAATCTGAATATGAAACGAATCATTCTCCCATCAGTAATTTTTATTTCCACTTTCGTTTCCACACTAGCTCAGGCGCAAGCCGATAAACTACCTGCCGACTCTGTTGGATTTGCTGGTACTACGGAAACCATTGTTATCGGTGAAAAGCGTTTACCCGGAACAATCCCCAGCTTTTCATCACGCAATATCGAAATCATTACCGCCCAGTCCATTCAGCAGTTGCCAGTTAAAACATTGAACGAGGTACTAACCTACGTGGCTGGTGTTGATTTACGTCAACGCGGCGTTATGGGTGCTCAGGCCGATTTGAGCATGAACGGTAGTGGTTTTGAAGAGTGCCTGGTACTTGTGAATGGCATTCCTATGCGCGATCCACAGACGGGTCACCACATGTTAAATCTGCCCATAGATTTAAACAGCATTGAGCGAATTGAAATCTATAAAGGAACCGCCGGACGATTGTTCGGTTCGAATGCCCTTGCAGGAGCTATAAACATTGTAACGAAAGATCCAAAGGCTGGAAGCGCTTGGTTTGAATCCTTTACTGCCATTGGTCAACCACAAACGGCAGGCGATTCATACAACACCATTGGAGTGAATGGCTCTGTGGGATTCGGAAAGAAGAACGCCAGTCATTCCTTATCGGGTGGACTACTTTCTAGTACAGGCTATCGCTACAATTCAGCGAATGACCAACAACGCTTGAATTATATGGGTAACTATAAATTGGGTACCCAATCGAGTTTACAAGTGATGGCAGGGACCTTCAAAAACACCTTCGGTGCTAACGGATACTATGCTTATCCTTACGATACCGATGCAGAAGAAACAGTTCACACGTCTTTCGCTTCAGCTAAAGCGAAAATTGTAACGGCAACAGGATGGTTAATTCGTCCGCAGGTATATTACCGATATAACGAAGACCATTATGTATTCATCAAAAGCAAACCCACTTACTACCAAAACTTCCATTACAGCACTGCTGCTGGTGCAGAGATTCACGCATCGAAGAGCAACCGCTTTGGAGCCATGGGCTTTGGATTGGAAGGAAGAACTGAATTAATTCGTAGCACCAATCTAGGAGATCATAACCGTGAATATTTTAACGCCTATGCCGAGCAACGCGTAGAACTTGACGACAAATCAAACTTAACCGTGGGTGTTAATGCACAATACAATAGCATAAACGGGGTAACCTTCTTCCCTGGCATTGAAGTCAATCGTCGCGTGGGTAAAATGGTTAATCTATACGCTAACACTGGACTTGGAAACCGACTTCCCTCCTACACTGAATTGTACTACCACGATGCAGGAAATACCAGCAACGACAGCTTAAAAGCAGAGAATGCAGTGTATGCAGAGTTGGGATTCAGAAAGTCTGGTAAATTTAAATTCACCGCGAATGGATTTTACCGTAACGTAACCAATGCCATCAATTACACCAAAGCTAGTATTACCGATAAATGGACTCCTTCAAACTTTGCGAACGTGACGTACATGGGAATGGATATTCGCTTGGTTTATCCGTTTTGCAATCGCGCTAGTTTAATGGCATCCTACACCTACCTTGATGCAAACATTTCGGTAAGCAACGACTATTTAAATAAATACGGATTAGACCATGCTCGCCACAACGTGTCGGCACAATTGCTTACGCAAGTGACCAAACAAGTAAGCCTTACCCTAAGTGGAAGATTTGTTGAGCGCTACATCGGAACCAACTACACCGTTTGCGATGCACGCTTGAACTGGAAGTTAACGGATACCATGAATTTCAATATCGATGTCACCAATTTGCTAAATCGCAACTATATTGACAGAGGATATATTCCAATGCCGGGAAGATGGTTCCGTGTTGGACTTCAATTTAGAATGTAAATGAACGCGAAGACGTATATACTGGTTACAGGTGGTGCCGGATTCATTGGTTCGCATTTGGTGCGAAGACTGGTGAATCGTTACCCCTACTTGCACATTGTGAATCTCGACGCCCTTACCTATGCAGGTAATTTGGCGAGTCTGGAAGAGATTGTTGGCAAAACCAATTACACGTTTGTGCGTGGGGATATACGCGATAAACAATTGCTTCAAGAATTGTTCGCTACGTATGCATTCAAATTTGTTTATCATTTGGCGGCTGAAAGTCACGTCGATCGAAGTATTGAAGGTCCGCTAGCCTTTGTAGAAACCAATGTGGTAGGAACCGCAAATTTGCTTGAAGCAGCTAGAGCTAACGGATTTGAAAAGGACAGCGGGAAGATTTTTTTCCACATATCTACCGATGAGGTTTTTGGCAGTTTAGGTAAAGCGGGAAAGTTCACAGAACGTACCCCCTATGACCCACACTCGCCGTATTCCGCTAGTAAAGCCAGCAGCGATCACTTAGTTAGAGCCTATGCCGACACCTATGGCATGCCGGTAATAATCTCTAATTGCAGTAACAACTTTGGTAGCTTTCAATATCCTGAAAAACTGATTCCTGTAGTGATTCAGAGTTTGAAGAACAGCACCCCTATTCCGGTTTATGGCAAAGGAGAAAATATACGCGATTGGTTGTGGGTGGAAGATCATGTGAATGCATTAGACATTTTACGTACGGAAGGCAAGGTGGGTGAAACTTATTGCATTGGAGGAAATAACGAATGGACCAACCTGCAATTGGTAGAAGCCCTAGCAGATATTAGCGATGAACTACTTGACCGTCCTAATGGAACAGGCCGAAAGCTTATCACATTCGTGACCGACCGATTGGGACATGATTTGCGTTATGCCATTGATTCTACAAAAATTCAAGAAGCTACTACCTGGAAGCCTTCGGGAAACTTTAAGCAGCTATTGCGAAATACCTTCATTTGGTATCTTACCCACGATGCCTGGTTAGAAACTGTGCTTCAAAAGAAGGCCTAAACAATCCTATATTCGCATTTTGCCGCGCATGTCAGTATTCGGAAATCTATTTAAAAAGAAGGAAGTGGCTCTGGAAGAGCCCCTCTCCTTTTCGCCGCTGTATGCCGACATGCACAGTCACCTTTTGCCGGGTATTGACGACGGATCACAAAACATGGAAGAATCCATTCAATTGATTCGCGATTTACATGGCATGGGATTTCAAAAGCTGATTACCACGCCTCATATTTTCTGGGATTTGTACAAGAACTCGTCAGAAATTATTCGCGAAAAATTAGCCTTGGTTCAAGCAGAATTGGTTCGAAGAGATATTCCGGTTACTTTAGAAGCGGCCGCTGAATATTACATTGACAGTCACTTTGAAGAACTCATTGAAAAAAATGATATTCTCAGCTTTGGCGATAATTACGTCTTATTTGAATTGTCGTTCGATAATGAACAAGTGAATTACAAGCGAGCCGTATTTAACCTACAGCTTTCTGGTTACAAACCCATCATGGCTCATCCAGAACGTTACGAATACTGGCACAACGACTTTTCGAATTACGAAGAATTGGTAGATCGCGATATCAAAATTCAAATCAATACAAATTGCTTAACTGGGCATTATGGTCCTACGGTTAAGAAGATGAGTGAGAAATTGATTGATGCCGATATGGTTGATTTTATTGGAACAGATTGCCATCACTTAGGTCACGTAAACCTTCTTCACCAAATGCGTCAATCGCCCGCTTTGAAGA
>Ga0172373_10001099_pt1 | contig 43986 bp, 36 predicted proteins | sample Lak10m_2_FD_114546 | JGI IMG/M metagenome (GOLD analysis project Ga0172373, IMG submission 114546) | Freshwater microbial communities from Kabuno Bay, South-Kivu, Congo - kab_092012_10m | ecosystem: Environmental > Aquatic > Freshwater > Lake | place: Democratic Republic of the Congo... | reverse complement strand
GGATGGCTGATTCCCAGGATGGAACTCAGGGTCTTCACGGCATATTCCAACTCAACATCGAGGCTGTCGATATACAGCTGGTCCATCACGGTATCGTTCAGCGGAACCCGGATATCGGGGGTGACTCCCCCGTTCATAGCGCTGTCGCTGTCGACCTGCACCCTGAGGTTCATGTCCACGCTTTGCCCGTAAGGATAGGTGACTCTCAGGTCAGAGGGAGGAGGGAAGAAATAATAGGTCCGTTCCACCATCCCGAAGGATCCGTTGCTTCCGTAGAAACTCACCACTTTCCCCCGGCCTGTCTTTTTCAGCATCATGGGTATCCCTTCCCCGCTGCTGATACTGCGCGGGTTCACCATCACCACCACGGGTTTGCTGTAATGATATCCCTGAGGTTCGCTGTAGAGCGATCCATTCGGATAGTTAAGGCGGTACACGGGTTTTAGCGTGATCGGGTCAAAATGGGTGATGGGTATAGGCAAGATCTCGATGGAGTCGTCGGCCGGGTTGTACCAGGTCTGTAATTCGTAAAGCACAGTATCGGTATGAAAAAAACCCGCGACCGCCGCGGCAAGAGCATCATTGCCTCCGGCGTTTATCCTGAAATCCAGCAACAGTCCTTTTGACCCCTGCTGGTCAAAATTGATCAAGGCGTTTTTGAAGTCGTTGTATTTCTGTTTCATCTGGGCCGAATCCCCTGCCTCATCGGTCATTTTGATATATCCGTAGCCAGAGGGCTGCAGGATACGGGGAAACACTCCCGACACCGGTTCGACCGGGTACATGGAAGTCTGATCGTAGGTGAGGTAATGGTCATCCACGGCAGTCATGGTGGCCGTCACCGGATTGCCACTGCCCCTGTTCAGGAATTTTATACTCAGGGTCTTTCCCTTGGGCGCCCTTCCAATCATCCTTCCCTGGTTGATCTTTTTAAACTCCAGAGTGGCCGGGATCATCTCGGCCCAGAGAACGGGCAACGTATCCAGGACCTCCTGTGCAGGCCGGCCGTTCAGTTCCAGGATGGTCGCTCCGAAGCCCATGCCGGCAAGGGCGGCAGGAGATCCCGGGTTCACCAGCCTGGCCTCCTGCCTTCCGTCGTCGAGGCGGGTGAGGGCAAAGCCGTAACTTCCCCCGATCTGGAAGTATCGGGCCCTGGCCTGGATGCTGTCCCAGCCATGGCGGAATCCCACATGACCATCGTGCGTGAAGTCATAATAGGATTGGAGGGCAATGTAGAACGCTACTGAATCTCCCGAGGCCGAGGCAGCCAGGATCATCGGCCTGATCCTGGAATTCACTGCATTCCAGTCGATTGATTTCCACCGGGTGAAGGGGTAATATCGTGAGAATACCTGGTGCATGGAATCATAGGCCTGAACAAAGCCGTTCTGCTGTGAAAGGGCCTGGGAAGCCTTGGGATCAGACTGTGATGAGGCCATAAGGGTAAGCAGGTAAAAAGCGATCAGAAAAAATATCCTTGTGTTCATAGGCTTGGATTGAAGTAATACGCATTACCAGGCACTTATGCAAATATATGTCAATAAAGGATACGTAGGCTGCTCGAAAATGATATGTGAATAATCGTTTACACCCGCTCCCTCATCCGCAGTCAAAAAAATATTTCCTAAGTTTACATCTTATTGATCCCCCTGAATGAGGCAATATTTATCCTGCTTTGGGTCGTATTAATAGTCGCCGTTGTCACAAACAAATCAGTTAACGATCAAACAAAATGAAGTACATTTTTGAAATACTCTGGATATGCTGGTTATTATCAGAGATCCTTCTGAACAGGCTGGTACGGTCAAAAAATCACGATTCAAAGGAGGTGGACAAAAATTCGATGAACCTGATCTGGATTGCAATTGTTGTTTCAATGACCCTGGGAATTTTAAGTGCAATTTATTGGTCTGTACGGATTATTCCTTCAGGTATTGCACTTTACCTGGGCTCGGGTTTGATCCTTGCAGGAATGATCATTCGCTTTGCCGCGATCAGGTCACTTGGAAAATTCTTCACGGTTAACCTGGGAATCCAGAATAATCACCATCTGATCAAAACCGGCTTTTACAAATACGTTCGTCATCCGTCCTATTCGGGCTCTTTGTTGTCCTTTGCCGGGTTTTGCTTAAGCCTTGATAACTGGCTGAGTTTATTGATCATCATGGTCCCTGTAATTGCGGCTTTTATAAACCGGATCAATATTGAAGAAAAGCTTCTGCTGCAGCAATTCGGATTAGAGTATGAGGAGTATAAAAGAAAGACGAAGAGGTTGGTCCCGTTGATCTATTGAATTTCTTCAAATCATATTACGCCGGGATTAACACTATCATCCCTGGATAAAATTAAAAAATTTCGATTAAGCATGCTATGTATGTTGGATAAAAGATTATTTGATATATTGGGTGATTGATTTTTGACGGGAATTTAATCAGAACATCTCTGGCTTATTCCCGAAGATGGGTACAATTTAAAACTTAGAATATGGAAAAATTGATCTCATGCTGTGGTCTGAATTGCGCTTCCTGCAATGCCAGGATCGCTACGCTTTCAAATGACGATGAACTCAGGCGGCAAACCGCCGAAAAATGGAAGGTGATGTATAACTCGCCGGATATCACCCCCGAAATGATCAACTGTACGGGCTGCAGGGTCGAGGGTGCGAAGATCGGACACTGGGCTGTATGCGGAATGCGGACGTGTGCATCTTCGAAGAATTTCAATACCTGCGGACAATGTGATTCCCTGCAAAGCTGCGATACCATCAAGCCGGTGCTTCAGTTTGCACCTGATGCGGTGGAAAACCTGAAGTCGGTGAATTGATCTTCCCCGGCATTCCTGGATTCTTCACTCGGGCTTCGCCCAGAAGACATCAGGATTGTTGGTCTTGTAATTTATAAAAGTGACACCTGATTTCTGGGATGTGTTTTCAGTGCGGCGTGGGATTTGGTTATAAGCATCCAGCGGCAGCAGTTCGATGTAAGCAAGCTTCTTGCCGATTGCCCGGGTTTCAGCATCGTATTCGCTGGATACCATGCATTCTATCCTGTACAGGTTTTTCGCCATGTAGTTGTAAAGGTAATCTCCTTTTGTGGTGCTTGTTTGCCTGTTCCAGTTGGCATCGGGGTTCAGAATCAGGGGCTTGCCGCTGATGATACGTTCCCTTACTTCGGCCAGGCCCAGGAGCTCCCCTTTTTCGTTCATAACATAAGCATCGTTGGTGGGATCTATCCAGATCCATTTGCCAAGGTCCCGGGCGTAAACCATGTTGATCACGTGGCAATCGTCGAATACCGAATCTTTAGGCATGCAGGTCACAAATCGCGATTTAAACCCGAGCGAGAGGTAACATTCGTTCAATGCTATTGCAAGACCCCTGCAGTTGAGCCCCCTGTGATCGGTTTTGCAGACCCCTATCATACTCATGGCATTCTTTACAGGGGGATTATTATGGTTTCCGTCATGCGGGATCAGGAAATGTATCCAGTGTAAAAGATTGATGATCTTCGAGACCTCATTTCCCGTGCCGGCAATGGAATCAAGCTTAAAGCCGGTCCTCAGCGCCATGAGGTTGGAGTCGCTCGCAGCCTGGTAAGTGAACTTCGGGATATCTGATTTTTCTGCGGTATTGTATTTTGAGGCATGTTTGAGGATTTTGAGATACTGTGGCTGGCACATAATCCTGGTCCAGGCCGAATCCTTACCATTGAGCAGAATGACGAAATCGCAGGGATGACCGGCCTTTACTTTGAATGTGATCGAGTCGCAATCGGTATAAAATGTGACCTTTTTATCCTTGTTCAGTGTAGTATACACATCGGGACGTAATTTGGGATTGATGAGCCAGGTTTTCTTTTTCATTTCAGACCCATCTCTGATATCGACGGTATCGGATTTGGCTTTTATCAAAGGTAAATGGCGTTGTGCTCCAAGGAAAATCGATGGGAGTAAAAAGATCAGTGTAAGATTGATTGCAGGTAATTTCATATAACAAGGGTTAGTTTGTATACTGATATCATTGATGGAAAACCAATTTTAATCCCGGTTTTGCGGAATACCGTGTAAATGACGTTTGTCCGGCGGAATTGTTACTTCGTTCCGCTTTATTTTATAAATATTTTTTCAATTACCGCCACTTCAACTTCGGGTTCAGACTAGTTCTATCTGACTGGCTATCTGCAAAATGGAAGAATATTGTGTGTTTTTTAATATACCTCATTTTCCACTGGCATAAATGCAAACCATTTATACTTTAACACTATACGGTAGCGTTTTATGAATTCAAACCGAGTTTAAAACAATAGATCATGAAAACTAAAGTAAATGCAATTCCAAAAGGATATCATACACAAACTCCTTATATTAACATTAAAGGAGCTGTGGCAGCTATAGAGTTCTATAAAACAGCATTTGGCGCAAGGGAAGTCGAAAGAATTACGATGCCCGACGGAACCATCGGACACGCAGTGATTGAGATCGGCGATTCAAAGATCATGCTCGCGGAAGAGAACCCTATATGGGGGAATCTGAGCCCGATTTCACTGGGTGGTTCACCGGTCTGCCTTTGTTTGTATGTTGAAGACGTTGACGCAGTATTTGCCCGGGCAATAAAGGCAGGTGCAAAGGTTACCGGAGATATGGATGTAAAAGACCAGTTTTATGGTGACCGTACAGGTAGTCTTACCGATCCTTTTGGTCACAAATGGTCGATCATGACCCATATAGAGGATGTCTCCAATGAAGAGATGCAGAAAAGAATGGATGCGATGTTTTCAAAAAGCTGATTACCGCAACCCAAAGGAAAGACTTTTATTCCTTTGCAGTTTTGATATTTCCTGCCCGTTCACATTGAATACCGACAAAGGGCTGTAGCCAACGGATGTCAACAGTTCGACAGTGAGGATATTTTTTACCGGGATTGACCTTTTCTGCGACGACAACCTCCCTGGTGGTTAAATCCTGAACCCAGGCTACCAGTTCATAATCAGTTAGCAGGTCGCCATCCCAGGCAGGATTTAAAGTGAATGTTAAAGGAACTGTAACCTGGGGTGTTTCCCCATACCTGTCTACAATAACAGACAGGTTATAGAGGTCGCCCACCCGGTTTCCGTCGCCGTTATGATTCTCTACGACAGCAACCTGTTGGCCGTTTTCAACGAAGTCATCCACCTCCATCGCAGCTCCGGGACAGTATCGGCACCATGTACCGGTGCCGATCTCCAGTAAAACGTATTGTCTGTTGTGGGTATAAGTGTAAACTGTTTTAACAAAGGTGTCATTGGAATGATCCATGTCTGAAGCTAAGGAAGTATATATCTCATTGTTAGAATAATTATAAATTTTGCAGATCACATGAAAGCCAGTTTCCGTATTTAATCCGGCAGCCGGGTTGCATAGGAATGTCATCCTCAGTAACTTTATTCAGCAAATAAAATAACCTACGGATTAAGAAAATTTTATACTTTTAAAACTTGGTATTGTGAGTTCAGCTGGTTCAGGGCTGCTGTTTCCAGCGAAAGGATAAATTTTAGATTTAGTAATCATTGAATAAAAAAAGGAGGAACTTATGCGTTCAACAATTTTTACAAAAGTAACGGTGTTGGTTCAGGTATGTTTTGATCTTTCAGTGTCGGCTGTTCCGAAGGCATTCGACACAAAAACCGGATCCGGGCACATCTGGCAAACCTGGAAAAGGGTGAAATAGTAGTTCGGGTTAAAACCACTTAAATCATATCACAATGGATAACTCAGAACCTGAAGTAAATTACAATATTAATCTTAAGGAGTTATCCACAGGCCAAGGGTTCCCGGGACTCTCCCGAACGCATTCCCAAAAAATAATGATACAGACGAAAAGCAAAGCAAATTGTTCCTGGTTAGACGAAAGCTGTAAGCCGCTTTTGTTGTTCCTTCTTCTCTTCAGTGTTGCCTGCTACTCCCAGAATGAAGCCCGATTCAAAACAGCTGAACACGAACAAGCGGGCATTTCCTTTGAGCGCCTGAATCAGCTCAGGCCTGCCATGCAGAAATACATCGATGAACACAAACTGCCGGGGTTGATCACCATGGTGGCGCGCCATGGTAAAATTGTCAGTTATGAAAAATACGGACTGATGGATGTTGACAAACCCATGCAGTTCAATACCATTTTCAGACTTGCATCCATGACCAAGCCCGTTACCAGCGTGGCTGTTATGATGTTGTACGACCAAGGTTACTTCGGATTAGATGATCCTGTTTCAAAATATATTCCTGAATTTAAGGATCTGAAAGTGTTTTCTTCATTGGATAAAGATGGATTTCATCTTGAAGCGCAGAACAGGCCAATGACCATCAGGGACCTTCTGACGCATACCTCCGGTTTGGGCAGCGGCTGGGGGGATAGTCCTGTTGATTCTTTGTACAGGACTTCAAATCTTTCGGGAGGCACTTTACAGGATATGATTAAAAAATTAGCCGACATCCCGCTTTTATACCAACCCGGGACAAGATGGATCTACGGCAGGTCAACAGACGTTCTGGGATATTTGGTTGAAGTTATCTCAGGCAAATCCCTGGATGTTTTTTTTAATGAGAACATTTTCATTCCTCTGAACATGGAGAATACCGGATTCTATGTCCCTAAAGATAAATTATCACAGCTTGCTGCAGTTTATTGTCCTGATGATTCTCTGGGATTAAAAGTCATATTTCCCGACACAAGTGATATTTCCAGGCCACCGAAATTCTTGTCAGGCAATGGAGGCCTTTTTTCAACAGCCGTAGATTATATGGTCTTCTCGCAAATGATGCTGAATAAAGGGGAATATAAGGGCAAGCGGCTCCTGAAGAGCCAAACGGTCGATCTGATGACCGCAAACCATCTGACCAACGAGATCATGCCTGATGATGACTTTTTGGGACCTATAATGAAGGGGATGGGGTTTGGTTTCGGTTTTGCCGTATTGAAAGATAGTACGCGGCAGGATTGGCCTGGCTCCGTTAATTCATACTGGTGGTCGGGTTCTGCAAACACCTGTTTTTTCATTGATCCGGAAGAAGATCTGATCATGATCCTGATGACCCAGTTTGTTCCGAATTTTTATTATCCGGTCTTCAGGGAATTCAGGGAATTGGTTTACAGGTCGGTAATTGATTGAATAATACATTTAGTCTCCCCCGGAGATTGAAAATTATTTAAAAGAACTATTTTATGAAAAGAGGTTTCCTATTATTTTTTACAGCCTTGATATTCCAGGTTGCAGGAGCACAGGACTGGAAATGGCTTAATCCGTGTCCGTCAGGGTTCATGTTATACTCGGTACATTTTGCGGATACCAGTACAGGGTACTCCGTGGGTGACCGGGGCGCCATTGTAAAAATCACCGATGGCGGTAACACGCTGAAAGGCCAGAATTCCGGCACCTCCGTTTTATTAACCTCAGTTTTTTTCACCGATCCCGATCATGGCTGCGTGTCGGGCGAACAGGGGCTCATCCTGAACACTGCGGATGGAGGTACAACTTGGACAACCCGCGAATCGGGAACGGGTAACACACTCCACGCTGTCTGCTTTTTTCCTCAAAAAGGAACAAAAACAGGTTTTGCAGTCGGCTATGATGGCACCATCCTGAAAACAACCGACGGAGGCACAAGCTGGACAAAGCAAATTTCGGGGACTCCGAGGACTTTGTATTCCGTTTGTTTCCCCCGTCAGGATACGGGATATGCTGTCGGTGACTGGGGTACCATCTTGAAAACCACCAATGGCGGAACCACCTGGACCCAGCAGAATTCAGGAATAGAGCGGGAGTTGACTTCCGTTTGTTTTCTTGACGCAAATACCGGCTATGCACTCGGACACCACGAGTTTTACAAATCTGTTCTCGACACCATAAAGGCCGACACAAGTTACATCCTAAAAACCACCGACGGCGGGAATACCTGGGCATTACAGGCAAAACTGCAACCCTGCAATTATTTTTTCCTTTCCATTTCTTTCACCAGTCCTGATACCGGTTACATCGTGGGTACCAACGGCAAGATCTGGAAAACGACTGACGGGGGGACCATCTGGAATGAACGGGATCCTGCGAATACAAAGCAATTCAATTCAGTCTTTTTTATTCCGGGGGCGGGATCAAAAACTGGTTATGTGGCCGGCGAGTCCGGCACCCTGCTCAAAACCACCGATGGGGGAACTTCATGGACCAGGCTGGTGATCGGAACTGTAAACTGGCTGAGATCAATTTGTTTTACCGACGCCAATACCGGCTATATCGCCGGTGAAGGGGGCCTCGTCATGAAAACTACCAACGCCTGGGTCGATTGGACCATTCAAAGCACCGGAATAGACCAGATGCTGTGTTCGGTCAATTTTCCAACCCGGGATACAGGTTACGCGGTGGGCTGGAATGGAGCCATGGTAAAGACTGTCAACGGAGGGTTGAACTGGACCATCCTGCAACCGGGGATTTCAAATTCGCTGAATTCCGTTTTTTTTGTAAATGGTATGACCGGTTATGCTGTCGGCAGTGAGGGCATATTACTCAAAACCACCAACGGGGGAACCACCTGGGTTGTTCAGCCAACGGGTACCACCTGTGAACTTAATTCCATTTTTTTTACCGATATCAGTACTGGATACGTGGCGGGAAATTCAGGAACCATACTGAAAACCAACGACGGGGGGGGAAACTGGGTAATTCTAAACCCAGGCACCTCTCTGCACCTGTGTTCCGTTACGTTCACCGGTACTGAAACCGGCTATGTAGGCGGGTGGGACGGCCTGATACTCAAAACCACCGATGGAGGCGCCTCCTGGAATGCTTTATCAACAGGGGTATCTGATCCCATTTTCTCGGTTTGCTTCATCGGTGCCAATACCGGTTTTGCGGTGGGAGGCTTTCTCCTGTTTAACGGCATCATCATAAAGACGACCGATGGAGGCGCCACCTGGACAAGACAGGAACGGATCAGCAACCTGCTGAGCGGTATTTATTTTACCGATGTCAATACAGGTTATGCCGTGGGTGAAGACGGTGTTATCCTGAAAACCACTAATGGCGGTTCGGGTTTTACGGATTTACCGGGAGGTAACAACAGCTTGTTGCTTTATCCCAATCCTTCACATGAAACCGTTGTCATTGAGCTGCCCGAGACTATCGGTTTCAATAAAGCTCAACTCTCTCTTTATAACGCGAAAGGACAGTTGATCCTGCGCCAAACGATGCGTCAGAAAAAGACCGAACTGAAAATAGAGGGTCTTGCCAGGGGGATATATGTGATTGCGGTGGTTATTAACGACAAGAGTTGCAGCGTCAGGCTTGTGAAGGATTAATTTGTTACTTCGCTACTTCCTTTCTTTATTCTGTCGGCGATTGTAACTCTTTGACAACAACTTTGATTTGCTGTTCATTTCCAACAATCCATACTTTATCGTGTGTTTCAAATATAATGTCCGATTCAGGATTGACAAGATGTTCCCCGTTTCTTTCAATTCCAATGATCAAACCCCGGGTTCTTTCACGGATCCCGGATCCGCGTATACTCTGGCCGACAAGTTTAGCATGTTGCTTTATTTTAAAATGATGTAGGGCAACATTTTGTTTTGCACGTTCTTTAACGGACCCAACAGAGGGGATATCAAGAAATTTTTTAAATTTATTGAGCTGCTCTTCGTCTCCTATGACAGAGATCTTATCATTAGGATAGAGATGATTATCCCGGTTTGGGACAGGTATTTCAAAATCGTTCCGTTCAATCCTGATGATATTCACCCCGAAATCCTCCCTAATTTTCGTTTCTGCCAATGTTTTTCCCACGTAGGGGGACAGAGCACTTAACTCAAATTTGGCAATATGCATATTCCATGGGGTAAGAATTAAATTCGGATTTATTGTTTCCGATTCACGCTCATTATAATTGGAGACGAACCTCGTCTCAATCTTCCAGTAAAAGGCTTTGAGTTTTTTAAAGAAAAGTACAAAGATAATGCAGGCGATAATAATTCCCCAAAAAGCAACCTGGGGTGAAAACAAATGATTGAATAAGGAGATTAAAAAAAACAGCGCGAGGGCAATTCTTAAAAGTCGCAACAGAATCAGCGGACCCCTTCTGGAAGCATTTCCCATACCTTTGCATAAGCATGAAGATAAGGCCGGCGAAAGGCAAGCGCCCACAAAAATGGTGATAAGATAGCCAGTGTAATGATCGTCGTAAAAAATTTATGCCAACTATAATCCGAAAAAAGGAGCTCAAGGTATTTGGTCCCCAGCAGGATGATAGTAATGATGATCACCGAAAAAATAAGTACGTTGATAAAAAAGGATGTCAGCAATTTTTTCCAATCGCCACTCCCTGTAATATGCTGTGCATCGGAGTCATAATTTTTTAAAGCAGTCTTCCACCTCCCGGGAAGGATCGCATCTAAACGGTTGGTGACAGGTTGCGATAGACGTATCATATATGGTGTGAAGAAGGTAGTAAGTACAGACACTGCCACGGCTACCGGGTATAAAAACTCGCTTGTTACATGAAGTGTAAGTCCCAAAGCGGCAATAATAAAAGAAAACTCTCCGATCTGTGAAAGGCTCATCCCTGACCGGACTGCAATCCTGACAGGCTGACCGGAAGTAAGGGCGCCCAAGGTAACAAAAATCGGTTTGCCAAACAAGAGCACCAGGGTGGCGGCAACAATCGGGATGTAATGTTTTATAAGCATCTGGGGGTCTATCAGCATGCCGACCGACACGAAGAATATGGCGCCGAAAAGGTTTTTTATTGATTTCGTAATGTGTTCTATTTTCTCTGCTTTCGTTGTTTCAGCTAAAATGGATCCCATGACAAAAGCGCCTAACGCCGAAGAAAAGCCTACATAGTTTGCCAGCCAAACCATCAGAAAACATAACGCAAGGGAGATGATCAGAAGAGTTTCATCATTTAGCAATGATCTGATCTTTCTGAAAAGAGTCGGTATGAAAAATATCCCGGCCACAAACCACAGGACTAGAAAAAAGGCCAGCTTCAGTACTGCGTTAATCATTTCGCTTCCGGCAAAGGTCCGGCTGGCAGCCACGGTTGAAAGCAATACCAGTAACAAAACAGCTACCAGGTCCTCAATAACCAGTACTCCAGTCACGATGCCGGCAAATTTTTGATTTCTAACCCCCAATTCATCAAATGCACGGATGATAATAGTAGTGGATGCAATGGCAAGGATCCCACCCAGGAACAGGCTATCCATAAAACTCCATCCCAACAATTGACCCACGCCATAACCCAACAGTAAGGTTAGCGGCACTTCTGTAATTGCCGTAATAGCAGCCACGCCGCCGACCTTCAGTAATTTTTTGAAGCTGAATTCAACACCAAGGCTGAATAAAAGAAAAATGACCCCGATTTCGGCCCATGTTTGAATGCTTTCACGTTCAACAACCGTTGGGAACAATAAAAAATTCGGCCCGACAAAAAAACCGGCAATAATATATCCCAGGACAACCGGTTGTTTTAATTTTTTAAAAATAAGTGTAACCAGTGCAGCCGTGCACAAGATTAGCGCCAAATCGTCTATGAATACCGGTAATTGCAGCATTTTTTCTTTAAGAAAATATCATTATGGGTTAGTGCTTTCTTAATATCGATGACCGGATCATTCCCAGTTATTTATTCAGCGAAGTTCAACATTTTTTTGTAAAAACTGGTATGGGTTGGGCAGTTTTACCATTTTACCATGCTTGCTATTTTGCATTTGCCTTGTACACTTAAATGTTCAATTATCTATCTTGCATTGATATTTGCATCAGAATAATATTTGCTAATTATTTAAAGCCACAGTAATTTAAGTCCTATCATCCATTAATCATCGATTATATGACTCAGTTTTTTTTCGATCAGCCATCTTTCCGGCCCGATATATCCATGGTCAGGGAGCGATCGCGTTATGATGTCATCGTTGTTCTCGGGGTATGAAAAGTGATTGACGCAGCCATGGGGTTCTTTAATTTTTTGGATTATAAAGGTGTTTTATTGTATTTTTACTTCATTATTAACCTTAAAATCAAGTCCTATGATTAAAAAATTAATTCTTGCAACGCTTGCAGGATCTGTCGTACAATTCCTGCTTGGGTGGCTGGTCTATGGCCTTTTGTTGGCGAATTTTATGAATTCCCACACAACCCATTATGACGGTCTGATTAAGGATATGAATTCCGGATCCTTTGTTATCCTGATTTTTATATCCGGGCTGGTTATGTCCTTTTTAATAACCTTCATTTTCCAACGATGGGCAAAATTTGACAACTATATTAAAGGACTGACTGCAGGTATGCTCCTTGGCTTTTTTATTGCTCTCGCCTATGACTTGTCCTCACTGGCTATGATGAATATGATTTCCGTTAGTGCAATGGTTGTTGATGTCATTGCCAATACTGTTGTTGTAGGCATTGTCGGTGCTGTAATTGCATGCGTTCTGGGCTTTAAATCAAAAAATGTCCCGGCCGCCCAGTGATCTTGTCATAATTTAACAATATCGCCATGACAAAGTATAAGATGTATTCCCTGTTTATCATGATTTCTGGTACTTTTCTTTTTTGCTTACCTGTACCTGGACAATTTATAACAATCGCCCGGAAGATAAAATCTAAGCATACCAGCCAGTCGGATGTCGCAACAGTGACAATTGAAGTAAAAACTTATCGTGTATACCAGGCCATAATCGATACGCTGTCATCCAATACAAAGTTTAAAATAAACACCTGTGACAACGTAAAACACCTTGTAGAATTCACCAATGGAACGATCCCGGCTTCTATAAAGGTTGACTCTCTTTCAAACGGGTTTTCGCAGATTACAGTTAGTTCAGCCCATTCCGACACTTCACCAAAGCAAACTACTGATATAGCCGTTGATGCTATAATTGCTGTATGCCATAAAGTTGGTGTAAAATGCACGCTTGACGAAGAATAGATTTCACCCATTCATCATGCAAAAAATTCCCCGAAAATTTATCACTATCCCGCCTGCGCTTCTTGCTGTTGCCGGGTTCACAGGATTTCGCGACACGTCTCCCGCCAAGACTGAAACACATCCGAACATTCTGCTGATCATGGTGGATCAGATGCAGACCCCGCCGGCAGGATACGGATCCGATGAGGGTGCGGTTCAGGATTTAAAAGAGATCCTTGGCTTCCGGCCGCTTTCTACGGGAAATTCATACGCCCGGTTTTTCCCAGGTCTGTTACGCTTGCGGCAAAACGCGGTCGTCTTGAAAACGCACTATACGGCTTCTGCCGCATCAGTACCAAGCAGGTCCTGTATCATGACCGGTCAATATCCAACGGTTACTGGCGTCACCTCAACGGACGGGTTATTCAAGTCGACCGATGATGTACCATTTCTTGACAGCATTGGAACGCCGACACTTGGGGATTGGTTCCGTGCTGCCGGTTATGCCACCCATTATTTTGGGAAATGGCATGTATCTGATCCCAGGCCGCCCGGTTATCTTGAGCCCTGGGGGTTTTCCGACTGGGAGAGCTCTTATCCCGAACCTCATGGAGGAACATCCAGCAACTTGGGAGTTTTTCGCGATGTCGTATTCACCGAAAATATCGTGGACTTTCTGAATAAGGAGAAGACTGATACCTCCGGCGTTCCGTGGTTTACCGTCGCCTCACTGGTAAATCCCCATGACATCAGCGCCTGGCCCATAAATTGGCAAGCCCCGGGCGGTAGCGGTGTTGTCCCCTGGCAGGATTATCCCCCTCCGCCATCCATCCCGGCGATGGGTTCCAAAAGCCGGATCGATACCTGCTGGACAATTATTAACGGGGATTCCGTGCAAAGGATCTTCCGGGTCGATCTCAACCCCGACGGGTTTCCACAGAACAATAGTTTTCTGCCGCCGACCTATGATGAATCCCTGGACAATAAACCCTGGTGTCAGCAGGACTATTCCATGAAATGGGGACTCGGGTGGGGGGCAAAAACGGATTATTCCTTTTTCCAGTGGGGTTTGGATATCAGATCACCGCACCCGTTCCAACTCCAGGGTAACAACTGCGCCCCCTGGTCCCTGAGTTATATCCAGTTTTATTTCTATTTACACTATCTTGCCGATCTCCAGATCCGCAAAATATTGCATGCCCTTGATTCCAACAACCTGACCGATAATACTATTGTTGTTTTTCTGTCTGATCACGGGGATATGACTACAGCGCATGGCGGTACGATCCAGAAGTGGCATAATGCCTACGAAGAATCGGTACGGGTGCCAATGGTCATCTCCTCCCCCCTTGTCAATACAAACCAACAGGAGATAAGGGAGATCCTCCAACCTACAAGCTCGATCGATCTTGCTCCCACCCTGCTGGCCCTTGCCGGTTTTAATCCGGATTCGATCGCAGGCATCTCCGGAATTATACCCGACCATACCCCTTCAGCACATTTTGCAGGGGCTGACCTTTCCGGATATATCAAGGGCACAAGTACCGGTCCCGTCATCGGACCCGACGGAAAACCCCGTGCCGGCGTTTTATTCATGGGCAGTGATATGATCACCGAACTTGGCACGGTGAATCCGGGCGAACAGAATAAATCAATCTACAGTTTATTTATTAAAAGAGTCGATTCAACAATCGCTCTCGGATATGTACTGGACACCGGGACGGTTCGTCAACCCAACACCATGAATGCTTTCTGCACCGGTGACTGGAAACTTGTCCAGTATGCTGACCCAAAAGGAATTGAACAGGATCAATGGGAACTTTACTGCCTCACCTATGATCCCATTGAACTAACCAATCTTGTTGATTTTTCCACAGGTACCGTACGGAATGATGTGAGCGTACCCGGCATGACCACCGAGGAACTGCGATTGAAAAATGATTATCTGAGAAATCAGCTCTTCAATGCGACCGGTGTTGCTAAAATTTCCCCTCCGACAAATCAGATAAAGCTTTTCCAGAATCTACCTAATCCTTTTAGCCTGCACACGACTATTCCATTCTATATTCCGGAGGCAGGGCCGGTGCGACTGACCGTTACCGGTCTGACAGGAAAAGAAGTACAGGTCCTGGTAAACACAACACTTTCGGCCGGTTACCACAAATATGATTTTGATTCCGGCCAGCTACCCTCGGGTATTTATCTTATCAAACTGGCTGTAAACTCACATTATGTTGTGAAGAAAACGATAATTATGAAATGATATCAATAATCATCCTTCTCAGAATCCTGCCTGGCGGGCTGACGCCCATTTCTTTACATTGGCAGGCAGACGCTTATTCCGCAGTTCATTGGCCATGAAATCAAAGTAGGGCTCGGTGTGCTTATAAAACATTTTAAAGCCGTGACAGAGATAGTTCAATCCAGGTTCTCCGTCGGATGTCTTTACAATACGATTTTTAGGACATTCCCCGTTGCAGAGGTCAAGGAATTCACATTTCCTGCAGTAAGCAGGCAGTGTGTCAAGCTTGTTCCGCCCAAACTGTTGTTGAAATGGAGAATTCATTAAGGTCAGTAATGATTTTTCGTTTAGGTTACCGAGCTTATATCCGGGAAAAACAAAATGGTCGCATGAATAAACATCCCCGTTATATTCTACAACACCTGCATTGCCACATGTTTTTGCAGACACACAAACTGCAGGAGGTACATGCATCCAGTTTTCAAGGACACAATCGAAAGTGAGCACGAAAAAGTCGCCGACATCTTTACGAACCCATTCATCAAATATCCGGATAAGGAAATTTCCATAATCGACCGGATCAACCGTCCAGTCTGTGACTTCAGCATTTTTCCCGGTGCAGGCAGGTAATATTTTTAGTTCATCGGGTTTCGCTGCAGGATCGATCCATTCAACAACCGGAAGAAACTGCATATACCGGCTGCCAATATTTTTTAAAAATCCGTAAACCTCTTCCGGGAATTTTGAATTGTAATCATTAACCACCGAAAGTGTATTGAACTCGGTTTTGCGTTTTACCAGTAATTCCAGGCCTTTCATGCATTGCTTAAAACTGCCCTGGCCGTTCCTGTATATCCTGTAATGATCGTGGCAATGTTCGGGGCCATCGATAGAAAGTCCGATCAGGAAATGATTATCCGTGAAAAAGCCGCACCAGTCATCCGTCAGTGTTGTACCATTGGTTTGCAGAGAATTCTCAATCACTTTACCCTCGCCATATTTTTTTTGCAATTGAATAACCTTCCTGAAGAAATTCATACCTCTCATGACCGGTTCTCCGCCATGCCAGGCAAAAAGAACGACCGAATCCTGTGAGGAATAAATAGTCTGTGCAATATATGTTTCAAGTAGTTTTTCGCTCATTACTTTTTGGTTCGGCTCAACGGGATAGAGTTTTTCTTTTTCAAGATAATAACAATAGATGCAACTCAGGTTACATGTCGAGCCGATGGGTTTGGCCATCAGGGAGAAGGGGAGCTTCATAGTTACAGTTGCATTCATGCTGTTTACAAAATTCGAAAAATTTTACGAGCCCCGCCTATCAATAAATTAAAAATGGCAAGACAGTGTTCCGGTCATGCTCATCAGTTTGTCAATTCGCGCCAGGAATATTAACTCTGAGACGATAAGCAAAGTTTTTGAGATGCATAGAAAAATGCATCGGCGAAAGGAGCATTAACATTGCCGGATAAAACTCAGTATTAACCTAAAACGTAATGTCATGAAAAAAGTAATGTTCCTTATGATGTCCTTTCTTATCTTGCTGGCAGGGTGTTCGAAAGATGATCCTTTTTCCGTTCCGGGAGAGAAAGTCTGGAAAAAAGTACCGGTGACAAAGTCCATGACGGTCACTCTATTATCCATCCCTGATTTATCCAAGCCACATGTGGAATGCCTCCCTGAAAATTCACATGTGTTCCTTTCCGGAGGTGGCTCAGTTCAGGGAAATGTTTCCGAGATCGGAAATGTTGTCACAAATGAAAGTCAATGGAGGGTTAACAGTTGTGAAACCGGATCGGGAAAGGGTCAGTTAAAAGAGTCTATAAGTGGCAGGATAACTGGGGTCTCAGGTGATTATTGCACGTACTCTGGAACCATTATCATTGATTTTTTCAATAATACACTGATGGGCACCTTATATATTGAAGGTGGTTCCGGGAAATTCTACATGTCTTCCGGGGTGGTCGAAATTGAAGGCCAGGTCAATGTATCATCAAGCACCTGTTCGTGGACCGGGACAGGATCCATAACGTTGAGGATGTAATAAATGAAAGTGCCGGAGAAATATCCATCACTTTCATTTATCTTTATACTTTAATATGATCGAAGACCTTGTGGTATGGCGAGTATTGCTTTTGAGAGAATGAATCAAAAATTGGAGAATTTCCTCAGGTATCCCGGAATCGACCAGAAGGGCCTGATGCAGCGTAAAAATAACTTCATTGCCACTTCGGCAATAATATGTCAGGTGATTTGCCTTACAGTATTCGTGATGATCGTAGCACCCAAACTCGTCATCCTGATCACATACGGGCCGGCTCTCCTTGCTCTTATGTTCACCAACATTTTCATTGATAAGTTCGCTCGTCGGAACATGTCAAAGTATATGTTCATAAACCAGTTCATTCTTATATTGTTGACCTTCGTAAACATCTTGTTACTTGGAGGTATCCCCACTTCAGGTGGACTGATAATGGTAGGGATTGCAGCTTCCCTTATGGCTATATCAGGGGAGGAAATAAGGGCTGCCTATTGGCTTTATGGCACTTATATCATCACACTTGTACTTGCAGGCATCCTTCAACCCTGGTTGTCGGTTCCGCCGGCAATGACCACATCTCTAAATATAACTTTATATGTCGCCAACACTTTATGTCTGTCTTTATTCTCATTTATTTTCATGATCAACCTGATAAAGCAGAACATCCGTTACGAGCAGCGTGAAACGAGTCGCCTGAAGGAACTTGACGAGGTTAAGACAAGGCTGTTCACAAATATCACACATGAATTCAGAACACCCCTGACCATCATCCTCGGCATGGCCAATCTTATCAGGGAGAAACCGGACGAATGGATCAGGGAGGGAACCGATAAGATCAGGAACAATGGGAATAACCTGCTTAATCTTGTAAATCAGATGCTCGACCTGTCGAAACTGGAATCAGGCGCGATGCCGGTGCATATTGTACAGGAAGATATCATCAGCACACTCAGGCATTATACCGCCGCTTTTATTTCCATGGCTACGGCTAAACATATAGACCTGAAATTTGTTTCAGGAACAGACCGGTTTGTAATGGACATGGACCATGAAAAGCTTCTCCACATCGTTTCTAACCTGCTGTCAAATGCTTTAAAGTACACCCCTGAAGGGGGCAAGGTCGAACTGTCTGCCGGGTTTACCGGTGAAGGGAAGAAAGAGTTTGTCATCCGGGTTCAGGATAACGGATCCAGTATTGAGGCATCCCACCTGCCTTATATTTTCGATCGCTTTTACCGGGCGGAAGAGAACGGGACCCAGGCCGGTCATGGACTCGGGCTAACCCTGACAAGGGAATTCGTGAAACTGCTGAATGGAAACATAACGGTTGAAAGCGAACCTGGGAAAGGAAGTATTTTCTCTGTCACCTTCCCGGTTTCAAACCAGGCACCATTTCCTAAAATAGGAGGACAAGACGGAAAAACCGATTTTGTGTTCGATCAGCCTCCGATGATCGAAAATGAAACTGTGCTGATGGAATCGTCCTCCATTCAGGATGACCGGCCCATTCTGTTAGTAATCGAAGATAACCCTGACCTGGTTCAGTACCTGACGGCATTGTTATCAGGAGAATACCGGATTAATATTGCCTGGAATGGCAAGGATGGGCTGCATAAGGCTCTCGATCTGATCCCCGATATTATACTCAGCGATGTGATGATGCCTGTAATGGATGGCATTACCTTGCTTGACAAGGTGAAGAATGACATGCGCACCAGTCATATTCCTGTCGTCATGCTCACGGCAAAGGCAGATATAGATTCAAAAATAGAGGGTCTGGAAAGGGGTGCTGACGACTATTTGGCCAAGCCGTTCAATGAGGAAGAACTACGAATCCGGATTAAAAAACTGATCGAACTTCGCAGGAAACTCCAGCTGAGATATGCTTCAATGAGCATGCCTCCCTCAACGGAAGATAAAGCGATCCATATCGAGGATGCATTTATGCAAAAAGTCCGGCAGGTCATGGAAGCCAACCTGGACGATGACCAATTCGGGATAATCCAGCTCTGCAGATCGGTGGGTATGAGCCGCGCCCAGCTTTACAGGAAATTTAAATCCCTGACTGACAAAACGGTGAACGACTATCTCAGGACGTTCCGCCTGCACAAAGCGAAGGAATTATTGCTCACCACAGACCGTAACGTCTCAGAGGTGGCCTTTGACGTCGGGTTCAAGAACCTTTCCCATTTTAGTAAAGTCTTTACAGAAGAATTTGGTAAAAATCCGAGAGACATGGGCAGGTAACGATTTTTAATCTGTACCAGTGGAAGTATTTATACTTCCCTTAGTGCTGGCCCGACTACCCCTATGCTTTCTTCCAACCAGTTTTCGTTATTATAAATTACTTTTGTAGTATTCTACTCGGTCGAACAGAATGAAAAATCCCGCATCACCGGAAATCAAGAAATATGAGTTTAAGAAAGGACTTCCAATCGAATTCGATATCTTTCGTTTCGAGAACGTTCAGGAAGATTATTTCTTCAACAATTCCTGATAAATATTCATATCTTTACATGTTTCTAAATCAAAACCAAATGAAAATGAAATTAATGTTTACATTGACAATTGTTTTTACAATGGTTTTTGGGGGCATTTATCCTGCTTTCTCCAATTCAAATGAGATAACCGGAGATACACTCATCCGGGTTGCCGTAAAAGTAAATGATACAATCCTGCAGGATTCCCTGTATCTACTGAACTCCACTGCCGGTACCCAGGTAGAGGTGAAACACTTTATGCAATTAATTGGCGGGAGTTTTTATCCCTTCTCGCATATTTTCCATCAGGACGGGATGATGGTTCAATACGGGAGATTCATTTCGTTTTCGAGACTGAACTTTACCGAGGGCTTTGTCAACCTCAAAATGGTACCGACGGAGCCACCGGTATCAACCTGGTTGATCGGTACAGAACATGTTTATTTTGCCCCACTCGCTTTTCTTGGACTGGCTACCGGAGGGACTGTATCTTATGATGCAATTGGAGGGATTCTGGATATTACCGTTCCTCCGCCCATGGAATTCGGATCCATCTTCCCTGCTGCCAGGGATGTGGCCACTGCTTTGCAGGATTCAGGTTACATTGTACAGCAGGGTGAGATCACCCAGGAAAGCCTTATTGACTTCTGCCTGGCCGGATATACTCCCAATGCCAATGGAAACAATGTCGGGGTTCCCTACCTTGGGATGCAGTTGCCGCCTCCGCCCGGGATGGATAGTCTTTTAGCCATCCCTCTCACGTATAACGTCAATTCAGATGAAGCTGTGGTGTTGATCGGTAAAACGCCTCCGGAATGTAAATATTACAGTTACCGGAGTTATCTGGAGAACCGTTTATATAATTTCCCCCCCTCCACAACCCGCACGAAGATCAATGCCAGCTTGGGAGATATGACGAGTTTGTACCGGATGCGACCGGATCTTCCACTCGATTCAATGTTCGGACGGAAAATTGCCCTGATCATGGCAGGAGATAGTTTGGTGGCAAACCGAGTCAAGCATACCATTCTGGCATCGACCCCGGAAATAGCCCCTGAAGATATCTATTTTGATATCATTCCTTCCGCGGGGATGTTTATTTTCGGCACTGGTCCGATGGCGGATTGGTTAAATTTCGCCCACAGGATATCTCTTGTCACAGATACAGCAGCGGAGCGTATTTACATAAACAATCCGCCTTTGGAGATCCTGCGGATAACTCCCATGGAAGCTCAACCACAGGCTTTGTTTGCACTTCGATCCTTTCTGCCCAGGACATGCGGAACAAATGAATATACCCTCTTATCAGACGTAGAATTAATGGAAGAAGGGATCGATAATATGTATCACACGGATTATGAGATGATCTGGTTGAAACCAAGTCCATGGGTGATCGAAGGGTTCGGCGCGATCCAGCAGGGAATGGATGCCCTCGGGGATAATCATGATGCTTTATATATCACGACATCCGAATTCCAATTCAGGGAGAATGATATGGTATTGGTTTACGGGGTGGATCACACACTTACCGGCAAATCGGTTTATAACAATGTGACAATATACGATTCAAAATACATGGCCGGATATGGAGGGATCACTAATACAATGATGGAAAAGAGCGCAAGGCAATTTGTTGCTGATACAATCATAGCCGACCAGCTATATGCCTATTTATTTTCCCGTCATCCTGTTCCCGGAAATCCCTATGTTTATATTGTACCCTCCGATACCAACGGAACCATGGAGGGAATCAATGTAAATGATACGGCTGAAATGGGATTCAGGTTATATGTAAATACCATAACGAAAATTGGGCCTGATCCCATGGAGGTGATCCTTGACCAGGCAGTCCTTCTGCGACCGTTTAATTCCGGCATCGATGAAAACAGTAACGGTAACCGGTATCCGGACATGAAAGTTTATCCAAACCCTGTTACGTATAAAGCGACTCTGGAATTTTCCGTAACGGATTGGTCGGATATAAGTCTGACAGTATACAATTCATCCGGGCAGCAAACCGGGACAACACTTCGGATTGATCATGTAAAAGGCATTGTAAGGCAGGAGTTGAGACTATCCGGTAGCATGCCATCAGGAATCTATTATATACAAGGGGTTGTAACCGGCAAAGAGAAGTCAATAAATCAGACCATGAATGCCCGAATGCTCTGGCTGGGCGGAACCGGGCAGTAATGTCAGTCAAATGAAAAGTGAAATCACCTGTAAAAATTAATTGTGCAGGGTTTTCGTGATTTATTGTACATTTAACTGACCAATTATCTAACTTTAGAATCATTCCAGATTACTTCAAAGTAGTTGATTTTATTGAGGAAATAGACGATTTGATCTAACGGTTACGATATCCTTCAAGAGAATATATGCTCTTATAAGATCAATGATTCCAGTGTTGCTTTTTCTAACTTTTCAAAAGTAGTATCTCTGATCTCTTTAAATACCTTCCGGATGTTACAGTTAGTCTCATCCTTACAGAATTCACATGATCGGTAGGCTTTCTCTGAAACACAATAAAGCAAGGCAATAGGACCTTCAAATTGACGGACAATCTCTGCCAGGTTTACATCCTTAGGGTGCCGGAGAAGATAATAGCCACCCGATTTCCCAAGTTTGCTCCCCAGGATACCTACTTTCTTTAATTCAAGCAGAATGTTCTCAAGAAAACGTTGCGGGAGTTTTTCGCTTTTCGCAAGTTCACTGATCAGTATGGTCCCATTTCCATATTCCTTGGCCAGCCTTGTCAGTGCGACCATCGCATACCTTGTTTTTTGTGAAAGCATAATATGTAAATTATCCGTTTTTACTGATTTCCTTTAATTTGTTCAAATCCTTGATGATAATCTTCCGTCCTTCAAAACCAATCAATCCCTCCTTATTATATGTAGATAATACAGTTATCACATTTTCATGCGAACAGGCTGCAAATTCCGAGATCTCCTTTCTTGTTAATGTGAATTCATATTCCGTATTCCTGTAAACATTTTCCCATAAGAAAATCAGGATATCTGCAATCCGGCCATGAACATGGTTATGCGCAAGGCTGATAAAGTTGAATATCGAGGATTGGAACATATCAGATGATCTTTCAACCAAGGATAATAAAAACCTGCCATGATTTTGCAGAACACTGAGAACTTTACGGTTTTCTAAAAAGCATATATCACAGTCCTCCACTGCAACAATGGAAAAGATATTCTTCTCTCTGAAGAACAAATTTGCCTGACCGATTAGTTTAGGCCCGGAGACCACCGTCATGATATAATTCTTTTTTGCATCCTTCTGGTAAGTAAACTTTACAATCCCTTTGTGCATAAAGCCAATACTGGTTGAAGTTGCCCCTTGCTTTAAAATCATCTCTCCCTTCTTGAATTGCAATTGATTCGCATTACCGCAAATATGTTTTCGCTCGTCCTCACTTAAATAAGCACGTGCGAAACTATTTAAGAAACAATTGTCACAATTGAACAAGTTGTAAGGTTTTCCGATTGATTCCATTTTTTTAGATAGTTGAGTATAGAAAAGTTAAGATTCTGGTATTGAATGTTCCAGTCAAATGTACACTAAAATGGTGAACATAGTGTATATTTTTGTAAAAAAATTTATTACAATGGAAGTTCAAAAAATAACCCTGTTTGGTGGCTACGGTAAAGATGGCTCGGCAGAAAAAGTAAAAGAATTCAGCATGGAGGTTGGAGACATTGTCAGCATTGTAGGGCCAACCGGATGTGGGAAAACAACACTGATCAATGATATTGAACTTTTTGCCAATCATAATACACCGTCCAGCAGAAGGATTTCCATCAATGATAAACCAGTGCCAGAGGATTTTGTCTTTGATCCCTCAAACCATCCAATCGCATTGATCTCTCAACACACAAATTTTCTGAGCGATTTGCCTGTAGAGGAATTTCTGACAATTCATGCCAAGGTACGGGGAGCTATAGATATCAAATCAATTATTACTGAAACCCTGAACTTCGCCAATGAGCTCACAGGGGAAGCCATCATGAAGGAAATTGCAATGACAGAATTGTCAGGAGGCCAGACCCGTTCATTATTAATTGCTGATGCCGTAGTAATTGGCAATTCCCCGATCATCTTACTTGACGAGATAGAAAATGCGGGCATTCATCGCACAAAAGCACTCGAGTTACTGAAAAAGTATAAAAAAATTTTTGTTTTTGTCACTCACGACCCCTGCATTGCACTGATGTCAGATTTCAGGATTGTTATGAAAAACGGTGCTATGCAGCAACTTATCCATACTCGTCAGGAAGAAAAAAAAGTTGTTTACAAAATGAAACAAATAGATGATATGATGCTTGATTTCAGACAAATAATAAGGTCCGGGGATGAACTTACCGAATCGGTGTTCAATAAAAGTTTTAAAGTGTTAACCTTTTAATTGACCTATATGAAAATTGTGATTTTTGCTGGTCCGCCAACATGTGGAAAAACTACGGTGATTCGCCAGATATTAAAGCGTATGTTACAAAAACAAATTAAAACAGCCTATCTTAAAATCGATGTACTCTATGCCGATGATGATACCATCATTGAAAAGGAGTTCGGCATCCCGGTCAAAAAAATTTATTCCGGTGAACTCTGTCCGGATCACTGTAATGTGGTGGTCCTTGATGAAGCAGTAGAATGGGCTGAGAAATCAGAAGCGAGTTACCTTTTTGTTGAGACTGCAGGATTGTGTCTACGTTGTTCTCCTTATGTGGAAAATTCTTTGGGGATCGTTGTCCTTGAGGCGACCAGTGGTATGAATCTTCCCCGAAAGATAGGCCCCATGCTAACATTGGCCGACATCAGTGTAATTACGAAAATTGATCTCATCTCCCAGGCAGAAAGGGAAGTGTTCCGATACCGTGTCCTTGAATCCGCAAAGGGGATCATCGTAGTTGAAAGTAATGCCTTGTATGGAATTGGGATTGATCCCTTAGTAATACATATTCTTAAAACTCCTGTAGTTGAGTTTCCCATGTATCTCCGGGGAAATCCACCTGTTGGAACATGCACAATCTGTGTAGGCAAAAAAGAGATTGGCGCAAAAAATCATTTTGGGATTCTTCGAACCCTTGAACAGGAGCTTCATTATGTCGGTGAATAGAAAGAATATGCCGGAAAGCATTATCTATCTTGATAATGCTGCAACAACCCGTATAGATGAACGGGTAATGAAATCCATGATCCCTTATTTGTCTGAAGTATATGGTAATGCATCAAGTTTGCATTCTATTGGAACACAGGCAAAAGAAGTTCTGGAAAACTCAAGAACCATAATTGCAAATTCTCTTGGGTCAGATGCCAGTAACGTATATTTTACCTCAAGCGGGACAGAATCCAACAACTGGGCACTAAAGGGAATCGCCTATGCCAACCGGAATAAAGGTCGGCATATAATCGTTTCCTCCATTGAACATGATTGTGTAATTAACACATGCAAATGGCTTGCTGATGAAGGCTTTTTTATTACTTACCTTCCGGTTGATTCGAATGGTATCATCGACACAGAAGCACTGAGACAAGCGATCAACCCTAAAACCATCCTCGTTTCAGTGATGCATGCCAATAATGAAATCGGCACCATTGAACCCATCGGGGAAATTGGAACGATTTGTAAAAAACATCAAGTGTATTTTCATTCTGATGCCTGCCAGTCTTTCGGGAAAATTCCTCTTGATGTTGACAAAGCCGGGATCGATCTACTGACAATTAATGCACACAAAATATACGGACCAAAAGGTATTGGAGCCCTATATATCAGGAAGGGCGTAAACATCGTCCCACTTTTACATGGTGGTGGTCAGGAGGGTGGTTTACGATCTTCGACTGAAAACCTTTCTTCAATTGTTGGTTTTGCCCTGGCAGCTAAATTATGCATAAACGAATTCAGGAACGAAGCAGAGCGATTATATCTGCTCAGAAAGAAAATTGAGAATTTTCTTTTCTCAACTTATGAAAATGCTTATATAAACGGGCATCCTGATCAGCGGCTTCCAGGTCACCTTAGTTTCAGTTTTCATGGTCTGGAAGGAGAAACAATCCGATTGTTACTTCTTCTCGATGAAATGGGAATTGCCGTTTCGGCAGGATCTGCATGTTCTTTAAATGACCAGTCACACAACGCTTCCCACGTTCTGCAAGCAATAGGGCTTAATCCGTTTGAAGCCAGAGGGGCTATAAGGGTAAGCATGGGACGATTTACTACCGAAAATGAAGTTGATATTTTCATGGATTCTCTAAGGCAAGCCTTATTTAGTCTGACATCTATATATTCGGAATATTCTGTTATGAACCGATGACCAATGAAAAATGCGAACTTATTCACCAATCACCTTAAAAAACAATGATATGGAATTACAAGTATCAGAAAATACGACATTGAATCGGTTACCGGGCCTTGACTGCGGGGCATGCGGATACAGAACCTGTAATGAATTCGCCGTGGCAGTGGAAAATTCTGAAACCTCCATGAAGATGTGCATTCACATGAAAAAAAACGGATCGGATATAAACAGCGTCCCAAATTGTATCAATTGCAGGGATGCCGGTCAGGTAGGTGAAAAAATGGGGTGGAAAGATCATTTAAAGCGGGATTTCGATTTTATCCTTGATTGCTTTGAAAATGAACCTGGTCCAAGAGAGACCATATTACCTTATAACCCGCAATTGATCAAGGAACTTGGGGTCAAAAAAGGTACCATCATGATAGGTCGTCCAATGGGAATGTCTTGTGGCTGTCCTATAACTCATTGCGGAGTAGTAACTGATTCTGATCCACGTAATGGAGTAATCAATTGGTGTGTTACCGGGCCTCTAAGGCCAAGATCAGAGGGATTTGTCGATATAGGATATTATGTTGCACAAGGATATGAAGGACTGATCAGAGAATCAAAGGAAAAAATTGAATTGGGCCGGAGGTATTGGTTCCTGCCTCGCAGATGCATGCTGCAATGGAGACACAGTGGGCTTGTCAATGCTGTAACAAAACTTTCCGATGGTAGTTTCAGAGTGAGAATTGAGGGGCTTTTCATAGGATAGTCTTCACTTCTTAACCAGTCGGGTTGTCAGAACGGTTTTTCCAGTATTTTTGTCATGTTTTAATTTTTTATCATCCTTGGCCAGTCATCCGATCTTTCAAGCGGAAACTTTTTCCTGGATTCTGAGATTAATTCATTTTGAGTTAAAAATTATATCTTATTCAAATATACAAGCATATTCTGTAAATCAATTTAATCAACCGACCTGACATTCCAAAATCCGGGAAAGGTATCCTTGAGTGAAGATGACCTGTGTGAGACGAAGCAGTTTCTGCCTTAAAAAAATAGTTTGTTAATTTTGCATTCAGAAGGTTTTTCCTGCATGCGTGTAATCCGGTTTATCCTTTTATTTATATCCTGGCTGACTATTTTGTGTTTGCCGGCCCAGGTGTCAACCTTCAGTAAGCTACAAATCGACACCTTAAAACAGGGCAGGCCAACAGCAGGTCTTTACCTTGGTTTTTATTTCATGGAAGATGCAGTGAGGTACCTTTATCTCTCTTCCACTGCATCGGGACTGATCCTCGATTCGAGGAATCAGCACGAGATCCTTGGGATCATAAATTACCAGGGGCTGAAAGAACGTTCGACCAGCAATACGGGATACATTTATGCTCACAGCAACCTGTTCAGACACAGAATGGTGAATGGTTCGGCGAAACTCGGCAAGATCAGCTTTGAACCGTTTGCGATGTTCCTTTTTGACGAAGACCGTGGGATCAATGCTCGCTGGCAGACCGGGGCATATGCGGTCCCATTAATTCTGAACAAGCCAAAGATCAGGATTCAGGCGGGTATGGGATTTCTTTATCAGTGGGATCGCTATGACCTCCTCCCCCCTGATTACGAGGGCTGGTGGTCGGATGAAGATTGGAAGACGATTTCGCAGAATATCCGTGAGCTTGATTCAAAAGGGACGGGTTTCGAATCCCGGGGCGGGATCAGAGCTTCTGCATACATAGGATTCTACAGCAGTCTCGGTAAGATTTTCGACTGGAACGTCATTGTGTTTTATCAGCAACCTTTTACCAGCAGTTTCAGGGGGACCCCTTTTTACGATATCTCATCTGACTTCAGGACGCCTTATCCCTGCATCACTGTTGAAACCTGCATGAGTTTCAAGCTACTCAGCTGGCTGGCAATGGACCTGAGATACTACATGCAGCACGATCGGAACCAACTCACATTCTACCTGCCGTATTATATGTATTATATTACCATGGGCGTATATTTTGTGATCTGACTTCTGGTAGCCTATTCTTTATTCCTCTATTATTTTACACAAAAACCGATAGGTTTCCGATCAGATCGGCTGCTTTTCTAACCCGCTCCAGATACGGAAAATCGTCGACAGGTACAATAGACTTTTTCAATGCATAATATACCGTTAAAAGATATGCCTTGTCATTGATGCGTGAAAGAGAAGAACTGAAACTGGCCGTTTCATTTTCCTCCGTTATGTTGAATTTGTCTGCATTTAAAACCTCGATGGGTTTGTCGAATCCCAGCATCATCTTATATGAATTTGTAAAGGCAAAGGGAAAGTAAAATCCTAATTTCCTTTGACCGGACGGCATCATTCCTTCAACCTGACGGATGATCCCTTCCAGTGGAAGGTTAAACAATGTATCTTCCAGTTTCAGAGTTTTATTCTTTATCCGGGAAATGTAGGATAACTTTAAGGAATACGGGAAGTCGGAGGAATAGGATTCAAGGTGAAGTGTATCTATCCCTGCTTCTTTAAACAAAATTTGAGCTATTTGTTGTTTCCCGGTAGGATTATTCTGAAGAGAGTCCATGATCTGCCATAAATTCCTGGTAAATGTGCTGTAATCTCCTGTAAAAGTCGCCTTTGCCGTGATTCTTAACACCGAATCCACTGGCGAAATAAGAACCTTTCCGGTTACTGTTGAATTATTTTCACTGTAAGAATGTTCAGGAATAATAAGCATCCTGATCCTGAGGCTGTCATCCCTGCTAACCAGTACCGCAGTAGTTCCCCTGTATTCAGGGGCAACTTCGTCCAGCTCATATCGTGTCCCGTTATACCCGTGAGGTTGTATAATATGATAGGAATTTTTTGCATCCCTAAAAGCAAGAAACACATTGGTCACTTCCCCTTCCCTGAAGAAGCTCATATCGAATGACCCTTTGGTTTTAGGTCTCACGAAACAATAATAATATGGCAGTTTTAAGTATTCCAGCATCTTACGGTACGATTTTATCAAGTTTCTCTGGTCCATATAACGTCCTGAAAGAAAATACCCGATGTTGTATTCCTCCTCATTGGGATGTACCGGGCAGATATTAACTTTGTCTTTTACATAATTATAAAACCTGCAAAATTGGTAGAGGGAACCTGAATCGGACAAAGATTTGATTTTCTGTTCATAAAAATTGAAGAAGTAGTTGAGCTTATTCCAATACTGGGCGTCATCAGGATTAAATTCGTTGATACATGTAAAATATACATCGGACCAGTTCCTGGGACTGGGGTTGAAATTAAACAGGGGATCCAGCGGCTCAACGAAAAAGGAAATGTATGGAACCTCGCAGGGCATGCATGAATAACGCCGGTCCCTGAGTGCCGGAATCATGTTCATTGAACATTTCAAAAGAAGTCTGGATGAATCTTGTTCAATGACGGGTTTTGGCATACCATTGTAACATTTGTAAGATAATCTGAATTCTGGAGATGATTGGAGGTGGAATTCCGAATGAAGGCAGCAAAGCTCGGAATGAAGGTAGACATTGAACAGCGAACTTTCTTCATAAGCTTCCTGCTTGCCTTTAAAACCCGTCTCATAGAAACCGGAAACAAACCGGGTGAACCGGTAATTCGGGTAATGCTTGATACGCTTCTGAAGGATGAGCTCGATGTCGTCTCCGATCTCAACAGCCGGAACAGGAACCTTATATACTATATAATCAAATTCCCCGTCGCCGTTTATATCCGTTCCGGTTTTCAATATATCTGACTGATTAAGATTTACGATCTTCCCGTTGGGTTTGATCGTTCTGGCATCAAGAACTTTAAGAGTTTCAACTCCGGGATATACGACTACAGTAATATTGGAAAAAAAGTCCCTGGCAACCATTGAAAGGATCCTGATCCTCCGGACCTCTGTATGGAAGCTTGCCCTGTAACCGTATGCGAGCTTCTGTAGATAAGAAATCATCACGGCATCCTCTTTCAAAAGAGAATCAGGGATTACGGTCATCTTCCCAGGGGAGGACCAGACATAACCGAAAGATTGTGCATCTGCAGTGAATACAATGAAAAACAACAGAAAAATAAAGGGCAGGCTAATCGGTCGTTTCAACGACAATAACATCGTTAAGGTACTTTGAAATTGAGGTAAAACAGTCATAGAAATGTTTTTGTGATTCAGAAGCGATGTCGGTATTTCTTATTCTGAGGTTATAATGAAGTGCAAACTTCCGGTTGGAAGAATTATGCCATAACCTGAATTGCGGATCGCCCCCGATATCTGTTTCTCTTAGTTTAGCTCCTTTAATAGATGTTCCGGTTTCTATTGAAAGATCGAACCAGTCGTTCACCTGATAATCTATCAGAAGGTCTCCTGAGCCGGTCTGGGGGAAATCTTTATGCATCAGAGGTAGGAAGTTTAGCGGGATGTATGTTTTACTATCGAGGACATAAATCCCTGATCCGTCCAGGGAGATGTGGCACCTGATCAAAACCGAGTCAGCCCATACCCTGAAACTTATCATGGAATACTCAGGTACTTTCGAAAGATTCCTGAGGAATTCACTGATTACCGGGGTATAATTCCCTGTTCCCAGTCTCCTGAATAAAGAACGAAGCCGATCTCCTGCATAACCTCTGACCATGATCGACATTTCTCCGCTACAGGATTCTTTGTTAAGCTGCAAATCAATCCTGATGGTAGTATTATTTGCATTCGTCTGTGGTATTCTGTAAAAAAAAGGATGACTGCCTTTACTCCCGAATACAAAGAGTGTCCGGTTTTCAATCATGTTCCCCGGACGTGCTGGGGTGGCATTTGAATTTGTTGGATCAAGCACCTGCCAGTTTTCAGATCCAGGCATCCTGACCAAACAAACCATATGATTACCGCCGATTAATGAGGGGAAATCCATGTCGAAAGCATGGTCCCGGGTTGAACAGATTGCCAGCCGGGCGTCGAAACCTTTCTGATTCAAAGCCTGGCAAAGAAAGTTTGCTTTGTCCTTACAGTCCCCCATCCGCAGATTTATGATCTGGTTCACATTCTTTGGGAGAATCGTCTCCATTCCACGGTAAACATTGATATATCGGATTCTGTCACGGGCAAATTCAAACAATTTTTTGATGATTGAATCCGGGTTTGAGGATTGTCCGATACTGTCGATCATCTGTTTTGATATTTCGTTCGGATCCGTTAATGCCTGGAGATGCTTCACGTACCATTCGTTCAGGTAATCAGTCGGATCGTTATGTGAGACCGTTGGGATAACGATCATCCTTACACCCGGGTAATGTTGTCTGACAAAGGCCGTGGATTGATCACTTTGCCTGGACATAACTAACTCAACTTTCGATGAGACAATCCTGAAGGAATATGTCCTGGAGCCATCGCTACCAACCGTACTGTCGATCGACAGATGGGTAAGGTAACGTGCATAATCCAAGTGAAAGAAGAAAGCATGATCTGGCGGTATGTGAATGACATAATCTGAAGTATCAGCCAACAATGCATTAAAGGAAAGAAAGTCAAGAAGCATAAGTTCCCTGCAAAATGATTTGAATTTCAAGTTGAAGATCATTTCCTCAGGCAGGTTAAAACCGGCCAGGAACATTGACTCGTCATAAAATTCCATATCTGAATTTTTGCTCTGCTTCGTATATCGGAGATCCTTGATCCTGCGCCATTTTGATTTTTTCCTTTCTGCAGCCTGGTAATCTATAATTTCCGTAAGTGAAGAAATGGGAAATGTCAGCTTGATGCCGCAGTTTGCAGTGGTTCCTGTAACTTCAACATTGCTGAAGAATCCTGAATCTGTTACCTGTATATCTTCACTGTATTTGTAATACTTTTTTTTCAGAATATTATCCGAAGCAAGGAGAGGGTATGCCTGGTACATGCAAATCAACATCCACACGATTACCTCCCGGAAGAACTGTAGTATTGTGTGATATTTCATTTTAAAGCAAACAACATTTTTTTCTGTATCTTTAAGAAAATGCAAAGGATTTTTCTTTCAGAAGCAGTGACACCGACCGGTAAAATCGTTTAAAATTAAAACAATTCTACAAATCTTTTAAGGTTGTATCCATGAAAAGGCTGCATCTTAAACAATGTTGTTTGGGGCTTTATTTATTCCAACGATTCTACTTGCTATCATCATGATATCTGTCTTCTTCCCAATGGCAATATACTTATGATCGCACTTGATCTTTGCAATTCACAAGTGCGTGAAGATCTCCGAAGAATTTAACAAGCTGGAAATGGAGATGACCTGGGATAGAATCTCAATGAAGGGAAAGATACCCGGTAAATCCCAAAAGAAAAAAATCTAATGAACGAGTTCGTGAAATTGTTAAAAAAACAGTTGTTTATTAATCATTTATACTAAAATGTTTTTTAAGTTTGTGAGCGCGAAAGGGGTTACAATGTGACCCCTTCTGCGCCCGATCACTAAAGAAGCAAACAGAATGCAGCTTTATAATTATTTGGAAGAGTTCATTGATGGACTTCGCTCCGAGGGAAGGTTTTCCTTTACTTCAAGTGAGCTAAAAAACCAATATCAGTTCTCTACAGAAGCAATAAAAAAATCTCTTCAGCGGCTTAGAAGAAAAAAGAAAATAGTTCAGGTACGGAAAGAGTTTTATGTCATTGTTCCACCGGAATACAGTGCCACCGGGATTATTCCCCCGTCATTCTTTATACCAGATCTAATGAACTTCATGGACCGGGATTATTACGTCGGTCTGCTCAATGCTGCATCATATTATGGGGCAGGACACCAACAGCCTCAGGAACATTTTATAATCACGGTTCCTCCGACTATTCGACCTATTGTCAGTCATTCGATAAAAATTAACTTTTGTAAGAAAAAGAGTTGGGACAATCGGTTTGTCATTGATCAGAAAACGGAAGCGGGATATCTGAAAATCTCTTCTCCAGAGCTGACAGCATTAGACTTAGTATTTTACCAGGATCGCGTTGGAGGACTTAACAGAATCTCAACTGTTTTACAGGAATTATCTGAACAAATCAAACCAAATGCACTCCGGGATTGTTCAAAATCATTCAATATAATCTCAGTTGTTCAGCGCCTGGGCTTCTTAATGGAAAACGTATTGGAGCAATCTGATTTGGTTAAGCCCTTGAAAAAATTTCTTTATGATACAAAATCCTTTCCATTGTTATTGAGCACAAAGGTCCCACAAAATAAAGACCTACAAATGGAGAATGACTGGAATATAATTGCTAATATTAGTGTTGAACCTGATTAATAATCCCATTTGCATTCATTAAATACACTTGTAATTAAACAACATTTATTGCTATTTTATACATTTGAACTATAATTACTTGAAATGAACAAAATACAAGAAATAATAGCACAACCAGAAGGGCGACGCCTTGAGTTCAAGGAACAATTACCTTCTCACGCTGAACTTGCAAGAACAATTGTTGCTTTTACCAATGATGTTGGCGGAGAATTTTACCTTGGTATTAAAAACAATCCCCGAGAAGTCATTGGAGTTGAAGAGTCGAAGCTCATTGAGATTGAAGAGAAGATTACAAATATCATCCCAGGTGGGAGTACCCAGTTATAGCAATTCGTGAGGCAATACGGAATGCTATTATTCACAGGGACTATTCCTTGAGTGGAATGGATATTAAAGTTGCCATTTTTGACGATAAGATTGAGATAACAAGCCCGGGGAAGCTCCCTCCGACTATTGACTTTAGTGATATGCTCTCCGGACAATCCAGTATTCGCAATAAAGTATTAGCGCCAATATTCAAACGTCTTGGGATAATAGAACAATGGGGGAACGGATTAAAACTTATTGCTGAAGAACTGAAGGAATATCCAGAAATAGGATTTGATTGGAAAGAGCCAGGAATGAGTTTTAGAGTAATCTTTTTCAAACTCCATCAAGAAATCAAATCCATCGAGAATAGACGGGAGGAAACTGATAAGATAACTAGGAAGAAAACTGATAAGATAACTAGGAAGAAAACTAGGAAGAAAACAGGTGAGAAAACTGGGGAGAAAATCCTTAGTCAAATAAAAAGTAACCCTAAGATTACAATAAGAGAATTGCAAAGCAATACTGGATTCAGCCGTCAAGGTATCTATTGGAATATATCCAAACTAAAGCAGGAAGGTCGAATTGAAAGGGTTGGCCCTGATAAAGGTGGATATTGGAAAGTACTAGACAAAAATTAATGTTGCCAGGGAACATTGATCTTTACAAATCTCTTTTTCGTGGAAGGGAGGATCTCTTTGCTGTTCGATAGGAAAAGAATGGTAAAGCTACTTACTTCCCAAGTTATGATTATGATCCCTACCAGTTTCGCTTGCACAAAATAAAAGGCGGGACCCTTCAAACTTTCCAGGATTCAGTTCCACTCATTCAAGGATTTTCCCGGAATATCCTGCAGGTTTTCGGTATTCCAGTTCCTCCTTGTGATTGAAGTGTCAATTTGTACACTTCCTTCTTGCTCTTTTTACAAAAAATGAGATCGTTACGCCCAGCAGGATCATGCACATTAACAGCGGGAGCAGGATCATATGTATGGAATTGTAGATGACAGGATAGTTCGGGGGACTTTTGTGAACCAGATTGCCGGGATTGGATTTCTGCTCATCGATCATTCTTTGAAACATATCTGAATAATTCTGGTCAACGCATGCAGCCCTTTTCAGCATCTCTCCCTCACATCCGTGAAATGCATAAGGGAAACCGTTCTTACAATACTGCTCCTCAAGCGGTCTATAAAATATAAAGCCGGTGAACAGGTCTTTGTATCTCAGCCCTTTTATCTTTATGTACCTGGCGTCGAAAAGATCCTCCCCGAAGGGACTGCCTTCAAAATCAAATCCCGTCGGGGGATTTCCCGAAAGGCGGAAAGCTGCATCCCATTTGCCGTTCTGAACGGGAACAAACGCCCACAGATACTCCATCCCGATTGAGTTGAGCATAATATTGCCTGCCTTTCCGGGTAAGGCTTTCATGATAAAAGCCGTCGTTGCCTTGTAATAATTCTGTCCGTTGGGCGGAAGCCCGTACCCGTGATAGGTGTTCATGATGACAAGGGCTTTTTTCCTGGCCTGCCGTGACAGAATTTTCGTGTAGGTATCGATAACCACCGACGCCATCAGGCTGTCGCGGTTCCGGTTCCTGTACTTTGCCTCGAAGGTATCATGGGTTGCCGTTGCCCAGTCGATCCTCCCATCCGTAAAATACCACCTGATCTTAAGGCTGTCGGGAAGTGTGACGTTGATCCGGTTGACAGACCTGAACAGATCGTAAAGATTCGTGCAGTCCCAGAGGGGCCAAACGGCCGTGCTGTTCCTCTGAAGTTTGGCAGTGGCCATTTCCAGCTCCTTTTCGTTTTCAAACTTTGTTACAAGGTATCTGTTCAGCGAATCTTGATAACTTACCGACCCGCACTCGGTAAATATGTTCCCTGCCTGCCTGATGAATCTCGGATTTTTTACCAGTTTTGAGATCAGCTCGTACTGGGAATATTCTGGATGCATCCGTTCGGAGATCACAACAAGGTCATATTTGTTGAAAAGACCCAGGATATATTCCACAGGGTCTTTCCTGTTCGCGTTGATGAATTCCGAGTAACGCCCGACTTCCGGCGTGGCTGGATAGGAAAGCGGAAACCGTCGTGAAAAAGAATCCCTGTCCGGGACCAAAGGATATACCGACACGGCCGCGTACAAGAGGTAAGTAGATACGAGGATCGCGAATGCACCGGAAAGACTCTTCTTCGATCTGACTTTTTCTTTAATGGTTACGGTTCCTGAATAAACTTCCCACCATGCTGTCTTGTAAACCAGGAGGTATATCAAATAGATGATAAGGATCAGAAGCATCGCTGCTGCTGTTTTGAGCACATGGGTATGCAACGGCAAATTGCTGAACAAATAGAGGGGAAGCGAGATTCCCAGTATGCCCTTCAGAATGACTTCCCTGACCAGCAATCTGCTTATACCGGGTTTTTCACCGGAAAGAGCCACGACTTTAAGGTTTGTGAAAACCTTTGCCGGGGTCCTTCCATCCAAATAGTGGTAAGAGAGGAGGTAATAAGCAATGAATGTGGATATGAAGATGATCGAAAAAGGGCAAAAAGTAAACTTGTAAAGGATAAATTGAAGCAGGGATGCAAAAGAAAAAATTACTGCAATATCCAAGATTGTTGAAACAAACCTGAGCCAGAGATATGATGATTTTTTCAAGGGGAGGGAATATGATCAGTATAAATTTAACGAATTCTAAGGCAGGTTATTATGGACAAATCCTTAAGTGACAAATCAGCCATTAAGCTTTTCTTTAATCTTGCATTTAATGCTGGTGAAGAGTTTGACCAGTTCATCGACTTCCTTAAAGAGTTCCGCCGATTTTGTTCGTTGAACTGACCTCTTTCTTGTTTTTCCATAATTAAGTTTTCTGCTTAATCAGGAAAAAGGGAAAAAGTGATAGGTTGGACGAGAAAAAAAGATAAAATGTACCCGGAGCCGGAATCGAACCGGCACGAACTTGCGTTCATTGGTTTTTGAGACCAACGCGTCTACCTATTCCGCCATCCGGGCGAGGAGGGTGTGGGTGTGAGTGTGGTCGAAGTGTGGGTGTGGTGTGAGGACATGGGCATGGGTGTGCAATAGAGGGGGCAAAGTTAGAAAATCCGGGGGAATTGACATCAGAATAAATAATCTTATTAGACCATTTTTTATCTTTGTGATCATAGAGGAATCTCATGAAAAAAATTACCGGCTGTCTGATAATAATTGTTGTCTCTTTTCTAGTCTTCCCCGTTCGTGGCCAGGACAGTCTTCACTTTGTTTCTGCAACCACAGGCGCAGCCTGCCAGGTAATAAAAAAATATGGGAATTTCCTGGTAACAGGTACAGGCTCTACCCTCAGAATTTATAATGCAACAACTGCCATTCCTTACGAATTGGTCTGGGAATACCGCTACAGTTCAGCTATCGGTCATCTTCTGATCAAAGAACATTATTTGTATGTGGCTGCAAATTACGACGGACTGACAAAATGGGATATTTCTAATCCGGTTTATCCTCAAAAGGTCTTTGAGATATGCAGGGCTGTGAATTCAGAACAGTCCCCGGTTCTTGATGTCGACATTGCCGGTGATACACTTTTTCTTGCAAGATTTTCGAAAGTGTCGGTTTACAAAGATTATGGGAACCACTGTGAATTTATCACCGATTTTGGTGCCGTGTCAGGTACTGCTAAAATCCTGGGTGTCAAAGTTAAAAATGAAATTGTCGCATACACCGTTGCCGATCTTTTTTCCCAGAACGGTGTCTATCTTTACAACACCCATTCCTATACTCCCCTGGGGTTTTATCACCAGTCATATTGCTGGCCCGAAAATGTGATCTGGGGGAAAAACAATAACCTCCTACATGTTCTTGGAGGAACAAATGGGATCAAGGGTTATTATTATTCCCTTGATATCAGTAATCCTTCAACTCCTCTGCTGGTGTATTGCGATACCATTGCCGGTATCCCCCTGATGTCGGTTGGTAATACACTGAATGCAGAAAATATTAACGATACCATTTATGTGGCAACTACAGCCGGGCTGAAACCTGAAGGTCCGCTTGATACGGCTTATGTTCGTGTTTATGATGCCACGGATCCATCCGAGGTTCACCTGATAAACTATCTTCCCGCCGGATTATGGCATTTCGACGTGGCTGTGGATCCTCTACGATACTATGTCGCTTCGGAATGGTACGGGATCCTCACGGGTGATATCTCCAATTTCACACATCCCGTAGTTCTCGGACTGACCCGGACGGGTGGATGGAATACCTCGAGTGATAAATCGGGAAATTACCTGGCAATAGCCAATGAAGGATACGGTTTTAAACTTTATGATATCCACAACATCAAGGATCCTCTTTTAACAGGTATAAATAATGCTCCGGGATTCTGCCAACGCATCCGGTTCTCTGCCGATGGGAATTATATCTATGCATCCTATATGACGACAAAAGGATTCCGTGTATTCCGATGCCCTTCATTGGAACCGATGGACTCTCTTTCCCAATTCCCCGGGCTTGGTAAAATGCAGGTTTGCCGGAACAGGGTATTTATTCAAAATCCAATTAACAACAAAATTAATATCCTCAATGTAAGCAATCCTTCATCCGTGTTCATTGATACTACTTTGAGTCTTCGGATCAACGATATGATGGTCAGTGATGAGAAACTTTTTATTACCACGAATGATAACATCCTTGTGTATGATATCGCCCTGGAAAATCTCAACCTGATTGCTTCAGAAAATATGTCATCCGGACAGACGGCTAATGAACTTGGAGCTTACGGTGATACCGTTTTTGTTTATGTGAAGAGTAAAGGATTGGTGAAATACCATCTTACTTTCACCGATCCCGGATATTCACTGGTAGAACAAAATACCTGGACCCTGTCCACGGGTGAACCTACCCTTATGGCTGCCGATACCTTTGGCCTTTATCTCTCTTATCGCATGAAAGGTTTGTTTTTTTATGATCCTGAATCCATGAACCTGAAAAATTATTACCGCGGGGAATTGGATTATAAAGGATACCCAAACCAATGGGGAGTTCAGGAATTATATTGCAAAGACAAACTAACTTTTCTCACTGAATATTTTTCGCAGACTACCATTCTTTCATCCGATAATAAACTCAATCCTGGAATCGACCCCCCTTTACCGCATATGCTTCCGGAACTTCATGTTTTTCCTAATCCATCTGAGGATATCGTTAGGGTGAAATTCAAAGACGAGCCTTCCCGTAAGCTGATCATACAGCTTTTTGACATAACCGGAAAAAGCGTCATGGAGATTCATGATGTTAGAGGTGGCGAAGTTTTGGTTGATCTTAAAAATCTTTCCGGCGGTATGTATTTTATATCCTTGAAAGAAAATGGGACAACCATAGCAATAGGGAAATTTGCACACATTGAATAAGATCAAAACCCGGATATTGCAAATCGGGTTATCGTTTTTGCAAATTCACGGCAAGTGTTGAAAACCTTTCCTTGCATCTGAATGACGGATATCTTATTTTTACCACCATATTAAGCAGCGTTCCTTATGGCAACAAAAGTCAATATTTTTTCGGGTCAGGGGACTACTTACCTGGCGGAGAAAATTGCTCAAAGTTACGGCACTGAGCTGGGCAAAGTGTCCGTTGTTAAATTTGCCGACGGTGAATTTCAACCGTCATTCGAAGAGAATATCCGTGGTACAGATGTATTTCTCATTCAATCTACTTATGCTCCCTCCGATAATTTGTTCGAGTTGCTTATGCTTATCGATGCTGCCCGTAGGGCATCCGCCCGTACCATTGTTGCCGTAATACCTTATTTCGGTTATGCCCGCCAGGACCGTAAGGATAAGCCCCGTGTATCCATTGCATCCAAACTCGTAGCCAACCTGTTATCGGCAGCAGGTGTCAACCGCGTCATTGCACTTGATCTTCATGCCGACCAGATCCAGGGTTTCTTCGACGTTCCGGTCGACCACCTTTACGCTTCATCCGTTTTCATACCTTACCTGAAAAGTCTTCACCTTCCTGATTTGATCTTCGCCTCTCCCGACACCGGAGGAACTCGTAGGGCCGGGTCGTATGCTAAGAACTTCCACACCAACTTTGTCATTTGTTACAAACACCGTTCAAAACCCAATGAAGTTGAAAAGATGGCCCTGGTCGGGGATGTTACGGGGAAGAATGTGGTATTGCTCGATGATATTGTCGATACCGGCGGGACTCTCTGTAAAGCTGCCGACATCATCATGTCCAGCGGTGCAGCCTCTGTCAGGGCAATGGTTACCCATCCGTTATTATCGGGTAAAGCTTATGAATCGATTGAAAAATCAAAACTCAATGAACTTGTGGTGACTGACACCATACCCCTGCAGAGAGAAACTCCAAAAATAAAGGTTGTCACTACCTCTGATCTTTTCGCCGAAGTAATCCGCCGGCTAAAAAAGAAAGAATCGATCTCTTCCCTTTTCAGGTTCTGATAAAAAAGATACTGGGTGCTGGATAAATGATATCCTTAATGATGTATCTTGAATCCATCACCCTTTGGAATTACCGAAAATATTCCTATTTTTGCAGTCCATTAGCCCCTTTCCCTGCAGCCTCACGTAATGGGGAGGGGACGGAGGTGGGGGCATCAACAATTCATAAATTCATTAAATCAACAATTCATTATGAAAACGGTATCATTGAGCGGCTCCCTCCGTGGGAGCGTAGGGAAAAAAGATGCCAAGAAACATCGCCGGGAAGGTAATATTCCCTGCGTTATGTACGGCGGAAAAGAACAGGTTCATTTTATTGCCAGTGAAAAAAACCTGGTTAAAATTTTAAACACTCCGGTTGTTTCCATGGTTAAACTGAATGTCGGGGAAAAGGAATATGAAGCAATATTCCAGGATGTACAATATCATCCGGTCACCGATCACATACTTCATGTCGATTTCCTGGAGATCCAGCCGGATAAGCCGGTCACCATCGGAGTTCCGTTCAAGCTGACTGGGGTTCCGGAAGGGGTTCTCAAAGGTGGTAAGCTGGCCAGGAAGATGCGCAAGCTGAAGGTCAAAGCTTTGTCAAAAGACTTGCCCGAACACATCGATATTAATGTGACTTCGCTGGAAATAGGACAGTCGATTAAGGTTTCCGATCTTACCCTTGATAAAGTCACTTTTCTTGACTCTCCCAACAGCGTTATTGTCGGCGTTCGCACTGCCCGTGCCGTTGTTGAGGAGGTCCCCGTAACTGAGGAAGGCGCTGTTGAAGAAGGGGCTGAAGAAGGCGAAAAGAAGGAAGAGGGCGAAAAGAAGAAAGAAGCCAAGTAAGTCTTGAAATATCTTATTGTCGGACTCGGCAACATTGGTGACGAGTATTCGAATACACGCCACAACATCGGTTTTATTGCTGCCGATGCTGTGGCGTTTTCTTTTAAAGTACCTTTCGGGTCAGGACGATATGGCGACATGGCAAGGACGACTTTCAAGGGCCGGTCTATCGTTATCCTTAAGCCTTCTACCTATATGAATTTAAGTGGGAAAGCGGTCCGCTACTGGATGAATAAGGAGAAGATACTCCCGGAAAATATTCTCATCATGGTTGATGATCTTGCTCTTCCCTTGGGTACCCTTCGTTTACGAGCAAGGGGAAGCGATGGCGGTCACAATGGCCTCATCAGTATCATCGAATACCTTGAAACAACCGATTTTTCACGCCTCCGGATCGGGATTGGCAGTGACTTCGCCAAAGGCTACCAGGTAGATTATGTCCTTGGCCGGTGGACTGCCGAAGAAGAAAAAATCCTTCTCCCGCGTATCGGAATGACAGTAGAACTGATAAAAAGTTTTATCCTGATCGGCGTGGAACGTACGATGAATTTCTTTAATAAAAAATAATGTTCCTGATTTTACTGTTTCTCCTTATCAGGCAATCACAGGTATCGGATTCCTTGCCGTATTGTTTGCATTTGTCGTATCATTTTTTCCACCCTCTCAGCTGCCAGTCGGAAGCCCTCTGGAATATGTAGGATTAGTTATTTGAGGAACGGTTCTTTTTACCATATTGCCATTCTTAATTACTTTCGGGAAAAAATAATTATTTTTACCTTCACTATTTATTTTTTAACACCAAATTTATGGAATGGATCCTTACAGGTTTTCGCCAGCACCCTGAACTGGCGATTTTCATGACCATTGCCCTGGGATTTTTTATTGGAAAATTTAAATACAAGACATTTTCCCTCGGTAACGTCACCAGCGTTCTGCTCATCGGGGTCATTGTCGGGCAGATGAAGATTGACATTTCACCCGAGGTCAAACAGGTATTTTTTCTGATTTTTCTTTTTTCCGTCGGATATAGCGTCGGACCACAATTTTTTAATAGTCTGAAAAAATCGGGAATTCCTCAACTCATATTTGCATCCCTGATGTGTGCATTCCTATTGGTGATAACCTGGCTGCTGGCGAAGATGATGGGATATAATGCCGGCCAGGCCGTTGGTTTGTTTGCCGGCGCACAAACTATCTCAGCTGTGATCGGGGTGGGAGGCGAAACCATTAACTCACTGTCCCTCGATCCGGCCACGAAACAAACCATGATCAATGCCATTCCTGTATGCTATGCGGTCACCTATCTCTTCGGCACGATTGGGTCAGCTATTGTTCTTGCACAGCTCGGTCCACTTTTCTGGGGCGGTCTGAAAAAAGCCAGGAAACAATGCCGTGACCTGGAAAGTAAAATGGGTGTTGACTCTGCAGATCAATTCTCCATGATCTCTTCTTTTTCCAATATTATTTTCCGTGGATTCAACCTGAGTGAAAATTCCATCGCCCTCGGTAAGACAGCAGCAGAACTTCAACAATATTTCATTTCTAAGGGATATCGCATCTATGTGGAGCGGATCCGGAAAAAAGGCACTCATACTACTTTGGATATTCCCGGTGATTATAAATTCGAGGCACATGATGACATTGTATTACAAGGCAGGGGTGACTATTTGATATGCGAGGAAAAAGAGATCGGGAGGGAAATATTTGATCATCAGCTGCTTGCCTTCAAAGTGGAATCGGTCAAAATTTTGCTTACGAACAATAATCTGGATGGCTATACCTTCACCCAATTGAGTCATCAGCGGTATGACCTGAAAGTCTCCGTACAAAAAGCGACAAGGGGCGGTATTGAAATTCCCCTATTACCACAGACACAAATACATACGGGGGATATGCTTTATCTGATTGGCCCTGCCGGTGACGTCGATAAAGCCGTAAAATTGCTGGGCATACCCGATGTCATGACTGACAAAACCGATATGATAGCCCTGGGTCTTGGTATCTTTTTAGGTGGTTTGGTTGGCGTTCTGGCATTGCATGTCGGAAAAGCAACGTTAAGCCTGAGCACCAGTGGCGGTGCCCTGATTGCAGGATTATTTTTCGGGTGGCTCCGTTCTAAACATCCCAATCATGCCCAGATCCCGGAATCGGCCTTATGGATCATGACCAACCTCGGGTTGAATACATTTATTGCCATCGTAGGCATTTCAGCAGGACCCGGATTTGTACAAGGATTTCAAGAAGTAGGGCCGATGTTGTTCGCGATCGGAGCGCTGGCTACAGTGATCCCATTGTTTTTTGGAATTATCATGGCTCGGTATGTTTTTAAATTCGACGTCGCTTTAGGACTGGGTTGCTGCTGTGGTGCACGAACGACTACGGCCGGATTACCGGCTGTGCAGGATGCACTTGAAAGCAAGCTCCCGGCCCTGGGATACACTGTGACCTATGCGGTCGGAAATACTTTATTAATCATATGTGGAATAATTATTGTCTTTTTAATCAATTAAACAAAAAAATATGAAACCTGCCATCCCGAAAATCAAGACATCCCGTAATATCCAGGAAAAACTGGAACAGATAAGCCCATTTGAATTGAAAAACAATTTGATCGACCTGGCCAATCATCACACAAATAAAAGCAGCCACACTATGCTGAACGCCGGGCGCGGTAATCCCAACTGGATTGCAACCACTCCCCGGGAAGCATTGTTTACCTTGGGTAAATTTGGCTTGGAAGAATGCAAAAGGGTCATGAATTACAGAGAAGGTCTTGCTGGTATTCCTGAACAGAAAGGTATCGCCAAACGCTTTGAAAAATTTTTAAAAGAAAATAAAAACGCTGCCGGAATCCGTCTCCTGTCTGACCTTTACAGATATGGGCTGAATCATCACCATTTTGATGCCGATGCATTTGTGCATGAATTGGCCGAAGGAGTGATCGGTGACCAGTACCCGGTGCCGGACAGGATGTTGAAACATCCAGAAGCCATCGTACACGATTATCTTGTGCAGGAAATGTGCCTCAATAAACCACCTAAAGGCCTGTACGATCTTTATGCCGTGGAAGGTGGTACGGCAGCCATGTGTTATATTTTCGATTCATTGATGGAGAATTTTCTGATCAACCGGG
>Ga0172373_10001098_pt1 | contig 44026 bp, 36 predicted proteins | sample Lak10m_2_FD_114546 | JGI IMG/M metagenome (GOLD analysis project Ga0172373, IMG submission 114546) | Freshwater microbial communities from Kabuno Bay, South-Kivu, Congo - kab_092012_10m | ecosystem: Environmental > Aquatic > Freshwater > Lake | place: Democratic Republic of the Congo... | reverse complement strand
GGCCTACCAGTCACCGGAACGCATACGCGAAGATCGAAAAGGATATAAGGAGCGGATGCCGCCTTGTGAAAATATAAATCAAAGCGGCAAACCTGTAACGGCCGATGCCCGCCGATGCGGTAGGTTTGTGACATGCCGCCGGGCACCGCTGGCCCGCGGCCCGAACATCGACGGCTGACGAAGACCAGGACCCGCCGTTGCTGACCTGCACCAGACACCGGGAGGCCGCCTGCAGAGGCGGCCTCCGCCGTTCGGTGCGGAGGGCGGGCCGGATGTGCGGTGCGGCACGACGCATTGGACGCTTTCCCCTACCTTTGCCGTGCAAAAAAACATCCGTCAGATGTCGGTACTCGTCAACCGGGGATCCAGGGTCCTCGTCCAGGGCTTCACAGGCACGGAAGGCACCTTCCACGCCACGCAGATGATCGAATACGGGACGCAGGTCGTGGGGGGCGTGACGCCCGGCAAGGGCGGCACCAGCCATCTCGACAGGCCCGTCTTCAACACCATCGCCGACGCCGTCAAGGCCACCGGTGCCGACGTGAGCATCATCTTCGTGCCCCCGGCCTTCGCCGCCGACGCCGTCTGCGAGGCCGCCGAGGCCGGCATCTTGCTGGTCGTCTGCATCACCGAAGGCATTCCGGTGCAGGACATGGTGAAGGTGAAGGACTACCTCCGGGGCCTGCCCACCCGCCTCGTGGGGCCCAACTGCCCCGGCGTCATCACGGCCGGCGAATGCAAGGTCGGCATCATGCCCGGCTTCATCTTCAAGGCCGGCCGCATCGGCATCGTCTCCAAGTCGGGCACCCTCACCTACGAGGCGGCCGACCAGATCGTCAAGGCCGGCATGGGCATCAGCACCGCCATCGGCATCGGCGGCGACCCCATCATCGGCACCACCACCCGCGAAGCCGTCGAACTCTTCATGTCCGACCCCGGCACCGACGGCATCGTCATGATCGGCGAGATCGGCGGCGGCATGGAGGCCGAAGCCGCCCGCTGGATCCAGCAGAACGCCACCAAGCCCGTCGTCGGCTTCATCGCCGGACAGACGGCTCCGCCCGGCCGCCGCATGGGACACGCCGGCGCCATCATCGGCGGCTCCGACGACACCGCCGCCGCCAAGATGCGCATCATGCGCGAATGCGGCATCCACGTGGTCGACAGCCCCGCCGACATCGGCCGCACCATGGCCGAAGCCATGCGGCCCTGACCCGGCCCTTCCAACCCCGCACACCCGCACCCGTCCCCCGCGGCGCCCCAGCGCCCGCAGCGGACGGGTGCCGTATTTTCGTTAAACCGCTCCCACCGCTTGTGGAGTTCCCCATCCGGCGCATCCCATCCCCGAGCCCCAACCCGAGCCCACCATGAGACAAGCCATCCTGCTCCTCGCCATGGCCGCCGCCGGCACCCTCTGCCAGGCCCAACCCCGCCCGGCCGACCGCTTCGCCGCCGATGTCAGGAAAGCCGAACAACTGCTCCGGCAGGGACGGCCCAAGTCGGCCCTCGACATCTACGAAGCCCTCCTGCGGCGCGCACGCCAGACGGGTGACATCCCCCGTCAACTCCAGGCCCTGCACGCCGTCGGACAGGCCACCCTCGAGCTGCAGGGCGAGGCCCGCCGACATCACATCACCCGCCTCCGCAACGAACTGCCGAACACCCGCGGCGCCCACCGGGCCCTCCTCCACAGCATGCTCGGCAAAGCCTATTGGGACTACCTCCAGGAACACCGCTGGGAACTCCGCGACCGGCGGAACACCGGCGGTCGGAACCCCGACATCGACACCTGGTCGGCACGCGACTTCCACGACGCCATCGCCACCCACCTCCGGCAATCCCTCGCCGAGCCCGCCACCCTCCAGGCCATCCCCACGCGCGACTGGCAGCCGATCGTCGCCAAAGGCGCCCTGCCCGCCCTCCGACCCACCCTCTACGACCTCGTCGCCCAGGCCGCCCTCGACTACTTCAGCCGGGCCGATGACGAGTCGCCCAGCTTCGCCAACGCCTTCGTCATCGACGACAGCACCGCCTTCGCCCCGGCCGAACGATTCGCCACACACCGCTTCGCCGACGCCGACAGCCTCTCGCACAAGGCCCGCGCCCTCGCCATCCTGCAGGCCCTCCTGACCCTCCACCTCCGCGACGCCGACCCCGCCGCCCTCCTGGAAGCCGACATCCAGCGCCTCCGCTTCGTCCACGAAGCCTCCGTCAGTCCCGACAAGGAAGACCGCTACCTCCGCGCCCTCTCCGACATCAGGCGCCGCCACTCCGCCCACCCCGCCTCCGCACAGGCCGCATACCTCCACCTCGCCCTAGAACGCAGCCGGCTCGACAGGCAGGACCCCGCCCTGCACCGACGGCCCGGCAGCCGCACCCTCATCGACATCGCCGGCGGATGCCGCCGACTCATGGCCCTGCACCCGGGTTCCGAAGGGGCCCTCAACGCAGAACGGCTCCTGCAGCAGCTCCTGAAGCGCACCCTCTCGCTCACCGCCGAAAAGGTCAACCTCCCCGGCAGGCCCTTCCGCCTCCGCACCGCCTTCCGCAACCTCCCCGAGATGCACTACCGCGTCATCGCCCTGACGAACGAAGGGTACGACACCCTCGTCCGACGCTCGGGCGACGACTTCTGGACGGTCGTCCGGCAACTGACCCATGTACGGGCCGTCCGACAGCCCCTGCCCGACCCCGGCGACCTGCGCCCGCATGCCGCCGAGATCCGCATCGACCCGCTCCCCGTCGGCCAATACCTCATCCTCGCCTCGCCGGAAGCCGGCTTCCCCCTCCGTGGCCAACCCCTCTCCGCCCTCGTCCTCCACGTCTCCCGCATCGCCTGGGCCAGCCGCGGGCAGGACCTCTTCGTACTCGACCGCGAGACGGGGAGACCCCTCCACGACGCCAACGTCAGGGCCTGGCGCGCCAGGTACGACTACGACGGCAGGACGACCCACCTCGAAGCCCCCGTCAGCCTCCGGACAGACCTCGACGGCCACGTCCGCCTGCCCGACGCGTCGAGTTCGGACTACCGCCCCCGCCGGCTCGACGTGGCCTGGCAGGATGACAGGCTCCGGCTCGACGAGAACGAACCCCTCATCTTCTCCGACGACCGCGCCTGGACGGGCGACCGGGACGAGTACGAGACGCGCTACCGTAGGCTCTACCTCTTCACCGACCGGAAACTCTACCGGCCCGGACAGACGGTACAGTTCAAAGGGCTCTTCGTCACGCGCGACTTCGACACGCGGCGGCCGAAGGTCGTCGCCGACCACGCCACCGTCGTCTACCTCCGCGACGCCAACGGCGACACCCGCGACTCGCTCTCCCTCACCACCGGCGCCTACGGCAGCTTCTCGGGCAGCTTCCGCCTCCCCGCCCGCGGCCTCACCGGCACCTACACCCTCGCGGAGGACCACGGCCAGGCAGAGGTGCAGGTGGAGGAATACCGACGCCCCACCTTCGACGTGGCCTGGAAGGAGGCGGAAGGCGCCTTCCGCCTGTCCGACACGGTCACCGTCCGCGGCGAGGCCCGCAGCTTCACCGGCGCCGCCGCCAACGGCGCAAAGGTCAGCTACCGCGTCACCCGCGTCACCCGCTACCCCTACCCCTGGTACGGCCGGTACTTCGGATGGGAGCCGCCCGCCGACCGCACGGTGGAGATCGCCCGGGGAGAGACCCTCTCGGGCGTCGACGGCGGCTTCCGCATCGCCTTCCCGGCACTGCCCGACAGGTCCGTCGACCCCGACCGCCTGCCCGTCTTCGAATATGAGGTCGGCGCCGACGTCACCGACATCGGCGGCGAGACCCGCAGCGCCACGACCACCGTCCGCCTCGGCTATCACTCGATACAGCTGTCGCTCCTCGTCCCCGAGGCGGAGACCCATCCCAATGACAGGGACATGGCCGTCGACGTCGGCGCCGCCAACCTGTCGGGCGGACCCCGCCCCACAGCCACCACCCTCACCCTCCGTCCGCTGCAGGGGCCGCGACGCTTCCTCCGCGAACGCTACTGGCCGATGACCGACACCACCGTGCTGCCAGAGGCCGACTACATCCGGGATTTCCCCAACGACCCCTACCGCGACGAAGGGAACCGCGAGACATGGAGCAGCGGCGCGCCCGTCATCAGCCGCACCGATACGCCCCGCCACGGCGGTCAGCCGGTCACCCTCCCGACACGTGGCCTCCCCCACGGCTGGTACCGCCTCGAACTGAAGGCCACCGAAGCCGACGGACGTGTCGTCGCCACCCGGAAGGACATCCTCCTCCGCGATGCCGTCAGCGGCCTGTCGGACCCCTACGGCTATTTCAGCCAGCACCTCTCGACCCCTGTCGCACAGCCCGGCGAGACGGCCCTCCTGGGCCTCTCCACGGCCCTGGACGACCTCTGGGTCATCCAACTGCTCGACGGCTACGCCGGCGCCGAAGTGCCCGCCACCCATCGCCCCAGGGGAGGACGCCCCACCCATAGCGCCGCCCCGCCCAACCCGGGCCATCCCTACCGCTTCGTCGGGCTCTCCAGGGGTACCACCGCCCTCGACCTGCCCATCGGCGAGGAGGACCGCGGCGGCTTCGGCATCGGCCATGTCTTCGTCCGCCATAACCGCTTCCACAGCCACGGCACCACCCTGGCCGTGCCCTGGCGCAACCGCGAGCTCGACCTGCGCCTCACCACCTGGCGCGACAAGACCGAGCCGGGCAGCACCGAAGAGTGGTCGCTCACGCTGCGCGGCCACCAGGGCGAACGCGTCGCCGCCGAAGTGCTCATGTCGATGTACGACGCCTCCCTCGACGCCATCCTGCCCTTCGCGTGGGAGAAGCCCGAACTGTTCGACAGCTACCCCTACCGCTACGACCGGTACATGCCCAAAGACTGGCATTTCCGCCACAGCTTCGCCACACGCCCCTCCAGCGACAGGTCGTACCCCGACAAGGCCGTGACATCGCCCGACCGCACGCCGGACGCCCTCGTCTGGAGCCGGCAGGTCGAGGCGGGCCTGTCCCGACGCAAGAGCATCCCCGTCCGCATCCGCGGGCGCGCCCCGGGGGTGGTGATGGCCATGGACGCGAACGCCTACCGGCCATCGCCCCGGCCGCCTTCGGCCCCGCCCGTGCTCGCCGAGACAAAGGCCGCCCTCAACGAGGTCGTCGTGGTGGCCAAGGGCGCCAGGCAGCCGGCAACCGCACCGCGGCCCGTCGCCGTGCAGTTCCGGAAGGACTTCCGCGAGACGGCCTTCTTCCTGCCCGACCTGCGGACCGACAGCAGCGGCAACCTCACCTTCCGCTTCACCATGCCCGAGGCGCTCACGCAGTGGAAATGGCAGGTGCTCGCCCATACGCGCGAGCTGGCCAGCGCGCTGGCGACGCAGACCGTCGTCACCCGCAAGGAACTGATGGTACAGCCCAACGCCCCGCGCTTCCTCCGCGAGGGCGACCGCCTCACCCTGCCTGTCCGCATCACCAACCTGGCCGACAGCGAACGCACCGGGCAGGCCCGCCTCGAACTCTACGACCCGGCCACCGGCCAGCCCGTCGACGGCTACTTCCATAACGTCTTCCCCGAACAGTTCTTCACCGCCCCGGCCGGGCAGAGCGTCGCCGTGACCTTCACCCTCACTGTGCCGGCCGACTTCAGCCGGCCCGTCGCCTACCGCATCCTGGCCCGGACCGACAGGCATGCCGACGGAGAGGAACGGACCCTGCCCGTCCTCAGCAACCGACAACTCGTGACCGAGTCGATGCCGCTGCGCGTACAGGGCCTGGGCACACGCGATCTCCGCTTCGACCGGCTGCTGCAGTCGGGCGCCTCCCCCACCCTCACCCAGCACCGCCTCACACTCGAATACGCCACCAACCCGGTATGGTACGCGGTGAAGTCGCTCCCCTACCTGACAGCCTATCCCCACGAATGCGTGGAGCAGTCGCTCAACCGCTTCTACGCCAACGCCGTCGCCGCCCAGGCCGCCGCCGCCAGCCCGCGCATCCGCGAGTGGGTCCTGTCGCTCGGGCGCGACAGCGCCGCTGCACGCCGCGAACTCGCCTCCGATGTCGGCCGCAACGCCTCGCTGCGCGACATCCTCCTGGAAGAGACGCCCTGGGTCCTGGAGGCGCGCGACGAGGAGCGGCAGCGCCGCAGCCTGGCCGTCCTCTTCGACACCCTGCGCATCGCGGCCGAACTGGAACGGGCCTTCAGCCGCGTACGGTCGGCCCAGCACCCGGATGGCGGCTTCACCTGGTTCCCCGGAGGGCCGTCGGACCGCTACATGTCGCAGTACGTCCTCGCCCAGCTGGGACGGATGCGCAGCACCGGCGCCGTCCCGCCGCAACTGGCGGGTGAGGTGGACGAGGTCTTTTCCAGGGGACTGAACTACATCGCCGGCCGCCTCGAGGCCGATGACCGTGAAGCGGCCCGCCAGGCCAGCCGCCCCGGCCAGCCCTCCCCCCTCCAGGTGCAGGCCCTCTACGCCCTCAGCTGCGACGCCGGCCATGAGCCCCCCGCCTCCTCACGCCCCGCCATCCGCCAGTACCGGCGCCTCCTGGCCTCGCACTGGCAGGGCCTTCCCCTACAGACACAGGCCATGGCCGCCATCCTCCTCCACCGCGCCGGGGAAGGCGCCCCCGCCAAGGCCATCCTCCGCTCCCTCCGCGAAAGGGCCGTGCACGACACCGTGCTGGGCATGTACTGGAACAGCGGCAACAGGCCCTGGCAATGGCACGACGCTCCCGTCGAGACGCAGTCGCTCCTCATAGAGGCCTTCCTCGAAGTGGACGGCGACACCGCCGCGGCCGACCGCATGCGCCTGTGGCTGCTGTCCAAGAAACAGACGGAACGCTGGGAGTCGACCCGCGCCACGGCCGACGCCTGCCGCGCCCTGCTGACCGGCGGTTCCGACTGGCTGGCGGCAGACCGCAGCGCCACCATCACCCTCGGCACCACCACGCCGACAAGCTTCCGCACCCCCGACGGCGGCGCCGAACTCCTCGCCACCGTCGAAGGCGACAAGGTCCGGCCCGACATGGGACATGTCCGCGTCAGCGTCACCGGAAGACCCGCACAGGCCAACACCGGCGTCAGCTGGGGGGCCGCCCACTGGCAGTACTTCGAACACCTCGACCGCATCACCGCCGCCGGAGGCCCCCTATCCGTACAAAAGACCCTCTACCGGGAACGCCTGACCGACAAAGGCCCCCTCCTGGAAGAGGTCCCGGAAGAAGGCCTCCGCGTCGGCGACCGGATCGTCGTCCGCCTCACCGTGCGGAGCGACCGCGACATGGAATACATCCACCTCAAGGACATGCGCCCCTCCGGCACCGAGCCCGTCGACGTCCTCAGCGAATACCGCTGGCAGGGCCGCCTCGGCTACTACATGTCGACCCGCGACGCCTCCACCAACCTCTTCCTGCCCATCCTCCCCAAAGGCACCCACGTGTTCGAATACGCCCTGTGGGTCAGCCACGCAGGGCAGTTCCCCGCCGGCATCGCCACGGTCGAATGCATGTACGCCCCGGCCTTCCGCGGCCAGTCCGACAGCCCCATGCTCCGCGTATCGGAACGCACAGGCGCCAACCCCGCCCGATGAGGCAGACAACACATCATTCAAACAGGTGATCCCGCCGGCACGCCAAACCCCCGACACATGGCACAGACCCTCGTGGACCTCGTCACGGAAAACCCCCTACTGGTGGCCGTCCTGCTCCTGCTCCTCGTCCCGCCCATCCTTCAGCGCCTCCGCCGCCAGCGCGCCGACGAGGGACCGCCGGCCGACCCCGTCGCCGGGCAGCCCCCCGCCGACCCTTACGAAGTACCCGCTCAGTCCAGCACCACCACCCTCAAGGGCGCAACGGACGGCATCGCGTGGACACTCACCTCCTCCGTGGTCGTCGAGGTCGACGGACACGGGAACCGCCGCGTCACCCACCGCAGCACCCGCTGGGAAGGCAGCGGCACCGCCCTCCCCCAGGGCCGGTACATCCTCCTGCAGGCCCACCCCAGGCCCATCGAACTGCGCCCCGAAGGTGGACAGGGATTCCTCGGCCGCATGGCCCGGAAACTGGGCGACATGGCCCTCGACATCTACGTCGCCAGCCACTTCGGCGAAGGCTTCGCCGATACCGTCAACCTCGACGGCAGCGAGACCGTGGCCGTCAGCACCCTCCCCAGCCACTTCATCCGGTCCAACACCCCCGACACCGCCCGCCGCTTCCTCGAAGGCCCCGTCCAACGCCTCCTGCGCGACTGGAAGGAGAAACCCCAAGGCTTCGATCACGAAGAAGAGGTCGACCTGCTCGGCATCCTCATCCACGACAAGGGCATCACCGCCGGATGCATGACCTCCATGGCCTCCGAAGACGAAGCCCTCCGTCTCGCCGACTTCCTCACCCGCTTCGCCCTCGAATGCAAACGGTCAGGCATCGCCCTCACCCACCCCACATAAGCATTCCAAGCCGTTCGACCATGGGTTTTTTCCCGTATTTCCGGTTTTTTTACCCATCCGAAAGCGCATTTATGCTCTTGAGTGAAAAATGCATGGCGTATATCTTCGATAGATACCATGTATACGAAAAACACCTTCCAAACCTTACTTGGAAAAAATGTGAGGCGTGTCCGGATATCGCGGAACATGACGATCGAGGAGTTGGCGCATGAGGCCAACATGACCTATTCCCAGATCAGCCGCATCGAGTTGGGCAAGATCAACACCAGCGCCTACACACTCCACGTGTTGTCGCGGACCTTGGACGTCACCCCGATGGAATTCCTGGATTTTTTGGAGCCGGGCAACTGAGGCCGTCGCCGGGGGGCCTGCCCGTGTTCCGGCGCTACGGCGCACGGAGGGCGACCGCATGCCCGCAGGTGTGGATGGCAGGTGTGCGTCAGGGCATCTCCTTGTCGATGCCGCCGACCATGTCGACGGAGAAGGAGATGTAGTTGCGGAAGCAGTGGTTGGCGAAGAGCGCGTCGGGGTCGCCGACGAAGTTGGACCGGTAGGTGATGCGCCAGTCGCCTTCCTGTTCCTTGACCTGGACATGGCCGAGGGCCAGCTTCGTATTGAGCTTGTCGAGGACCTCGTAGAAGTCAGCCCCGGGCTTCTCGAAGGCCTGGTCGAAGGTGGTGAAGAGCTGGAAGAGGGCCTGTCCGCCGACCTCGCTGACCATGAGGAAGATGCCGGTGGGCTTGTGGCGGATGGTGAACATGGACAGGATCATGACCATGTCCTTGTCCTCCTTGACGGTCACTTCGATGGCGCCGATGGATTCAAGGCATTGCCGGATCCCGGCCAGGGGAAGCGTGATCATAGGTCGACCGTATTGAGGACTTGGTTCATATCCGATTCAAAGCTGGCCTCCGAGGTAAACAGGCCTGTACCGCCGCTGGCACTCTCCAGGATGGACGCCTTGTTGCGGAGCATGATCAGGCGCATCTCGCGGACGAGCGTGGCCTTCGACATCTGGGCGATGATGAGCGAGTCGGACAGGGCCTTCTGCGTCTTTTCCCAGAAGTAGTCCTGCTGATCGGCGGTGAGGGCGCCGAGCTTGATGTCGACCTTGTCCGGCACCCGGCCGCGGTAGACCTGCTTGAGGATATCCTCCTTCTTTTCGCCCTTGACGTAGCGCAGGACACCCTTCAGGCTCCATTCGATCTTGTCCATGTGCTGCCGGGCCTCGGTGAGGATGTTCTGCATGCAGGTGACGTGGAAGTCGTGGAGTTTCTGCACCTGCTGGACGGTGATGGGCTTGAAGCCGCCATCCTCGTAGGGGCCGGTGAGCATGGCCATCTCGTTGTTATAGCCGTCGACGCCTTCCTGCAAGGAGGCCTCGAGGCGGGCGATACGCTCCTTGGCCTTCTGGGCGGATGCACCGCCGGGCCGGCATTCCTTGAGCTTCTTCCGTTCGGCCTCCAGCTGATTGTAGACGCCCACGAGGTTCTTGATGGAGAAGTTGTCACCGGTGACCAGGATCTGGACCCACTCGATGTCCTGCTCGTTCTGGAGGATCTCGGCCAGTTCGCCCACGCCTTCGCGGTCGTCATCGGTCATGTCCTCTTCGATGCCCAGTCTGGACTTTGCCTTATTGACCTTGGCCTCCTGGCTGCTGATCCAGAAATCGCGGATGGCGAAGACGGCGCTGACGATGCCCTGCGCCACCGAGAAGAAAGTGCCCACCCCGAAGAACTCACCCACGAACTTCCCGAAGCCGAGGACGGAGGCGGTGACATTCCGGAACTGGCTGATCTTCTGCTCCTTCGTGTATGCCTTGAGGACCTCCTTGTCCTTATCGTTGAGCAGGCTCTTGTCCAGCACCCTGTCGAGGGTCTCCATCGACTCCATCACCCGGGCGGTGTTGACCATGCCTTTGAGCCCTCCGATGACGCCGCCGAGGAAGGGGATGGCGCCCGTGAGGCCGGGCACGACCTCTCTCTTCTGCTGAACGGCGAGGAAGGCGTTGGCGGCATTGAGGAACAACACCACGCCGGTCTTCCAGTCACGCTTCTCGTAGAGGTCCCTGATATTGTAGAGGAGCGTGGCGGCGTTCTGGATCTCGGACAGGACGAGGACCTCCATGGACTTCGCACCCGCCGCCTCGTTCGCCACAACGGCACCCGCCTGTCCGGCGATGGCCACTTTCTTTTCGGAGAAGCTCGTCGCGCCCGCATCCTCGATGGGCCCGTCCGGCTGCGGGGCCGGCGAGGAGGCGTCCGACAACTTCTGCACGTCCGTCACCTGCGTGCTGGCATCGGCCATGGACTGGAGGTCGTCCATGCGGGAGGCATCCGAGGCCGGCGGGCGGACGGCCTCGGGCGCGGAGCCGGCCTCCGGAGCCTTTGCCGGCGCCCCGGCGTCGGGCTTCTTCTTGAACGAACTCAGCGACAATGGCATGTTTACCCCGATGGTGGAAAGGTGCTAATTATGGAAATAAACCGAGAATGTCAAACCATCCACCCGACCCGGGCTCACGAGCCCCTTCGTAGCACCCCTTCGACCCTGTCCGACAGCTGAGCCGGCACCCGGATTTTCGCTGAAACACATCACTTGTAGCTGAACGGTCACCCCAGTGTGGTCAAGCCTCAACCAGCGCGTGGCCATCAACCGCCAATCATCGAAAATAAGGCTGCACAAAAGACATCAAAGGGGCTATGCCGTAATTTGCAATGAAACCTGAGTTTTTTTATTCTAATGGTGAATAATTCATACCAAAGTTCTTATTTATGGCTAATCGGATGAAGCAGGCGGCGATCCTGATTTCGCTTGCGGGCTTGACGGACTACCTATTTTTCCGGTTGGAGCTGGTGGACGTCGCCGTCAGCCGGACGCCGCCGGTCCTGTTCCATCAGCTGGTCATGGGGGTGTTCATCGGTCTGGTTTGCCTCACCCTGTCCTACCGGGTCGTCTTCGACCTGAAAAGCAGCCGGTGGCGGATCCTGTTCTCGGTAGGGGTTTGCATCGGTTTTTCCCACTTTCTGTCCGGCCGGTGGCGGGATATCACAGAGGCCTATGAGCAGCTCATGGCGAAACAGATCCGCATCGACGACCGGCTGCACTATATAGACGGCAACCAGACTTGGCGGGGCGTACCCCATGCGAAAGGCAACCAATATTACCGGATCGGCGACTCCCTTGGTGGACGGGTGGAGGTCGCCTATGATTCCCTTGGCCACCGGACGGTACCCGAAAGCCTCCTGGTGTCGTCCGACACGGTGGACCTGTTCCTCGGATGCTCCTTCACCTTCGCCCACAACCTGAAGGCGGAGGAGGGATACGCGCATCTCGTCACCCGGTCATTGAATCACCGCCTGATGAACGCCGCCATGAGCGGTTATGGGCTGGTACAGATGCGCTTCAGGATGGACTCGCTGCTGCCGAAATACTCGTTCAGGCATGTCTTCATCCAATTGTCCCCCTGGCTTTCCAGCCGATCCATGAACATCTGCGGGCATTTCGCCAACGGCTACTTTCCTGCGCATTATTTCACCTTGAAAGACAACGAACTCCATCCCGTCCTGCCATACTACTCCTTTTACATGAAAAAGGATGTGGTGGATTGGATAGACCACCGGCGTTCTTATGCAGACAAGATTCACTACGCACTCACCAACGGATGCAAGTACCAGGTCTTGTCCTATCTCCGGATGCGGATTGCCGATGCAAAAGTGAGGATGGGGCTCGCACCTGCTCCCCTGGGCGACAAGTTCCTGCTGGAGAGGCTGTTCTATGAAAAGGCCATTGAGGACGTACGCAAGGCGGGGGCCATCCCGGTCCTTGTCAGGATGTATTGGAAAGACACGGAATTCGCGCCGTTGGCTGCGGCGCTCGAAGGCAAGGCCCTGATCGTGGATGGCGACCGCCGCATGGATTCCGTCGCCAAGGCCCTGCATACGGACGCCAAGTCGCTCTACCGGATCTACCGTGAGCATGCCGGGCGGAAACTGTATTACGATGCCCATCCCAACGTCCTGGCGAACCGTGTGATCGCGGATGCGATCCTCTCAAGGATGTCTGAAGCGCGTTGATCACCCCCGTTGTAGCGGGCCCTCCGGGAGGGGGATGCCCCAAGCCCCTCCGGCATCAATCCATATCGGATCCGGCGGCACGTATTGGTCAAGGGGCCTGTTTGACATGTACGCCTTCGCATCCCGAGGGATGGTGTGCCCATCGACCCGATGCGCCGATGAAGGCCCTTCCGGATCATTGGCAGGATGGCCTGAAGCCGGTCGCCATGGTGAAGAAGCACTTGGGCTCTTCGCACCATTGCTTCATGTCGGCGATCTTGGCGTATCTCGCCTTGTTGGCGGCCTCTGGCGTGTCGTAGGGCCCGTAGAGGTATCCGGTGATCCAGTCGTCGCTGCCCCGGGAGTATTCGGCCTTGTAGAAGTTCGAGAACTGGGGACCGATGTCGGTGCTGCTCGGAAGCCGGCAGTCGAGGGCGAACACGTTGCTGACGGCCTTGTAATGCTTCTGCAGGGAGGCGTTCTGTCCGGCCGCATAGTAGTACTTCGTCTGCTGCCGGGGCGCCCGAAGGTCGGTGGAAAGCATCGCCAGGGCGATGGATAGCGGCAACAGCCAGATGGGAAGTGTCATGATCGGGATTTTCAGGGATCGGCTACGCGTCCCGTCATCCTCGAAAAAAAGGCAACGACATGCGAAAAAAAAAGACCCCGGCCCGAGCACGACACAAACGGTGCCGGCAGAAGACTGGCACCCCCGGGACAGGCCGGAAATGGTGCGGCAGCATCCGGGGAACCCTTCACGGAATAGCAGGCTGGTCTGTATTTTTGACAGTCAACGTTTTCGTACCAACCGCTAACCTGCCTCAACCTGTGGAGAATACCGGAGTCGAACCGGTGACCTCTTGCATGCCATGCAAGCGCTCTAGCCAGCTGAGCTAATTCCCCATGGGCTGCGAAGATATCAAACTCTCCGGTTTCCCCAAAATCTCTCGGGAACTTTACTTTTCCCTATTTTTCCGGTCAACCCCCACCCATGCAGCGACGCGCCTTCAAAATGCACTTGCACCCCGGCCAGGCGGCCGAATACCGCCGACGACACGATGCAATCTGGCCCGAACTGGCCGAACTCCTCCAGTCGGCGGGCGTGCATGATTATTCTATCTTCCTCGACGAGGAGACCCACACCCTCTTCGGGGTGCTGAAGACAGCCGACCCCGAAGCCCTCGACGCGCTGCCGGCCCAGGCCGTGATGCGAAGATGGTGGACCTACATGCGCGACATCATGGACGCCAACCCGGACGACTCGCCCGTCAGCACCCCCCTCCGGGAGGTCTTCCACCTGCCCTGACGCTAGCGCCCCTTCACCGGCGCGGCCGGTTCCAGCCAGAGGTGCAGGTTCCTGGCGAGTCCCGCCCCCGCCGGGATGCGTACGCCGCGGTTGCCCGCCATGAAACCGACGCCGGCCAGCCTGCCGAAGCCGCTACCCCGGGCCCGCCCGGCCTGACCCATCGCTTCGGGGTCGGCCAGCACCTGCAGGTCCACCGGCTCGCGCGTGAAGAAACACTTCACCACTCGGTGGCCCGCAGCCCCCTGCAGCCGCAGCCGCATCCGCGGATCGCTGAAGACGACCTCCTGGCCGGGACCTACCATCGCATCCTCCGGACGGAGTCGTTGTCCCCCGTCAGGCAGGAGATGTCGCACCGTACCGTCCGGCTCCACTTCGAAGACCTGCGCATAGACCGGGAATGTGCCGGCGTTGTTGACGACCAGCACCGCCTCCTCGCCGACGGCGAACGACCAGTAGCCGGCCTTTCGGCGCGACTTCCCCCCCACCGGCGCGGGCTGGCCTTCCACCACCGGCACCAGGGCCGCCTTCACCCGCAGGTCGGCATTGGGCTGCTCCTCCATCATCATCCGGCCATGGCTGTAGCGCCTGGCGATGCCGAGGAGCTGTTCGGCCATGTCGGGCCCCTGCTCCATCCGGCCGATGACGTGCCCGGTGGCGGCCGCCACCACCTCGTCGTCGCGAAAGCCTTTGCGCACCAGGAGGTCGGGACGGTCGCCCAGACGCAGGATCGCTTCGCCCGTCAGGCGGTCGCGCAGTGCCTGCAGCTCGTCGTCGCCGAACAGCCCGCGGAGATTCTCGGCACCCGGGCCCGTCTTGGAGCTGACGAAGTCGACAACCAGCGGGCGATGCATCCAGCTGCGCTCCAGCGCCTGGCCCGCCAGGCCCGCTGGCGCCTGTCCCGCCGGGAGACGCAGTCCCCGCAGCCGGGCCTCGAAGCCCGACACCGAGGCCACCTGCCCCTCGGCCACCCGGCCGGCCGCTGGAGACCCGGCGGTGGGTGCCCCGGCCCGGTAGAAGGCCACCCGGACACTATCCGACAGGCCCGCCGCCACCCCGGGCACCACCAGCCACGAACCGTCGCGGTCAGGCCGCTGCAGCCTGACCACCGGTCCGCCGACAAGCCCGCCGTTGAAGACAGGACGCTCCGGCACCTCCGCCTCCAGCACCAGCCGACACCCCGGAGATGCCAGGGCCGCCTGCGTCTGCATCCGCCCGAAGACATCCTCCAGCGACTCCCCGGCGTCGGCCTCCGACACGACGCGAGCGAACGCATAGGATAATGCGCCGAATGTAACATCGCCTGCGGGACTGACCTCCGCAGCGGGCGTCGCGGCATCCGCCGCGGAGATGAATGCGCAATAGGCGAGCCCCGACTCGGGCCCGCGGTAGGAGGAGGCCTCGCGGAAGAGGTGGGTCTCTGCGTCGGAGGCGACGGGCTGTTTCGGTTTCGCGTCGGGGATGACGGGGATGCCGGTGCCGCGGTGACGGGCCGTGGCGCCGCCGCTCGGGCCGGCATAGCCGATGTCGAGGAGGACCAGCAGGTCGCCCGACTGGTCGAGCCGCTTGCGGAGGGGCAGGAGCATGGCTTCGAAATCGTCGTCGAGGAGGTATCCCCTGGCCTTCTCCCCTGCCGGGGCGGCGGCCTGCGGCGAGAGGGCGTCATGGGGGGCGATGGCCTCGTCGAGACCGTCGGTCTCGTCGCTGTTGGCATCGCTCACCTGCACCCCGTGGGCGGCGACATGGATGACGGCGATGTCGCCCGCCTTGACACGTTTGGCCAGGTCGGCCACGGCCGCCTCGATGCCGGCGCGGGTGGCCTGCGCATCCCGCAGCCGCACCAGGTTGCGGAGGGTGTCGAAGCCCTGGGCCGCCAGCGCTCGCGTCAGCAGCACGGCATCATTGGCCGCCGCGGTCTCCGTCCACCCCGTGCCGGGAGCATAGCGGCCCACCGACACCAGCAGCGCATGCCGGGTGCGAGGCGGGCGCGACTGGGCAAAGATGTCGGGCGACAGCAGCAACAGGGCAGCGGCCAGCAGGCTCGGGACGCGAAGGGAGGCCGGTAGGGTCATGGCATCGGATTGGATGGGTGTGCAGGTCGAAATTAACGGTTTTCACCCGCAGGGCGGAAATGCCTAAATTGACTCCTCAACCCGGACCGACATGAGAAAACTCCCCCTGCTGGCCGGCCTGCTGCTGCTGGCCGCCGCGCTGCCCGCCCAGGTGCGGGTGGCCACCCTCCGCTGCGAGAACCTGCAGGACCCGATGGGCATCGAGACGCCCTCGCCCCGGCTGTCGTGGCAGCTGCTGTCCGACCGGCGCAATACCCGCCAGACGGCCTGGGAGGTGCGCGTCGCCCCGTCGCTGCCGGCCCTGCTGAAGGGGCGCGACCTCGTCTGGAACAGCGGCCGACAGGCCTCCGACGCCTCCGTCCACGTGCCCTACGCCGGCACTACCCTGGCCGCCGGCCGGCGCTACCACTGGCAGGTACGGGTATGGGACGAGGCCGGAAAGCCCTCCGCCTGGAGCACACCCGCCACCTGGCAGATGGGACTCCCCGGCATCGCCAACCTCGGCGCACGCTGGATCGGACCGGGATACCCCGAAGCGATCACGGAACAACCCAGCCCCTACCTCCGCAAGGGCTTCCGCGTCGACCGGAAGGTCCGCACCGCCACCGCCTACATCTCCGCCCTGGGCATGTACGAGGCCTGGCTCAACGGCAAACGCATCGGCGACGCCTGCCTCACCCCCGGCTGGACGGCCTACCGCACCCGCGTCCAGTACCAGACCTATGACGTCACCGGACTCCTCGCACCCGGCGACAACGCCGTCGGCGCCATCCTCGGCAACGGCTGGTACCGGGGCTTCATCGGATTCTCCGGACAGAACAACTTCTACGGGAAGGCCGCCGGACTGCTCCTGCGGCTCGACATCGAATACGCCGACGGCACCAGGGCCCAGGTGCTCTCCGACGGCAGCTGGACGTCTTCGACAGGCGCCGTGCGCAGCTCCGAAGTCTACAACGGAGAGACCGTCGACGCCCGCCTCGAGCCGAAGGGCTGGAACTCGGCCGCCTTCGACGCCTCCGCATGGAAGCCCGTCAGCCTCCTCCAGGGACCCTTCCCGGCCCTCGTGTCGACATGGAACGAACCCGTCAGGCGGCACGAGACCTTCAAGGCCCTGCAGGTGATCACCACGCCCAAGGGCGAGAAGGTCGTCGACTTCGGCCAGAACCTCGTCGGATGGGTGCGGCTAACGGTCAGGGGCAACCGAAACGATACCGTCCGCATCGGGCACGCCGAAGTGCTCGACAAGGCGGGCAACTTCTACACCGACAACTTGCGCGCGGCAAGGCAACGCAACACCTTCGTCCTCGCCGGCGGCGGCGCCGAGACCTTCGAACCCCGCTTCACCTTCCAGGGCTTCCGCTACATCCGCGTCGAAGGATACCCGGGAGCGCTGCGCCCCGACGACTTCGAGGCCGTCGCCCTCTACTCCGACATGCGGCCCACCGGCGACCTCCAGACCTCCCACCCGCTCCTCAACCAGCTCCAGCACAACATCCAGTGGGGGCAGCGCGGCAACTTCCTCGACGTGCCCACCGACTGCCCGCAGCGCGACGAACGCCTCGGCTGGACCGGCGACGCCCAGGCCTTCGCCCGCACCGCCACCTTCAACTTCCACGTCAACGCCTTCTTCAGCAAATGGCTGCGCGACCTCGAGGCCGACCAACTCCCCGACGGCGCCGTTCCCCATGTCATCCCCAACGTGCTCGGCGACAAGTCGTCCGCCGCCTGCGGATGGGCCGACGCCGCCACCATCATCCCTTGGACCATGTACCTCGCCTACGGCGACAGGCGCATCCTCGAACAACAGTACGCCAGCATGAAGGCCTGGGTCGGATACATGGAAAAACAGGCCCGCAACGACCTCTGGAACACCGGCTTCCATTTCGGCGACTGGCTCTTCTACACCATGTGCGACGACAACTCGGGCCGCGCCGCCGTGTCCGACAAATACCTCCTCGCACAGGCCTTCTACGCCCACTCCGTCGCCAACCTCCTCAAGACGGCCGAAGTCCTCGGCCGCAACGACGACGTCGCCTACTACCGAAACCTCCACCGCCGCGTCACCGACGCCTTCAACCGCGAATACGTCTCGCCCAACGGACGCATCTCCTCCAACACACAGACCGTCTACACCCTGGCGCTCCACTTCGACCTGCTCCCCGAAAACCTTCGCCAGCAGGCGGCCGACAGGCTCGCCGAAAACATCCGGTCATACGGGAACCATATCACCACCGGCTTCCTCGGCACCCCTTACATCTGCCATGTGCTGTCGCGCTTCGGCCACACCGACGTCGCCTTCAAACTGCTGATGCAGGAGACCTATCCCTCCTGGCTATACCCCGTCAAGATGGGCGCCACCACCATCTGGGAACGCTGGAACGGCATCCGGCCCGACGGCAGCTTCGAAGTGCCCTCCATGAACTCCTTCAACCACTACGCCTACGGCGCCATCGGCGACTGGATGTACCGCACCCTCGCCGGCCTCGATACCGACGAGTCGGCACCCGGGTACAAACGACTCCTCGTGAAACCCCATGCAGGCGGCGGCCTCACCCACGCAACGGCATCCCTCGAGACCAACTACGGCAAAGCCGCCAGCGGATGGCGCATCGACGGCGACAGCCTCGAGGTCACCGTCACCGTCCCCGCCAACACCGGCGCCACCATCCTGCTCCCCGCCGCCTCCGCCGACGGGGTCGCCGAAGGCGGACAACCCCTCCGGTCGTCCCCCGACATCCGCCTCACCGGCATCGCCCAGGGACGGTTACGCGTCGAGACCGGATCCGGCACCTACCGCTTCCGGATGAAGAAATGACCCCGCCGCCGAACCCCTCGGTGCGCAGGGTCACCGTCGGACCGGCGGCTTCCCCCTACCTTCGCGCCAACCCAAAAAGACACGCCGATGCCGACAGTGAAGATGACGACCGCCGACTTCAGAGAGAAGGTGTTCGACTACGAACAAGAGACCGATTGGAACTATAAGGGCGACCTGCCGGCGATCATCGACTTCTACGCCGACTGGTGCGGGCCCTGCAAGGCCGTCGCCCCGGTCCTGGAGGAACTCGCCGCCCACTACGAGGGCCGGATCGTCATCTACAAGGTCGATACCGAAGCCGAACAGGAACTGGCACAGGTCTTCGGCATCAGCAGCATCCCGACCTTCCTGTTCATCCCCAACCAGGGCCGCCAACCCATGATGCAGCCCGGGGCCTTCCCGAAAAAAGTGTTCATCGAAGTCATCGAGGAACACCTGCTCGGGCAACCCGCCGAAGGCCAGACCGAACCAGGCCCCGAACCCGCCTGAGGCCGGCACCCCTACCCGCCAAGGGCGCCGACACCCGCAAACGTTCTTTGGCGACCGGGCTTCCCCAGGTTTTAAGAACCACCCCCACTGCTCAAAACCTCCCCATGTCCTCAGAACCGGGGGGGCTGAGAACTTCCCCGGGTGTTGAGAACCTGATCACGCGGAGGACCCTCCAAGGGTTGGGGGTACTCTCCAAGAGCTCAAGGTCTTTCCAAGGATGTACGATGAAAAACATGCAGCGGCAACAGACCTTTCTCTGGCACACAAATGAGCGGTCCGCGTGGAAGGATGGGAAAGGTCTTGCAGCTGGATCTCGTTGCCGGCGCGGTCAGTCCCAGATCTCATCCTTGCCTTCGAGCCAGAGTTTCACCGACTCGGTGGTCACCGACTTGGGTCTTTCGATGGGCATGCCGAGGGCTCTGTCCCAGCACAGGCTGGCGAGTACGCCGAGGGCGCGGCTGACGCCGAAGAGCACGGTGTAGAATTCGTATTCGACCATGCCGTAGTGGACGAGCAGGGCGCCGCTATGGGCGTCGACGTTGGGCCACGGGTTCTTGATCTTGCCGAGGGAGCTGAGGATGGGGGGTACGGCTTCGTAGATGCGCCAGACCGTCTGCACCAGCGGGTCTTCGGGCATGTGGGCCTGTCCGAACGCCATCTGTGCGGTGAAGCGGGGGTCGGTGCGGCGCAGGACGGCGTGGCCGTAGCCGGGCACGACCTTGCCTTCGCCGAGGGTCTTGCGGACATAGGCTTCGATCTGCTCCTTGGAAGGCAGTTCGACGCCCAGTTCCTCGCGCATGTCGTAGATCCATTTGACGACCTCCTGGTTGGCGAGGCCGTGGAGGGGCCCGGCGAGGCCGTTCATCCCGGCGGCGAAGCTGAGGAAGGGGTCGCTGAGGGCGGAACCGACGAGGTGGGTGGTATGGGCCGAGACGTTGCCGCCTTCGTGGTCGGCGTGGATGGTCATGTAGAGGCGCATGAGTTCCTTGAAGCTCTCGTCCTCGTAGCCCATCATATGGGCGAAGTTGCCGGCCCAGTCGAGCAGTCCGTCGGGCTGGATATGGTCGCCGTTGCGGTATTTCCGGCGGTAGATATAGGCGGCGATGCGGGGGAGGCGGGCGATGAGGTCCATCGCGTCGTCGAAGGTGGCGGCCCAGTAGTCCTTCTTGGACATGCCGGCGGCGTACTGCTTGGCGAACTTGCTCTCGGTCTGCAGGGCCATGATGCCGGTGACGAACTGCGTCATCGGGTGGGCGCCGACGGGCAGCGCCTCGATGGTGGCGAAGACGTGGTTGGGCACGTGGGAGCGGCGCTGCCAGGTGTTGGTGACATGGTTGACCTCTTCCTCGGTGGGCAGCTCGCCGATGAGCATGAGGTAGAAGAGTCCTTCGGGGAGGGGCTCGCGGCCGTTGCGGGCCTTGGGCAGGTGCTGCTGCAGGTCGGGGATCGAATGGCCGCGGAACCGGATGCCGTCCTCTGCGTCGAGCAGCGAGGTCTCGGAGACGAGGCCCGTGATGCCGCGCATCCCCTGATAGATCTGTGCCAGTGTGACCTCGCCGATCTTCCGGTTTCCGTGCGTCTTCACGATGTCCTTGATCTCTGCGGAGACGATGTCCGCCTTCTGCCTGAACCTGTCCTTTATGATGCCCATGGTGGTGTGTGTGCGGGTTGGACGGATGACCGGGCGGCACCGACGGTCGGGCGGGGGGCCGGGTTGGGCCGCGGGGCCACCCTGGCGGCGGGCGTTGCGATCGCCTTTCAAAGGTATGCCAATGCGCGGCTCGATAACAACGGCCGGGGCTGAATGTTGGGGCTGACCCGTTATTTGGGTGCTGTCCGGTAAAGCCATGCGGTGAGGGTGGCGAAGACGGCGTTGGGCACCCAGGCGGCGAGGTAGGGGTTGAGGTCGCCCTTGGTGGAGAAGATGGTCGAGAACCGGTCGGTGAGGATGAAAATGCAGCAGATGATGATGCCGAGGGCGAGGTGGACGCCGCTGCCGCCCCGGATGCGGCGGCAGGCGAGGATGGCGCCGATGAGGGTGAGGATGACGACGGCCACGGGTGTGGCGTCGCGCTTGGCATCCTCCATCATGAGGTCCTTGACGGTCTCTGAGCCGCGGAGCTTCTCGAGTTCGAGGAGGCGCCGCAGCTCCCGGGTGGTGAGGCGCGACTGCACGAAGTCGTCGCGCCGGAGGTCGCCGGGGCGGAACGGGAAGCTCCGGTGGAGTTCCGGGGTGTAGGCCACCGTCTCGCCCAGGCTGTCGATGCGCCGCTCGACGACGCCGTTGAGTCGCCAGGCCTTCCTGGCGGTGTCCCACACGATGTTGTCGGCCCGTAGGTTGTAGGTGAGGCGGTTGTCGCGGACGGTCTCCAGGAAGAAGCTGCCGCCGGAGCGGCTGACGGTATCGTAATAGCGCATCCCGCAGTAGGAGAAGGAGTCGACACGCATGTAGTAGGCGTTGGAGGCGCCGCTGTTCATGACGGGACTGCGGAGGTATTTGAGGTCGAAGGCGGCGCGTATGCCGTTGGCGACGGGGATCAGCTCGCGGTTGCCCAGCCACAGCAGCCCGCCGAGGAAGATGCCGCCCACCCAGTAGGGCAGGAGGATGCGCCGGAGACTCACCCCGCTGGCGAGGATGGCGATGAACTCCGACCGGTTGGCCATCTTCGAGGTGAAGAAGATCACCGAGATGAACACGAACAGGGGGAACAGCAGGGCCATGATGTACGGTACGAAGCCGAAATAGTACTGCCTGACGATCTCGGCGGCGGAGAGGCCGGACCGGGCGAAGTCGTCCGTCCGCTCGCTCAGGTCGATCACCGTGGAGATGACCGTCAGGAGCAGGATGGAGAAGAAAAAGGTCGAGAGGAACTTCCCCAGGATGTATCGGTCGAGCTTCCTCATGCGGGCCGAAATTACGACTCGACGGAGAGAATCGGCCGCCCCGTCAGCCCCGGCCGGCGTACCTTGCGGCCATGGCCCGCCTCCGCTTCGAACTCCAGCACACCGACCCCGCGGGCGCCGCGCGCGCCGGCCTCATCCATACGGACCACGGCAGCATCCCCACCCCCATCTTCATGCCCGTCGGCACGGCCGGCAGCGTCAAGGCCGTCAGCGGCCGACAGCTGACCGAAGACGTCGCCGCCCGCATCATCCTCGGCAACACCTACCACCTCTACCTGCGACCCGGCACCGAAGTCCTCGAAGCGGCGGGCGGCCTGCACCGCTTCATCGGCTGGGACCGGCCCATCCTCACCGACAGCGGCGGCTACCAGGTCTTCTCCCTCGCCGCCAACCGACGCATCACCGAAGACGGCGTTGTCTTCCAAAGCCATATCGACGGCTCCAGACACCTCTTCTCGCCGGAATCGGTCATGGACGTCCAGCGCGCCATCGGCGCCGACATCGTCATGGCCTTCGACGACTGCCCGCCCTACCCCTCCGACCACGCCTACACCCGCCGGTCCATGGAACTCACCCACCGCTGGCTCGAGCGCTGCCGCCGACGCTTCGCTGAGACCCCCGACCGCTACGGCCATACCCAGAACCTCTTCCCCATCGTCCAGGGCGGTACCCACGCCGACCTCCGCCGCGAATCCTGCAACTACGTCGCCGCCCTCGACGCGCCGGGTCATGCCATCGGCGGCCTCAGCGTCGGTGAACCCACCGCAATGGTCTATGAATTCACCGGCCTCTGCTGCTCCCTCCTGCCCGCCGACAGACCCCGATACCTCATGGGCGTCGGCACCCCCTGGGACCTCCTCGAATGCATCGACCTCGGCGTCGACATGTTCGACTGCGTCATGCCCACCCGCAACGGCCGCAACGCCATGCTCTTCACCTCCGAAGGCGTCGTCAACATCGACAACAAGAAATGGGAACGCGACTTCTCCCCCATCGACGCGCACATCCCCTGCGAAACCAGCCGGACATACACGAAGGCATACCTCAGACACCTCTTCAAAGCCAAGGAATACCTCGCCTACACCCTCGCCAGCATCCAGAACCTGGCGTTCTACCTCTGGCTGACAGGTGAAGCCCGGAATCATATCCTCGCCGGCGACTTCTCCGCCTGGAAACGGGACATGCTCCCCAGGATCAGGCAAAGACGCTGAACCGCTCACGCCAGGTTCGCTCCCCCCAACGATCCCAACAAACACAGGCATGGCACCCGGCCCCGACGCTGCCATCGGAGCCTTCAAGACGGTGCCATGCGGAACGCTGATGGTCGGCGCAGGTATGGAGATACGGGCAACCCACGCATCGATCGGTACACCCTCCAAGGGTGGGGGTACCCTCCAAGGGTGGGGGTACCCTCCAAGGGTGGGGGTACCCTCCAAGGGTGGGGGTACCCTCCAAGGGTGGGGGTACTCTCCAAGGGTGGGGGTACTCTCCAAGGGTGGGGGGACCCTCCAAGGGTGGGGGTAGGCGATGTCTCAGGCGTTCAGCCAGGCATTGAAACGGTCCAGGACTTCACGGTGTGTCTGGCGCATGGCCTCGACATGCCGACCATAGACCTCGGCGATGACTTCGATCTGTCGGGGGGTGTACCGGAACCGCGACTCGGCCACAGCGGCATCCGGGATGTCCCAGACGAAGCGGGCATCCGGCTCCGCGTTGGCATGGAAGGCTTCCATCGCCGGGGCGATATTCGCGTGCAGGGCCTCCCGGAAGGCCGGCTCCAAGGGCAGCCGGGCCTGGGGATCCAGTGGGTCGACCTCCGTCAGGGCCGCTGCGATCGGGGGGAGTGGGTAGCGGGCAGACCGTTGGACCGACTCGAGGAAGACGATCTCGGCGGCGGTGAGTTCGCGGCGTCCTGCAGGCACAGGATCGGCAGTCAGTGTTCCGGATGGAAGGCCGAGCCACGCTTCGATATGGCCCGACAGCCGCTCGCCGCAGCGGTCGGCATTGCGGACGACGAGCCCCGTGCGGCGGCTCCGACCAACGGCCTCCTGCCAGGCCAGGGCCTGGACAGGGTCGTCGACATCCCCGAGCATCTCCTCATACTCGACGTAGCCGCGGGCGGGGTCCATGAGCATCGCGGAGCGCATCGACCGCAGCCGGGCCCCGGGATCGCGGGTGAGGAGCAGCAGTTCGACGCGACCGAAACCGGCGAAAGCGGCGGCATCCTCGAAGGCCGTCAGCCCTTCGGACCGGAGCACACCGGACCGGCTCGACGCCACCAGGAGCACGGGGCCCGGATGCCTGGCGGCTGCCTTCAGCGCTTCGTCGAGCCATCCCTCCGGTAGCTGTCCGTCGGGAGGGTTGACGTCCAGGGGGAGCACCTGCCATCCCGGGGCGGACAGCTCGGGCAGCGGGGTCTCGGGATACCCGGCCAGGACATGCAGGACCCGGCCCGAGATCGACTTGCCGGGCCTTCCCCCGAGGTACTGCCATGCGCGATCGATGAGGTTCATGTGGTTTTCATGCTTTGGTTTGGGGTTCTGCGGCCGGGGCGATGTCCCAGGCCAGCAGCCCGTTTCGATACGTCCTGCCCGCTCGGCAGAGGACCAGGTGCAGGCGGCCGGCAGACGGCCCGTCGAGGGGTTCGCAGGTCTCGAACCCGCACCAGGCGAGCCCTTTGCGGCCGAAGGCGGCCACGACGTCGGGCCTGTGCACGGGTCGGCAGGCGGCCAGGCGCCAGTGCCCGCCCGCCCCCTCGATGAGGAGGAAGACGCTGTCTCCCCCCAGGCCCAGTGCCGCATCCAGGGCCGCCCAGCCCTGCACGACACCCTGCAGGGGGCCCGGCAACACCCGGCCGCCGACAGGCCGTCCGCCGCTGAAGTCGATGGAGGCGGTCATCGTATCCGCCAGCCTGGCAGGCGGGAAAACAACCTCCGCCCGGGCAGCCGCCGAGGCCCCGCCGATTCCGCCCGCCACGGCCTTCCGAAGGACATCGACACCCGCGTTGCCGGACGCTTCCCGATCCCAGGCCAGCGCCAGCTCCTGTCCGACGACCTCCAACTGCACGCCGGAGAACGATACCTCGGTCAGGGGCGGCGACGGCTCGTGAAATCCAAAGGCCAGCCGTTCCGGCGATGGCAGGCATTCGTTCAACGCCTCCAACTCGTCGCGGCAGGCCTCATAGACCATCTGCTGCACCGCCTCCGATGGCCATGGCAACCCGGTGGGCAGGTCCGGACACCGATCCACCAGACGCCAGCCCACGGATGGATAGGGCAGCTCCATGCGGTCCTTCAATGCCGACAGCAGAAAGGCCTCGGACGCGTCGAGGGACCTGTTGACCACACCGACGGACGACCGCCGCAGCGAACCTGTCGGGATACCCAGCCAGGATTCCGAGACCTCCACGAGGCGGGCGCGTGCGCGCCCGAAATGATGAACCTCGAGTTCGACGTCGGGGATGCCCTGCAAGGCCAGCAGGAAGGCCTTCCATCGTTGGATGCTGCGGTTGGCCCAAAAGATGGAAAGCGCCATGGGATGGATGGGCATGCAGGGGTCCTTGAGCGTCTGCAGCCGGTTGCTGAGCAGCAGGGCCAAGGGCTCACGGAGGAAAAGCAGCATCCGGATCCTTCCGAAACCGTTCACCCGGGCCACCTCCACGAGTCCGGGTATCGATTCCGGCCTGCCCAGCTCCACATGGAAGGATTCGCTGGAGAGCAGGACGCTGCTGCCCCGGTCTGCCAATCCCGACAGATGCGTGGAGAGGTGGCCCAGGCTGCGGAAGGCCTCCTTGGCATTGCCTTCCGTAGCCCTGCCTTCGACAGCGCCGTCCAGGAGGCCGTTGTTCCCGAACGGATAGATGATGCCCCCTCGTCGGAGTGCATCGGCACTGGCAGCAAAGCACTGCTGCAGGTAGCTGCTGCCGGTCTTGAACTGTCCTATATGGAGGTAGAGGGTACGCATGGGGATGATCCGTCGGTGGATATCGAACGGGGGGGCCTTCGCCACGGATGCGGCTTCCAGCCTCGGCAGGAGCCGGTATCGAAGGACCCTTGGCGGCGGGATGCCGGGGGTGGACTGAGGCGCGAGCCATACGTCCATGTCGGGGGACGGTTGTTCATATGATCTCCCAGATCAGGTGTTCATGCCGATGGAGCCTATGTCCCTGACACCCCAGCAGGTGCAGCCGTCCGGTGCGGAGGGCTGGCGCAGGCGGCAGGAACGCCTCGAATCCGCAGCGCAGCAGGCCTTCCTGGCCGAAGGCCTGGACGACGTCGGGCCGTTCCACCCGACGGCAGACGGTGATGACACTCGCGTGCCCGTCTTCGATGAGCAGGCAGGCCGCCGTGCCCGCCAGGCCCCGACCGGGGTCGAGGGCCACCCACCCCTGGAGGGTGCCCTCCAGAGGGCCTGCCAGCGTACGACCTGCGACAGGCCGGCCCTCGACCCGGTCGATAGCGCCGGTCATCGACGCCGCCGACTTTACCTGCCCTTGCAGGAACTGTTCCACGGAACCGGGTGACGGACGTGATCCTGCAAGATGTCCGGACAGCCCGGCAACGGCTGCCTGCAGGGATGCTTCCCCATCCCAATGCCGTGCAAGCTCGGGACCGATGGCTGCCAGCTGCAGGCCACTCAACGACACCTCCTGCTGCGGCGGCGAAGGTTCCAGGAAGCCGAAGACCAGCCGATCCCGGGGTTCCAGAAAACGGTTGAGTGCCTCGACCTCCTGCCGGAACATGGCCTCGAAGGCCCTTTGCGTATCCACGTCGGGGATGGGGTTCTCGCCCCGGAGGTCAGGCAGCCGGTCCACGAGGTGGAAGCCCAGCAGGGGATAGGGACTCGAGAGTTGCGACTTGGCGGCCAGGATCAGCGCGGCCTCGTCACGCGTGAGCGATCGGTTGACGACGACGTCAGCAGGTGGCCGGAGCACTTCGGGCGGCAGGCCCAGCCACCCGGCGGAGACAGGAAGGAGCCGCTGCCGGTCACGACCGTAGTTGCGGACCGTGAGGCCTACTTCGGGACGCTCGGCCAACGCCGCCAGCAAGCCCGCCAGCCGCCGGTAGTGCGCAAGGACGCGAAGGCCCCAGGCCTCGTCGAACGGACCGGGTGCATCGTTCTCTCCGCCTTTCAGATGTTGGCTGTACAGACTCGACAGATACCCCATCGGCTCCCGCAGAAAGACGAGGACGCTGACCCGGCCGAAGCCGGCCCGACGGGCCGCCGCCAGCCATCCCTCGATCCGGTCGGCGTCGCAGAGATAATCCATGAAGGTCTCGCTGGAGAGCAGCACGTCGACCGTACCCCCGCTCATCGCCTCCAGTGCCGCGCACAGATGCGCCTCGCTGCGAAACAGCCCGACGGCATTGCCGGGGCCGAGCTTCGATAGCCCTCCGGCCGGGACGGGATAGTCGACACCCTGCGCCCGGAGCGAGGCCGCATTCAGGTGGAAGGCATGCTGCAGGTAGGTGCTGCCCGTCTTCCCATCGCCGATGTGCAGGTAGAGGGTACGCATGTGGGGGCTGTCGGACCGGAGCGGTGGGGCCGGGATGACAAAATACGTCTCCCGGCTGTCGCTTCCAAACCGCGTCCCCGGCGCATCCCCTCTGCCGGCGGCAAACGCCATCGTTTCCGTATTTTGCGGAACCCAACCCGATCCCATGCTGAAACAGTTCCCCCTCATCGCCCTGCTCACGGGGCTGTCCACCCTGCAGGCCCAGACCGACCGCTGGCAGCAGCGCGTCAAATACCGGATGGACGTGGACGTCGACGCCCCCGCCAACCGCTTCACCGGCAGGCAGTCCCTCGAATACTGGAACAACTCCCCCGACACCCTCCGCGTACTCTACTACCACCTGTACTGGAACGCCTTCCAGCCCGGCAGCATGATGGACGCCCGCAGCCAGGCGCTGGGGCGGAAACTCATCAACGGCCGGCCCGACTGGGACGCGCGTGTGCGCGACCGCATCGCCGGCCTCCAGCCCGACGAGATCGGCTACCAGCATGTCCGCAACCTCAGGGTCAACGGCCGGCCGCAACGGACCGAAGAACATGAGACCATCCTCAAGGTCGTCCTCGACAAGCCCATCGCCCCCCGCTCGAAATCGCTCGTCGAACTCGAATTCGAAGCGCAGGTGCCCGTCCAGATCCGCCGCAGCGGCCGCGACAACGCCGAAGGCGTCCGCTTCAGCATGGCCCAGTGGTACCCGAAACTCTGCCAGTACGACGCCGAAGGATGGCACCCCACCCCCTACGTGGCCCGGGAGTTCTACGGCGTCTGGGGCGACTACGACGTGACCCTCCGCATCGACAGCAGCTACGTCGTCGGCGGCACCGGCTACCTCCAGAACCCCCAGGAGGTCGGCCACGGCTACGAGGCCCCGGGCCTGCCCGTCAAACGCCCCGCCAACCCCAAACTCACCTGGCGGTTCACCGCCCCCAACGTGCACGACTTCGTCTGGGCCTCAGACCCCGACTACATCCACGCCTCCCGTACCGTGCGCGACGGTCTCGTCCTCCACGCCTTCTACAAGGTCAGCCGCTCGCACCTCGAAAGGCAATGGAACAACATGCCCGATGGCATGAAGCGCCAACTCCCCCTCGACGCCTACATCGCCCGCACCCAGCGCGAATGGGAGGGCGTCCTCGACCTGGCCGCCCGGGCCATCCCCTACATAGACAAGACCTTCGGCAAATACCCCTACCGCCAGTACTCCTTCATACAAGGCGGCGACGGCGGCATGGAATACCCCATGGCCACCCTCCTCAAAGGCGCGGGACAGGGCGTCGTCATCCACGAATGGATGCACAGCTGGTACCAGATGATGATGGGCACCAACGAGTCCCTCCACGCCTGGATGGACGAAGGCTTCACCAGCTGGGGCGAGTCACGCGTGGCCGACTTCCTCGCCGGCGGACAGGAACCCAACCCCCACCTCGGCGCCTTCCAGTCGTACATCCGCCTCGCCAAGAGCGAACACGACGAACCCCTCACCACCCACTCCGACCAGTACGCCTCCAACTACGCCTATTCCACCAACGCCTACAGCAAGGGGGAGGTCTTCCTCGAACAACTCGGCTACATCATCGGCGCCGACCTGCGCGACAAGGTCATGCTCACCTACTTCGACAGATGGAAATACCGGCACCCCACGCCGGCCGACTTCATCCGCGTCGCCGAAGAGGTCAGCGGCCTCCAGCTCGACTGGTACCGCACCTTCTTCGTCAATACCAGCAAGACCGTCGACTACGCCATCGACAGCCTCTGGGAGGTGAAGGGCCGCATGCAGGTACGCCTCCGCAACGCCGGCACCATGCCCCTCCCCGTCGACCTCGAGCTCCGCTTCAAGGACGGAAGCCGCGAGACGGCCCATATCCCCCAATACCTCGCGTTCGGCGCAAAGCCCAGCGAGGACCCCGCCGTCAAGCGGACCGTCGGCAGCCCCTGGAAATGGACGCACCCGACCTACACCCTGGAGATCGAACGGAAGCTCACCGACCTCAGATCGCTCGAGATCGACCCGCTGCAGCGCACGGCCGACATGGAACGGCGCAACAACCGCCTCGAACTCAACTGGTGAACCCCGACCCTAACAAAAGCCCCGGCACCCCTCTGACGCGGATGCCGGGGCTTTTGTATGCCGACGCCCCGCCCGTTCAGCAAGGGACGTAGAGGATGCACTTGTCGTCGAAGCCCTCACCCGGGAAGAGGGCTTCGATGGACTGCACATGCGGGCGGAGGCGGCTCTCCGAGATCTCGGGCGCGAGGTCGCCACCCTTGAGGCAGAGGAGCCCGTTCTTGAACCCTTCCACCTTTCGTTCGGGACGTAGCAGCGGCCGGGCCCAGGCCCATAGGTCCTTCAGCGGCGCCACGGCACGGCTCACGGCGAAGTCGAAGCGCCGGTCGCGGATATCTTCGGCTCGGGTATGCCGGGTGTTGACGTTCCCGAGCCCCAGGGCCTCGACGACGGCGTCGACGACCTTGAGTTTCTTTCCGATGGAGTCGACGAGGCAGAAGCGCACGTCGGGGAAGTAGATGGCGAGGGGGATGCCCGGGAAGCCGCCGCCGGTGCCGATGTCGACGACGTCGAGGCCCGGGGCGAAGTCGACCCAGGCGGCGATGGCGAGCGAGAGCAGCACATGCCGTTCGTAGAGGTGGTCGATATCCTTCCGGGAGACGACGTTGATGCGCGCGTTCCAGTCGCGGTACAGTTCCTCCAGCCGGCCGAGTTGGCGGAGCTGGGTCTCCGTGAAGTCGGAGAAATGGCGCTGGATCACTTCCATCCCGGCCGGGGTGCCATCCATGGGGCGCGGATGAAGATGAGGTAATAGGCCCACTGCCAGATGTCGAGGAGCGGGTACCAGGGCCAGAGGTCGGCTTCGCCGAGGCGGGTCATCGCCTTCCGGTAGATGACGCCCTGTATGAGGAGGCGGATGCCGAAGATGGCGGCGGCGACGCGGAGGTCTGCCAGTGCCAGGCTGGCGGCAAGGAGGGGATAGAAGAGCAGTTGTGCGCTGGCATAGAGGCCGAGAAGGGCCTTGTGGAGGGGCTTGTAATGGCGGCCGGTGCTGAAATGCCGGCGTTTCTGCCGCTGCCAGTCGCGGAAGCGGGTCTTGGGTTCGGAGCGGGTGAAGGCCTCGGGGTGGACCATGACGGCCGTGTTGCCGGGGGTGGCGGCCATGTTGACGAACTGGTCGTCGTCGCCGCCGGGAATATGGTGGTGTGCGGAGAAGCCTTTGTGGCGGAAGAAGAGTTCGCGGCGGTAGGAGAGGTTGCGGCCGACGCCCATGTATGGGATGCCGGCTAGGGCGAACGACAGGTATTGCAGGGCGGTGTGGAAGGTCTCGAAGCGGATGAGGCGGTTGAGGATGCCGGGGCGGCGTTCGTAGGCGCCGTAGCCGAGGACGATCTCGACGCCGTCGGTGTAGGCCGACTGCATGCGGCGTACCCACTGGGGGGAGGCTGGGCTGCAGTCGGCGTCGGTAAGCAGCACCACTTCGTGCCGGGCCGTCTTGAGGCCTACGGCCAGGGGGAATTTCTTTCCGGGGATGTGCAGGGCCTCCTGTTTGAGGTCGACGGGCCTGAGGTGGCGGTAGCGGGTCTGCAGGTCTTCCAGGATATAGGTGGTGTCGTCGACGGAGTTGTCGTTGACGACGACGACCTCGTGTGGGGCGCTGTAGTCCTGTTCGAGGACCTGGGGCAGCCTTGCCGAGAGGTTGCGGGCCTCGTCGCGGGTGCAGACGACGACGGAGACGGGCATGTCGGGCCGTGTGTCGGTGGGGGTTGGCGGGTGGAAGGCGAGGCGGCGGAAGAGGGCGAGGTGGTAGGTGACCTGGATGGCCGCGACGGCGGCGAGGGCGATCAGGAGGAGTGTACCGGTGTCGGCTGACATATGCGCGAAATTACCGAAACCGGGTAAGACCTGGGATGCCGGGGCCGACTTTCCCGGTCAGCCGCGGTTGAAGAGGAGGCGGAGGTAGAAGCGGGGGTCTCGGAAGCGGTGGCGGAGGTCGACGTCGTTGAACATGCAGGTCATGAGTTCGCGGAGTTCGCGGTTGCGGGCGCCGATGCGCATGAGGAAGTTGAACAGCCAGGGGTGGTGGACCATCTGCTGCAGCCGGTGGCTGATGTCGAGTTCGGGTCCGAGGACGCGGTAGACGTCGGCCTCGTAGGGGGCGAGGGCGGCGGCGGAGACGTCGCCGGCTGCCAGGGCGGCGGCGGCGCGTTGGGCGGCATAGTAGCCGGCGTACATGGCGTTGCCGATGCCTTCGCCGGTGAAGGGGTCGATGAGGTGGCCGGCGTCGCCGACGAGCATGTAGCCGTCGCCGTGGAGCCGTCGGCGCCGGCTGCCGAGAGGGAGTCCGTAGCCGTCGATGCGGCCTTCGAGGGTGGCGTTGCGGAAGCGCTCGCGGATGACGGGGTCGTTGGCGACGGTCTCCTCGAGCATTTTCCGGAGGTTGACCTTGCGGCGCGAGACCTCGCGGCTGAGCATGCCGAGGCCGACGTTGGCGTGGCCGTCGGGCAGCGGGAAGATCCAGAAGTAGCCGGGCAGCACGCCCTTGAGGAAGTGCAGTTCGATGAAGTGGTGCGGATGGCAGCCGGTGACGCCGCGGTAGTAGGCGCGTACGCCGGCGCAGTGGTGGTCGGGGTCCATGGCGTGCCCGGCGATATCGCGCGTAAAGGCGGAATGGGCGCCGTTGGCGACGATCACCAGCTTCGCCTGCACCCGCAGGCCGCGGCCGTCCCTGCCGGTGAGCCGCCATCCGTCGTCGAGCCGTTCGAAGGCCTCGAGGGCCTCGCCTTCGATGAGGGTCACGCCGGGACGGGTGCGGAGTTCCTGCACGAGGATGTCGTCGAAGTCGGTACGCCGGCAGACGAAGCCGACGGGCCTGTCCATCTCCTTTTCGTAGCCGAGCTTGAGGGGGATGTCCATCCCGATGCGGTTGGGAGCGACGAAGGTGACGCCCCAGCTGTCGGCCTTGACCTCGGCTGTCGAGAGCCGCTCGGCGACGGCGGGGTCGATGCGGCGGAGGATGGTGAGGACCTTCCCGCTGAGGCCGTCGCCGCAGACCTTGTCGCGCGGGAAGACGGCCTTGTCGACCACCAGGCAGGGCACGCCCAGGCGCGAGAGTTGCAGGGCTGCGGCGGCCCCGCCGGGTCCCGCTCCCAACACCAACACGTCCGTCTTCAACTCCCTGCTGCCCTGTTCCATGCGGTATCGTTACATCGTTTCTTCGGGCCCTTCGGCCGTCGGTAAGGGGTCTTCGTCGGCCGTGGCGCGGCTGCCGGAGGGCTTGCCCCCGACGACGACGACGATCTCGCCCTTCACGCCCCGGCCGGCGAAATGGTCGTGCACCTCGCGGAGGGTGCCACGGACATTCTCCTCGAATTTCTTGGTGAGTTCGCGGCTGACGCAGCAGGGCCTGTCGGCCCCGAAATGGTCGGCCAGCTGCGCGAGCGTCTTCACCAGCCGCTGGGGAGACTCGTAGAAGACCATCGTGCGGTCCTCGGCCGAGAGGGCCGTAAGGCGGGTATGGCGGCCCTTCTTGAGGGGCAGGAACCCTTCGAAGCAGAAGCGGTCGGTCGGCAGGCCGCTGCAGACGAGGGCCGGCACGAAGGCGGTGGGGCCGGGGAGGCATTCGACGGGCAGGCCCTCGCGGATGCAGGCACGTACCAGCAGGAAGGCAGGGTCCGAGATGCCGGGCGTGCCGGCGTCGGTGAGGAGGGCCACCCGACGGCCCTCCCGCAGCTGGTCGACCAGATGGGGGACGACGCGGTGCTCGTTATGCCGGTGGTAGGGCGAGAGGGGGGTGCGGACGCCATAGTGCGCGAGAAGGAAGGCACTGGTGCGGGTGTCCTCGGCGAGGATGAAGTCGGCCGAACGGAGCAACTCCACGGCCCGGTAGGTCATGTCGGCCAGGTTGCCGATGGGCGTGGGGACGAGGTGGAGCATGTCGGTCCGGTTCGGGGTGGCGGGCCGCCGATGGCGGTGCCGGCGCCGGGGTCAGCCAGCGACGGTCACCTCGAAGGTTTCCATCACGGCGTTGGCGAGCAGCCGCTTGGAGGCCTCTTCGGCGACGGCCCGGGCCTCCTCCGGCGTGGCGGCCTCGACGGTGAGGCGGATGCGCTTGCCGATGCGGACATCCGTCACCGAGGTCAGGGAGAGGCTGGCGAGCCCCCCGAGGACGGCCTTGCCCTGCGGGTCGAGGAGGTCCTTGAGCGGCATCACGTTGACATCCACGTGGTAAGTCATCAGGCTTTCGGTTTGAAGGCTAAAGATAGCGCGATATAGGCGAGGAAGACGACGGGCACCGCCAGCCAGCCAAGGAGGAGGGCGGCGGCGATGCCGACGGCCAGCAGGACCCACTTGGGCAGGTTGCTGCGGAAGCCCGCGTCGCGGAACTTGAGGGCCATCAGCGGCAGGTCGGACACCATCAGCCCCGACAGCAGCAGGATCAGCAGGTACAGCACCCAGGGCTGCAGCAGCCATCCCTGGACGACCGGCTCGCCGTAGAGCAGGATGAAGGGGATGGATGCGACCAGCAGGCCCACCGCCGGCGTGGGCATGCCCCGGAAGCCATAGGCCTGCCCCGGGTCGAGGTTGAAGCGCGCCAGCCGCCATGCGGCCGCCATCGGCAACAGGAAGGCCGGGGCCAGCCCGGCGGCCGACACGTCGAGCCCGTCGGGACCGGCCGCATAGGCGATGCGCAGCAGCTGGTACAGGATCATGCCGGGGGCGACGCCGAAGCTCACCACGTCGGCCAGCGAGTCCAGCTCACGGCCCATCTCGGAAGAGGCCTTGAAGAGCCGGGCCACGAAGCCGTCGAGGAAGTCGACGACGGCGGCGGCGAAGAGGAATGCCGAACCCCACCAGACACGCTCCGGCAGGTAGACCTTCCACTCCTCTCCGTTGTAGTTCATGACGCCCTCTCCCGTCTGCAGGATCTGGACGATCGCCAGACACCCGAAGAACAGGTTCAGCAGCGTGAAGAGATTCGGCACCTGTCGCATGGCTTCCGGTATGGGTTGGGGTGGTGCCCGCAGGCCGGCTCCGGCCGGGGGCATGACGGGTGCGGTGTCATCGCCGCATGAGCCGTTCGATGTCGTCGGCCTCGATGGGGATGTCGGCCATCAGGTCCTGGCTGCCCGTCCTCGTCAGCCATACGTTGTTCTCGATGCGCACGCCCGTCCGCTCCTCTTCGATGTAGATGCCCGGCTCGATGGTGAGCACCATGCCCGCCTTCAGCGGTTCCGTCTTGGTGCCGAGGTCGTGGACGTCCACGCCGAGGTGGTGGGAGATGCCGTGGTAGAGGTATTTGCGGTAGGCCCTGTTCTCGGGGTCCTCGTTCTTCACGTCGGCCTTGGAGAGGAGCCCGATCTTGAGGAACTGCCGGGTGGCCTCGTCGCCGACACGGTCGTGGTAGTCGAGGATGGTGATGCCGGGCTTGAGGATGGCCTTGCAGTGGCGGTGGATGGCCAGGCAGGCGTTGTAGACCTCCTTCTGCCGCTTCGTGAACCGGCCGTTGACGGGCACGGTGCGCGTGAGGTCGGCCGCATAGCCGCCCCATTCGGCGCCGAAGTCCATCAGCACCAGCTCGCCGTCGAGGCACTCGGCGTCGTTGGCGACGTAGTGGAGGGTGCGGGCCCTGTCGCCCCCGGCGATGATGGAGGAATAGGCGGGGCCGGCGGAACGGTGGCGGAGGAACTCGTGCCAGATCTCGGCCTCTATCTCGTTCTCCCAGACTCCCGGCCGGATGAAGGCCAGCAGGCGGAGGAAGGCCTGGCGCGTGATGGCGCAGGCCTGACGCATGACGTCCACCTCGGTCTTCGACTTGACGGCGCGGAGGTCGCGCAGGATGCGGGCGGCGCGTTCGTAGTGGTGCAGCGGGTAGCGCTCGCGCATCTCGCGGGCATAGCGGTAGTCGCGCACCGGCACGAGGTTGGCCTTGCGGTCGTTCTCGTTGGTGTTGAGGTAGATGGTGTCTGCCAGGTGCACCCAGGGCTGGAGGAGGCCGTCGAGGACGTCGAGCCAGACGATGGTGGCGATGCCGGAACGGGACGTGGCCTCGTCGCGACGCAGCCGGCGGCCGTCCCACTTCTCCTTGAGTTCGTTGGGGCGGACGAGCACGAGCACCTCGCGGTAGCGGGGGTCGGGGTTGTCGGGGAAGAGCACCAGCATGGTGTCCTCCTGGGTGACGCCGGTCAGCCAGTAGAGGTCCGAGTTCTGCCGGAAGGGATGTAGGGCGTCGCCGTTGGCGGGCAGCTCGTCGTTGCTGTTGAAGATGGCGATGCTGGCGGGCTTCATGCGCTTGACGAAGCGCGCCCGGTTCTCGGTGAATATCCGGGGGTCGATGGATGCGGAACGCATGGGCTGGGTTTGTCCGGACCGAAAGTACTCAAAAATCGCTTGACGGCGGGTCGGCGGCCGCACCCGGCCGGGCGTCGGAGGGCCGGGATGGCGCTCAGAACAGCCCGTAGAGCTGCGAGTCGATCTTCTGGATGATGTGGCCGAAGTCCTCCTCGTCCTCCGCGAACTTGGTCTTGTCGACGTTCACGACGAGCAGCGGCCCCTCCTGGTACCCTTCGATCCACTTGCTGTAGTATTCGTTGAGGCGTTTGAGGTAGTCGAGCCGGATGTTCTCCTCGTATTCGCGCCCGCGCTTCTGGATCTGGCCGACGAGGGTCGGCACGGAGGCCTGGAGGTAGATGAGGAGGTCGGGCGGCTGGACCATCTGGCGGAGGGTCTGGAAGAAGTCGTAATAGTTGTCGTAGTCACGCTTGCTCATGAGCCCCATCTCGTGGAGATTGGGCGCGAAGATGTTGGCGTCCTCGTAGATGGTGCGGTCCTGGATGACGGTCTCGGTGCCGCGGCTGATCTCGAGGAGCTGGGTGAGGCGGCTGTTGAGGAAGTAGATCTGGAGGTTGAAGCTCCAGCGGGGCATGTCCTCGTAGAAGTCGTAGAGGTAGGGGTTCTGGTCGACGTCCTCGAAATGCGGGATCCAGCGGTAGTGCTTGCTGAGCATCTCCGTGAGGGTGGTCTTGCCGGCGCCGATGTTGCCGGCCACGGCGATATGCTTGGGTTTCCTGATGCGGGCCATGATGTCTGGGCGTTGGTGGGCGGACGGGGGGGGTGTGCCGACAAAATAGGCATTCTCGGCGAGAATGCTGCGGCGGGCCCGCACGCGTCGCTCAGCGGAAGTAGTCGAGGCCCATGGCGTCTCGGACGAGGCGCATGGTCTCCCGGGCGCTGGCGCGGGCCTTCTCGGCACCGAGTTGCATGACGCGGGCGAGGTAGGGCCTGTCGGTCCGGATGGACTCGGCCCTCTCGCGGATGGGGGCGATGAACGCGACCATGTCGTCGGCCAGTTGCCGCTTGAGGTCGCCGTAGCGGATGTCGGCGCGGTCGTAGGCCGCTCGGAAGGCCTGGGCGGTGGCGGGTGCGCTGACGAGGTCGAGCAGGAGGAAGAGGTTTTCGATGTAGTCGGGCATGGGGGTGCCGGGTGCCTGGGGGCCGGCGTCGGTCCGGGCCTTCATGACCTTCTTGCGGATGAGGTCGTCGTCGTCGGCCAGGTAGAGGGTGGCGAGCTGGTTCTCGCTCTTGCTCATCTTGCCGGTGCCGTCGAGGCTGGGGACCTTGACGAGGGATTCGCCGAAGTTGAAGGCTTCGGGCTCGGGGAAGACCTGTCCGTAGCGGTGGTTGAAGCGGTTGGCGAAGTTGCGCGACATCTCGAGGTGCTGCTCCTGGTCCTTGCCCACGGGCACGCGAGAGGCGCGGTGCAGGAGGATGTCGGCCGCCTGCAGGACGGGATAGGTCAGGAGCCCGGCGTTGATGTTGTCGGGCTGGAGGCGGGCCTTGTCCTTGAAGGTGGTGGTCTTCTCGAGTTCTCCCTTGTAGGCGAGCATGTTGAAATAGAGGTAGAGTTCGGTCGTCTCGGGCACATGGCTCTGGCAGTAGAGGGCTGCCTTGTCGGGGTCGAGGCCGCAGGCGATGTTCTCGGCCAGCACGCGATGGACGTGGCCGCGGAGTTCCTGCGTGTCGGGGTGGGTGGTGAGCGAGTGGAGGTCGGCCACCATGAAATAGCAGGTATGGGTCTCCTGCAGGCGGACGTAGTTGCGCAGCGCCCCGAAATAGTTGCCCAGGTGCAGGAAGCCGGTGGGGCGGATGCCGCTCATGACGATGGGTCGGTTGTCCATGGCGGCAAAGATACGGAACGGCCTCCGGCCCGGACGCCCGACACCGGCTTCGCACCTTGGCGGGATGCCTGATGAAAATGTCCCTGCGATGCAGGGGGAAACGCTATTTTTGCCGACATAGGAGCCATGGAACTGACCGACGAGATGGTGGACAGGATCGCCGCACTGGCAAAGCTCAGCTTCACGGCGGAGGAGCGGGAGGAGATCCGCCAGGACCTTGCCCGGATGATCGGCTTCGTCGACCAGCTCAGGGCCCTCGACCTCGATGGCGTGCCCCCGCTGACGCACCTTTCCGACACCTCCGGCCCCGGTCGCGACGACATCGCCGGCGTGGGCACCCCGCCGGCATCCGCGCTGCAGAACGCACCGTCTGTCTCAGGCCCCTACTTCACCGTCCCCAAATTCATCCAGCGCTAGGGAGAGACCCCATCCGCCATGGCACACACCCCCGACGCCCCCGAGGCCGTCATCGAACTGCAGGACATCCGCAAGAGCTACTTCATGGGCCGCCAGGAACTCGAAGTGCTCAAGGGCATCACCCTGGCCATCCGGCGCAACGAATACGTCGCCCTCATGGGCCCCTCCGGCTCCGGCAAGAGCACGCTGATGAACATCCTCGGCTGCCTCGACTCGCCCACCGCGGGCACCTACGTCCTCAACGGCCACGACGTGAGCACCATGGCCGACAACGACCTCGCCGAGATCCGCAACCAGGAGATCGGATTCGTCTTCCAGCAGTTCAACCTCCTCCCCCGCCTCACCGCCCTCGAGAATGTCGCCCTGCCCCTCGTCTACGCCGGCCTCCCCCGGAAACGCCGCACCGAGATGGCCATGGAGGTCCTTCGCAAGGTCGACCTCACCGCCCGCAGCCACCACCGCCCCAACGAACTCTCGGGTGGCCAGTGCCAGCGCGTGGCCATCGCCCGCGCCCTCGTCAACAACCCCTCCATCATCCTGGCCGACGAGCCCACCGGCAACCTCGACTCCAAGACCTCCCACGAGATCATGGAACTCTTCAACCATATCCACGCCGAAGGCAACTCGGTCGTCCTCGTCACCCACGAGGAGGACATCTCCCGCTTCGCCCGGCGCGTCATCCGCCTGCGCGACGGCGTCCTCGAGAGCGACCGGCTCAACACAGAGACGCCCGTCCCCGCCTCCGCCTGAGGCGGACGCCGGCATCGCACCCGCCGGCGCGAACAAATCCGGCCCCCATCCATTTATAGGTGCATGTCGTTCAAGATATACACGAAAACGGGTGACCGCGGGATGACCTCCCTCATCGGCGGTTCGAAAGTGCCCAAATCACACCTGCGCATCGAAGCCTACGGAACGGTCGACGAACTCAACAGCCACCTGGGCCTCTGCCGCGACCTGCTGGACGACGACGACGCCACGCGCGACCGCCTCCTCGATATCCAGGACCGCCTCTTCACCATCGGCTCCACCCTGGCCTGCGACCCCGGCAAGGAGAGCGGGATGCAGCTGCCCTCGCTCGAGGCCGCCGACATCGAGGCCCTGGAGGGCGAGATCGACCGGATGACGGAGGCCACACCACCCATGCGCGCCTTCATCCTGCCCGGCGGCCACCCCTCCGTCTCACAGCTGCACATCGCCCGCTGCGTCTGCCGCCGCGCCGAACGCAGCTGCGTGCGGCTCGACGACGCCGACGCGCCCGACCATGCCCGGGTCATCCAATACCTCAACCGGCTGAGCGACTACCTCTTCACCCTCGCCCGCTACACCGCCCACCGCCTCGGCGTCGGCGAGATCCCCTGGAGGCCGCGCCGCACCGGCCAGGTGTGATCCCCCTCCAGCCCTCTCCCTCCGTCGACGGATACGAAGCACCCGGCCGGGGGCCTGTCGCATGGCCCTACCCCTGACGAGGCCATGGGCGCCACATCACACGATGCGGCCGTCGCGCATATGGATCACGCGGTCGCTCATGCGGGCCAGTTCCTCGTTATGGGTGACGATGAGGAAGGTCTGCCCGTCCTGGTCGCGCAGCTGACGGAAGAGTTCGTGGAGTTCGCGGGCATTGGCGGAGTCGAGGTTGCCGGTGGGCTCGTCGGCGAAGACGATGCGGGGCCGGTTGACGAGGGCCCGGGCGACGGCCACGCGCTGCTGCTCGCCGCCGGAGAGTTGGGAGGGGCGTTGGCCGGCCTTGTCGGACAGCCCCAGCCGCCGGAGGAGTTCCTGCGCACGGCCCTCCAGCTCCCTGGGCCGCTGCCGGGCGATCCAGCCGGGAATGCAGACGTTCTCCAGGGCCGAGAACTCGGGCAGGAGGTGATGGAACTGGAAGACGAAGCCGGCCTGGCGGTTGCGGAAGGCCGCCAGGCGGTGCCCCTGTAGGTCGTCGATGCGCAGGCCGTCCAGCCGCACCTCGCCCGCATCGGCCCTGTCGAGCGTACCCAGGATGTGCAGCAGCGTGCTCTTGCCCGCCCCGGAGGAGCCGACGATCGACACGATCTCGGCAGGCCCTACCGTCAGGTCCACCCCCTTCAACACCCGCAGCTCGCCGTACCGCTTCTCAATGCCCCTGGCTTCCAGCATCCGAACGTCCGTTATGGTGCCAAATTAGGCATTCCACCCCTTCCGGCAAGGCAGCGCTTCGGCCATGCGCACCGATCCTTGCATTCCGTTGGCATGAGGTTTGGTAATTCCCCTTGAAAATTTACTTTTGCCGAAAATATAAAACAAGGAGGTCCCGATGTTTTGGACGCTGGAACTCGCATCCTATCTGGAAGACGCGCCGTGGCCCGCCACCAAGGACGAACTGATCGACTATGGCATCCGCAGCGGCGCCCCCATCGAAGTGATCGAGAACCTCCAGGAGTTGGAGGACGAGGGAGAGATCTACGAAGGCATTGACGACATCTGGCCGGACTATCCCAGCCAGGAGGATTTTTTCTTCAACGAGGACGAGTACTGAGTACCGCCTGCGACGTGACGGGGCCGCCTTCGGGCGGCCTTCTCATTTGTCGGCGCCGCGGCCGAAGCGGACCTTCATGTAGGCCATCAGCAGGGTGAGGCCCATGATGATGCCGTTGGCGAGGATGAGCGAGAGGTCCGACTTGAGGATGCCGTAGACGAGCCAGGTGCTGACGTTACCCATGAGGATGAGGAGCATCCAGGCCGAGAGGTCGCCGACGGACCGCGTCGTCCAGGCCTTGTAGACCTGGGGCACGAAGGTGATGGAGGAGAGGAAGACGCCGAGGAGGCCGAGGTAGTCGATCCATTGCAGTCCGTCCATGATTTCGGGTTTCGGGGTTATTTCTCCATCTGGTCGATGACGGCCGGGGTGACGCCGGTGGTGGAGAAGCCGCCGTCGTGGAAGAGGTTCTGCATGGTGACCATGCGGGTGAGGTCGGAGAAGAGGGAGACGCAGTAGCGGGCGCAGTCGTCGGCCGAGGCGTTGCCCAGCGGGCTCATGCGTTCGGCGTAGCTGATGAAGCCGTCGAAGCCCTTGACGCCGCTGCCGGCGGTGGTGCGGGTGGGCGACTGCGAGACGGTGTTGACGCGGACCTTGCGGCGCACGCCGTAGTGGTAGCCGAAGCTGCGGGAGACGCTCTCGAGGAGGGCCTTGGCGTCGGCCATCTCGTTATAGTCGGGGAAGACGCGCTGGGCGGCGATGTAGGTGAGGGCGACGACGCTGCCCCATTCGTTGAGGGCGTCCATGTCCCAGGCCGTGCGCAGCACGCGGTGTAGCGACATGGCGGAGATGTCGAGTGTGCGCTGGTTGAAGCCGTAGTCCATCTCGGTGTAGTGCCTGCCCTTGCGCACGTTGAGGCTCATGCCGATGGAGTGGAGGATGAAGTCGACGCCGCCGTTGAAGTGCTTCATGCTCTCGTCGAAGAGTTTGCGGAGGTCGTCCATGTTGACGACGTCGGCGGGGAACACGGGGGCCTGGACGGCTTCGGCGAGGCGGTTGATCTCGCCCATGCGGAGTGCCACGGGCGCGTTGGTGAGGACGAGGGAGGCCCCTTCGGCATGGCATTGGAGGGCGGTGCGCCAGGCGATGGATTTCTCGTCGAGGGCGCCGAAGATGATGCCCCTCTTCCCTTGCAGCAGTTGGTTGGACATGGTCGTGAGGTTGTGGCAAAGGTAGCGGAATTCACGGTTCGCCGTGGTCCGGCGGCGGCTTCAGCGCTTCCGGGCGGGGGCCTTGGCCCGGTCGGCCGCCCCTTCGGCGATGAGTTCGCGGGCGTTCTGCATCACGACGGGCGAGGGCCTTTCGCCGCCCATCATGCGGGCGAGGGCCTCCACGCGGCCGGCCTCGTCGAGCCGGCGGATGCGGGTGCGGATGCCGGCCTCTGTGGCTTCCTTGTGGATATGGAAATGTGCGTCGGCCCGGGCCGCGATCTGTGGCTGGTGGGTGATCGACAGCACTTGGTGGTGCTGGGCGAGTTCCTTCATGAGGATGCCCACCTGTCGGGCGGCCTCGCCGCTGATGCCGGCGTCTATCTCGTCGTAGATGAGGGTGGGCATGTCGAGGGAGCGTGCCACGAGCGATTTGATGACGAGCATGAGGCGGCTGAGTTCGCCGCCGCTGGCCACCTTGGCGAGGGGTTCGAAGCGCTTGGAGCGGTTGGCGTCGAACAGGAAGCGTACCTGTTCGGAGCCGCCCTCGCAGAGCGGCACTTCGTGGAGTTCGACGCGGAGGGCTGCGTTGGGCATGCCCACCCGGTGCAGGAGGGCTTCGCTGCGCTCGGCCAGGGTGGGGGCCTGGCGGCGGCGGTTGGCCGTGAGGGCGGCGGCCAGCGTCTGGGCCCGCGTGAAGGCCGCCTGCACGTCGCGCTCCAGCGTCGACACCTCGGCGCCTGCGTCGGCGACGGCCGCCAGCCTTCGCTCCAGGCCGGCCTGCACGCCGAGGAGCCCGGCGGAGTCGCGCACGCCGTGCTTCTTCATGAGCCGCTGCCCCAGTGCGATCCGGCCGGCGACCTCGTCCATCCGCGCCGGGTCGGAGGCGGTCGCGTCGGCGATGTGCTGCAGTTCGCCCGAGAGGTCGCGCAGCTCGAGGAAGGCCGACCCGAGCCGGTCCGACAGCGCGGGCAGGGCGGGGTGGACGGGGCCGAGCGACTGGAGCTGGTTCAGGATCGCCTTCAGCTGCTGCACCAGCGGCTGTTCGCTGTCGGACAGGTCGTAGCAGACCCTTGCCAGGACGCTGCGGATCTGGTCGGCATGCGATAGCGTCCGCAGCTCCGCCTCCAGCGCCTCCATCTCGCCCTCCCCCCAGGCGGCCTCGCGCAGCTCGTCGTGGAGGAAGCGGTGGTAGTCGAGTTCGCGGTTGCCGGCGTCGACGGCGGCCCTGGCCGCCTCGAGGCGGCGCTTGAGGCCGGTATAGGCGTGGTAGGCGGCGCGGTAGTCGCGCAGCACCCCGGCATGTTCGCAGACGGCGTCGAGGACGCTCCGCTGGAACTCGTCGCGCGCCAGGTCGAGGGTGTCGAACTGCTGGTGCATGTCGACCAGCCGGGCGGCGATGGCCTGCAGCTGGGAGAGGTTGACGGGGGTGTCGTTGATGAAGGCGCGCGACTTGCCGGTGGCGGCCAGCTCGCGGCGCAGGATGAGTTCGTCGGCGGGGTCGATGTCCCACTGCGAGAGGAGCTCGCGCAGGTCGGGCCGGTCACCACCCGTGAAGACGGCCTCCACGACGGCCTTGGCCGCGGCATCGCGGAGCACCGAGCTGTCGGCCCGCTCCCCCAGCACCAGCCCCAGGGCGCCTACGAGGATGCTCTTGCCTGCGCCCGTCTCGCCGGTGAGGATGTTGAGATGGTCGGCGAAGGATACCTCGAGGGTGTCGATGATGGCGTAGTTCCGGATGTGCAACTTGGAGAGCATGCGCCAAAATTAGCACGGACCGCACGATGACGGTCGGGAAAGGCGGGGGAAAATGCCCGGCGGGCGGCGTTATTTTTCGGGAGCGGGGCGGGCTCAGAGGGTGGCCTGCGCCTCGAGTTCGGCGTCGACGAGGATGCGGCCGCAGTTCTCGCAGACGAGGATCTTCTTGCGCTGGCGCACTTCGCTCTGGCGCTGGGGCGGGATGGCGTTGAAACAACCGCCGCAGGCGTCGCGCACGATGGAGACGACGGCGAGGCCGTTCTTGTAGTTGTTGCGGATGCGGTCGTAGGAGACGAGCAGGCGCGCGTCGACCTTCTCGCGGGCCTTGACGGAGAGGTTCCGGTATTCGGTCTCCTCCTTCTCGGTCTCCTCGATGATCTTCTCGAGTTCGGACTTCTTGTGCTTGAGGTTGGCGTCCTTGGCG
>Ga0172373_10001097_pt1 | contig 44038 bp, 42 predicted proteins | sample Lak10m_2_FD_114546 | JGI IMG/M metagenome (GOLD analysis project Ga0172373, IMG submission 114546) | Freshwater microbial communities from Kabuno Bay, South-Kivu, Congo - kab_092012_10m | ecosystem: Environmental > Aquatic > Freshwater > Lake | place: Democratic Republic of the Congo... | reverse complement strand
TCGAGCCGCGCACCCCGGCGATGGCACTCAACCTTACCGACCACCGCTGGTCAGTTCGGGAGATTCTCCTCACTCCGGTGTTCTTGTCGGGAGGTGCGAGATAATCTCATCTCACTACCGCTTACCGATAGACATGCGAATATTCTGATCCGCCACCACCATCATCAGGGCGAATATGATCCACCCGATGCTGTAGCTGATGGCGAGTTCCAGCATGTCTTGCTGGTATAACTGCACCGGTTGATTGCGGGTGGTATACACGCCCAGTATCAAAAAATTCGTCAGAACGCTGATAATGCTCATCACAATCGCCGCCCGCCCGCCCAGTATCAGGCCGCTAATCATGATGGTGATGAAAAAGACTGCATAGCTGGGAGAGGTCAGCCCGTGAAACAGGAGACTTTCGGTGGTGAGCGTGAGCCAGATGCCCGCGACGAGGATGACTGCCGATATACGAGGATAACCGCGCCGGATGAGCCAGAACAGGCTGATCTGAATCAGCAGAACCATACTGTTCATCCAGAACAGTAGGTCGTTGTTCACCAGCTTGATGAGCGTGCCTAGCAACAGCGCAAATATGGCGATACTGCATATCACCATCATCAACTGCGCTAGACGGGTTAATTCCTCATCTGCGAATGAAGGTGTAAAAAATTGACGGATACGATCTGGAACAAAAGACAACACTGGGTTATTACCCGTTGTTTTATCAGGAGAACTTAAATTTCTATCACATGCAAATTATAAACCCGAATTGTTCCCTGTGACTATGCAGGAATTTGTTACGGTATTGTTGTAAATTATTTCAAATGTGCTTACGGCGGAGCGATGCCGCACGTTTGCTCTGCGCCCGCCCTGCGCCCCGATGACAATCTGCAACGCTATGGTAAAATCCTGTTTCATGAAACGTATTTCCTCCCTCGCACTGATTGCCTTCCTGTGGTTTGGTTTGGCGTCGTTGGCTTGCAACCTGACCAGCCCGGAAACGCCTCCTACGATCGTGCCGCGCATGACCGATACCCCGCTGCCTACGCTGGGCGTCGCCATCGCCGCCACGCCGCAGGAACTTCCGCGCCAACCCGCGCCCGGCCCGCAGGTCGGCGCGAATCTGGCGAATATGCTCAACATGGTCGAGTCGGATCGCCTGTTTTTGCATATTGATACGCTCCAGCGGACGCAGACCCGTCATGTGAACTCCACTACCACCGACCCAAACACCGGCATTGGCGCGGCTTACCGCTATGTGCGTTCGCAGTTCGATGCCATCGCGCAGCAGTCGGCGGGCAATTTCAGCGTGTTTGACCACACGTTCCCGCTGAAATGGTCGGGTGTGGACACGACGCAGACCAACGTGGTCGGCGTGATACCGGGGCGCGAAATCGGCGGCGGTATCTTGCTGCTCGGCGCACACTACGACAGCATTTCGATTGACCCCAACGACCCCACCTATTACGCGCCCGGCGCGAATGACAATGCTTCCGGCACGTCGGCGCTGATCGAACTGGCCCGCATCCTTGCCACACGCCAGCACAACGCCACCATTATGTTCGTGGCGTTCGGCGCGGAAGAAGTCGGGCGCGTGGGCAGCATCGAGTTCGTCAAGTACCTGCAAAGCCGGGGAATTACCGTAGACGCCATGCTCAACATGGACATCATCGGTAGCCAGACCGGGCCGAATGGTCAGGTGGATGACAGCACGCTGCGCCTGTTCTCGGCGGGGCCGAATGAATCGCCTTCCCGTCAGTTGGCGCGGGCGATCTACCTGATTGACTACAACCTGATCCCGAATATGGCGATCCGCATGCAGGATGCGGGGGATCGTGAAGGCCGTTACAGCGACCATCTGTCGTTCAGCGATGCAGGCTTTCCGGCGGTGCGCTTTATCGAGTCGCTGGAAGACCGCGTGCGCCAGCACACCCCGAACGACACGATTGAGGATGTGCAGGCCACCTATCTCACCCGCGCCACGCAAACCGTCTTGACGGTTGCCTCGGTGTACGCCGACGGGCTGATTGCCCCGCGCAACATCAGCCTGCGGGCGAACGGCAACACGCGCACGCTGGTCTGGGAGCCGGTTCCGGGCGCTGCCAGCTATTTGATCGCCCTGCGCCGTCCCGGTTCGCTCATCTACGATCAGCAGTTCCCGTGGAACGGCAATAGTGTGGACTGGGAAGGGTTCGTCTCGTCGCAGTATGTCGGGCTGGTGATCTCCTCGGTGGATGCCAACGGGCTGATGGGGCCGCCCTCGCCTGAACTCGCCATCCCATGAGCCGCCGCGCCGGATTCGGGTTGGCGCTGGTGCTGCTGCTCGTCGCGGGCGGGGCGCTGTGGTGGCGAACCTTCGCGCCGGTTGCGCCTGCTTCCGGCGAGTGTCAGCCGTCACCCCTGTACACCACGCGCATCGCGCCCGTTCTCGGCGCGAACGGGATGTATCGTCCGCCATGTAGCGCCTTTCGCTTCCAGTCTGCCGAATTTGACCGCGAAGTGCATCTCAACAGCCTCGGCCTCCACATGCCCGAACTGTCGCTACCGAAACCGTCCGGCGTGTATCGCCTGCTGGTCATCGGCGATTCGTTCCCGCAGGCGCTTCAGGTCGCGCCGGAGCAAGCCTTCCCGCAACTGACCGCCGCGCTGCTGACGGCGCAAAGCGGGCGTTCGCTGGAAGTGGTCAACCTGAGCATGGACGCTTTCGGCACGGATCGGGAACTGCTGTTGTACGCGCTGGCAGGCGCGTCGCTTCAGCCGGATGCGGTGCTGCTCACGGTGTATGTGGGCAACGATGTGCAGGACAACAGCGTTGATCTGGAGGCGCGGCGCTACGGCTACCCGTTGCAACGTCCGTTTTTCAGCCTGTCGGCGGCGGGTGTGTTGCGCTTGCATACGGACTCCGCCGCTGCCTATCAAGGCTCATGGGCGTTCCCCATCTTCCCCGCGCCGACGGTTGACCCGCCCGATCATCCGGCGGTGCTGTCGCGTGAGCCGTATCAACTGGAATATCCGGTGGAACTGGGGCTGTATCTGCCGGAAGATCGCCAGTGGACGGCAGCATGGGCGCTGACCGAGGCGCTACTGCTGCGCTTCCGTGAGCAGACGGCGCAGGCTGGCCTGCCGTTCGCGGTGCTGCTGATACCCGACCGCCGTGCGGTACACGACGGGGATTGGAGCGCCACGCTTGCGCAGTACGCGCCCCTCTTGCCCGCGCTGCACAGTGCCGACCCCGCTGCGCCCGCCCGTCGCTTGCAGACGTTTCTGGAAGGGCAGGGGATTCCGGTGCTGAACCTGACGGGGGCGCTCAGTGCTCGTGCCCGCAGTCGCCCGGATGAACGGTTGTATTTCGCGCAGGACGGGCATTTCACGCCGGAAGGCCACCGCGCCGCCGCTGAACGCTTGTCGTCGTGGTTGCTGGCCTGCTGCCTGTTCGGTGCGTCGGGGGGATAACGAAATAGATCAGTGTACTGAACTTCCCCTCTCCGTTCGGAGAGGGGATTGAGGGGTGAGGTTGCTTTCAGACGGACACGACGTGCGTCGTATCCCTACGAAGATGCTCGTCTTTGTATTACTCCCTTCGCCACTTGGGAGAAGGGTCGGGGATGAGGGCTACAGAATCTGCGACAGGAACAGCTTGGTGCGCGGGTGCTGCGCTTCCTCGAAGAAATACTGCGGCGTACCCTGTTCAACGATGCGCCCCTGATCGAAGAAGATGATGCGATCCGCCACTTCACGGGCGAAACCCATTTCGTGCGTCACCACCAGCATCGTCATGCCGGAACGCGCCAGTTCTTTCATCACGTCCAGCACTTCTTTAATCATTTCGGGGTCGAGTGCTGAAGTCGGCTCATCGAACAGCATGATCTTGGGTTCCATCGCCAGCGCACGGGCGATGGCGACGCGCTGCTGCTGCCCGCCCGAAAGCTGCCCCGGATACTTGTGCGACTGTTCGGGGATGCCCACGCGATCCAGCAGTTCGCGGGCTTTGGCTTCGGCTTTGTCCTTCGGCCAACCGCGCACTTTGGTGGGGGCGAGGGTGATGTTCTCCAGCACCGTTTTGTGCGGGAACAGGTTGAACTGCTGGAACACCATGCCGATTTCGCGGCGGATGGCGGCGATATTGCGGACATCATTCCCTAGCTCGATGCCATCTACGATGATCTGCCCGTCCTGATGTTCTTCCAGACGGTTGATGCAGCGGATGAAGGTGGATTTGCCCGATCCCGATGGCCCGATGACCACCACCACTTCCTGCGGCGCAACATCCACTGTGATGTCCCGCAGAACGTGGAATTCGCCGAACCATTTATTCACGCCCTTGCAGCGAATGATCGGGTCGCTGGTTGGCGGGGTTACTTTGTTCGCGTCTTGCATATCTCAACCTCATCCCTATCCCGTGAATGTTCTGTCCAGTTTATCGTGAAATTGTTCCGGCGCTAGATTTTGCGCGCCATCGCCCGCCCCGCACCGCTGCTTTCGATGCGGCGGCTGATGGTGGCGATGAAATAGCTGATGCTGAAGTAACAAATGATGAGAAACACGTACACTTCACGCCGCAGGCCGAGGAATTCCGTTTGTGCCACCACATTATCGCCCATGCCGGACAAATCCAGCAGGCCGACGATTGCCACTAGCGACGTATCCTTAAACAGCGAGATGAATTGCCCCACCAGCGCCGGAATGACCGCCCGCAGCGCCTGTGGCAAGGTGATATTCAGGGTGATTTGCAAGCCGCTGAGTCCCAGCGCCCGCGCTGCTTCTTCCTGACCGGGCGGGATGGATTGCAGACCGCCGCGCACGTTCTCCGCCAGATAAGCCGCGCTGAACAGCACCACCGCCACCATCGCCCGGATCGCGTTCGGCGTTTCCGCCAGACCGGGGTCTACCAGCGGCAGGAGCAGTTGGGTCATGAACAGCACCGTGATGAGTGGGACGCCGCGCACCGTTTCGATGTAAATGGTGCTGAAACCGCTGATGACGGGTAGGCTACTGCGCCGTCCTAGCGCCAGCGCCACGCCAATCGGGAACGATCCGATGATGCCCACGACGGTCAGCATCATCGTTAGCAGCAGACCGCCCCAACGTGCCGTATCGGTTAAGGGCAGCCACGCCGCCAGCGGTTCCGCCAGCACATTCAGCGCCAGCAAACACACGCCGATTCCGGCTGCCGAGGCGATCAACCCCAGTGCCGCCCGCCGTGCGGTCAGACTGGTTCGCGCTTGCCAGCCCGCGTAGACTGCCGCTAACCCTAGCACGATACGGATGAGGCTACCGGTCAAACTGCTGGTATCCAGCATCAGCGGCAGCGCCACCAGTACCAGCACCCAACCGGAGAAGTGACCGGTATACAGCGCAGCGTGGTACAGGTAGCTCAACCACGCCCCGAAGAACACCCATCCGAGCAGTGTGCGCGTGCTGTCCACCGATAGGCCAGACACAAGCAGGAACATGACGAAGGGCAGGGCGATCAGCAGCCACGAGGCCACCTGCTTCGAGATGCGGCGCGGGGCTTCACGCGGGGCGAAACGCTGGTCGGCCTGTCGTGCAGCCAGATAGCCGATGAAAAAGGCCACGAACACGAACAACAGCGGCAGGTTGATCTGGTCAAAGAAGGGCGCTATGAACAGGCTGAGGTACTCGCCTGCGCTGCGAATGCCGCGATAGGGCAGGTCAATCGTGTTCGTAATCGGGATGGGCTTGCCGTTCGCCTGTGGGCGTTCGGTCTGGAAAATAAAGCCATCGGTCATGCGGCTGTACTGCGATACCCGCGAACTGCCGCTGCTAGTGCCGCCGCCCGTGCTGGTGCCAGAGAAGTTCAAACTGCGTTCTAGCAGCGGGTAGATGCCCTGCGTCCGCAGGATGATCGCTGAATCTTTGTTCTTGCTGCCCTCGGTTTGTTTTTCGAGGATGTACCAACCGTCGGCGGGGATTGTCACGCGCAGCGGTTCGGGGCTATCGGTCGTCAATACGGCTTCGCCCAGCACATCGCCGTCGGTATTCAGCAGACGCACCTGCACCGGCGTGTTGTTCAGGTTGTAGGTTTCGGTGATGGCGGGCGGCACCTGCAATTTGTCGCGTTCAATCGTCAGGCGGTCGCGCTGGTTCTGGGTGAGCGATTCGCCGGCCAGCAGCGCGTTGATTTCGTCCATCCGCGTGCTGTTGTCGAGGTGGGTTCCCGCCAGATTGCGCAGTTGATTAGCGGCATCGTCCACAAAACCCGCTAGGTCAGAGAGGGCGGCGTCATCTGCGCCGAGATCGGTGGCGATGGCTACGGTAACGGTTTCGCCCTGTCGGGCGATGAAGGCCAGCGTGGGCTGTGGCGTGAGCGAGTCGCTGCCGGCTTTGATCTGCGCTGTGCCGGCTGCCAGATACGTAACCGGAACAGGGGACACGTTTTGAATCAGGGGCGGTAGCCCGAATAGCAGCACCACGATGAGCAGCACGCCTAGCGCGTAGCGACGGCTGAGTCCCACCCATGCTGCCAACGCCACGCCGCCGGTGAATGCCACCAGCAAAATGAGCGCCGTCACCCGCCATTCGGCGCTGAGTTCGTAGCGGCCTAGCATGTACAAGCGGAAGTTGAACAGGATGGCGAACCAGTTTGCTTGCCCGATCACCCACGCGGCGAAGGACACGATCACGCCCACAATAATCGTGATTCCCAGTAGGGTGAGGAAGGTGTCTGACCACGAGTTGAACAGGTTGCGCCGCGCCCACCCTAGCGGCCCCACCGCCAACAGCGGCGGCGGTTTGACCGGCGGTTCGTCGTAATTCACAATCGGCGCGGCAGCGTTGACGGGACGGGGATCAGGTGTGATGGACATCGCTTACCTCGTCACCAGTTTGAAGCGGCGGTTAAAGGTGTTGGTAAACAGCGAGATCAACAGGCTGATAATCAGGTAGAAGATCATCAGCATGGTGATGCCCGTCACCGACTGACCGGACTGGTTCATGATGGTGGTCGTGACCAGCACCGCATCGGCATAGGCGATAGCCGTCGCCAAACTGGAGTTCTTCGAGAGGTTCAAATACTGGTTGCCGAGGGGTGGAATAATCACGCGCAGCGCCTGCGGCAAAATAATCAGGCGCAGCGTTTGCGGCGTGGTCAGCCCCAGCGCCCGCGCTGCTTCGATCTGCCCGCGTGGGACAGCCAGAATGCCGGCTCGCACAATCTCGGCGATGAACGAGGAAGTGTAGATCACCAGCCCTAGCAGCAGCGCCATGAATTCCGGCGGCACTTCGGTACCACTCAAAAATCCGGTGGTCAGGCCGGCGCGGTTGACTTTCTGCTGCGGCAGGATGAACAGAATGGGCTGCGTGCTGTAAAGCTGTTCGTCTGCTTCGGTGAATAGCCCTTGATTCCGCGCTTCTTCCACCGTCATAAAGACGGTTGCACCTTCCTGTTGTACCGGCACGGTGGTCGGGGTGGGTTCCATGCCCACGAACACCCAGCCCGCCAGCGCGAATCCGATCACCGCCAGCACCGCGTATCCGCCTCGCGGGAAGGGGCGTCCGGTCGTTTCGGTCAGGCGACCCAGATAGACCCATTGCATACCCGCCAGTGCCGCGCCCACACCCACGAACGCCAGCCATTCAGCTAACCGCGCTGTGGGCAGAATTTCGGGAAACACGAACCCGCGCACGGTGATAAATATCGCCGGATACAGTTCCATGCGCAGGCCGCCCTGCGGCATGATGCCAAAATAAAACAGCAACCCGCCGACCCACTGCCCACCCGCCAACCCTAGCAGCGTCCAGCGCAGCGCGGCAGGCGCGAACCACGCCCCTAACAGCAGCAGACCACTCAGCACCATGTAGCCCCAGAAGGCGACGTTCCCCATCGAACCGCTGCCATAGATGCCGGGTGCGGTGACGCGGAACGCGATTTCGGTGACGGCGATCAGGCCGACCAGCGCACCTGTGAGGGCGGCGCGTTTGGGCGCACTCGGCAGCAGGTTGCCGGCCATCCAGCGCACGCCAAAATACAGCGCGACGTACAGGAGCAGGCGAAAGGTGAGCAGGCTGACCCCTTCGGCGGGGAACGTGAGGGGCTGCGTAAAAGGCGGCAGCGACAGCATCACGATGAAATACCACACGAACAACTGCACTAGCATGGGCGTGTTGCGCAGTAGTTCCACATACACCCGCGCAATCGTGCGTACCAGCCAGTTTGAGCTGAGCAAGAAAATGCCCATCAGCACGCCGACGATGGTGGTGAGTACCAGACCGAGCGCGATCACGCGCAGGGAATTTTGCAACCCCACCTGAAACGCTGCCCAGTAATTGTTGTCCGAACTGTACCATGAAGGCGCGTTGCTAATGTCAAAGCCGGCGCGTTGCTGCAAGAAAGAAAAATTCGGCGTTAAATTTTTGGCGGAAAGCGACGCAATAATTGCTGCCACCACCGCCGCAATCATGACCACGACCACGATCACGAAAATAATCTGGCCGAGGATTTGCAGCACACGCACATCGCGCAGGAATGCGGGGATTAAACTGCGATTGCGATTCGTGGACATCTGACCTCGATTTGCTGGAGGTAATCAACAGGGGCAGACGCATCGCCTGCCCCGTTGCTCTCGGTGTCGTGGTGAAAAAATCACCGACGAATGTCCGGCGGCAGAGCAGCGCCCTGCCGCGCAGATGTGTTTAGCGGAAGGGCGGCGAGTACATCAGGCCGCCATCCGTCCACAGCGCGTTCAGGCCGCGATTCAGGCCGAAACGGGTGTCCGGGCCGATGTTGCGGTCGAAGATTTCGCTATAGTTGCCCACCTGACGGATCACGTTCACCACATAATCCTTAGCGAGGCCGTACAGCGTCCCGCCGGGGTTGTCGCCCTGACCGAGGAAACGCTGAATTTCCGGCACTTCGCTGGTCAGATATTCATCAATGTTCTGGCTGGTGATGCCATATTCTTCCGCCTGAATCAGTGCGAACACCGTCCAGCGCACAATGTCGGCGAACTGGGGGTCGGACTGGGGTGACAGCGGGGTGAGGGGTTCCTTGCTCAGGGTGGCATCCAGAATCGTGTAGACGCTGGGATCATCCGCCGAAGCGCGGTAAGCAGCCACACCGCTTTTGTCGGTGGTGAAGGCGTCGCAGCGGCCTTCCACGAAGGCTTCCCACGTCGGGTCAGCTTCTGCGAACACCTGCGGGTTGTAGGTCAAGCCACGCGCACTGAAGGCGTCTGCCAGATTCAGTTCGGTGGTCGTACCACTCTGCACGCAGATGGTCGTGCCGTCGAGGTCTTCGAGGGTGGTGATGCCGCTGTCGGTGCGAACGGCCAGCCCCTGACCATCGTAGAAGGTGGTCGGGCCAAAGGTCGCGCCCCACGACGCATCGCGGCTGAACGTCCATGTCGTATTGCGCGACATCATGTCCACTTCTTCGGACTGAATGGCCGCCTGACGGGACGCGGCATCCAGCGGCTTGAATTCAACTTTAGTCGCGTCGCCCAGAATGGCAGCGGCAACGGCGCGGCAGATATCCACATCGAAACCTTCATATTCACCTGCATCATTCACGAAGCCGAAGCCCGCCAGACCCGGATGTACACCGCAGATCAGCGAACCACGATCCAGAATGCGCTGGGTAATCGGCCCCACCTGCGCCGCATCCTGAGCGCCCACGACGCCCACGACGCTCAGCAGGAGTGCCACCAGCACTGCCAACATAACTGTGCGTTTTACCATTATGATTCTCCTCAAAGGTATCCGAAAAACATGTTTTCTTACCACCGCGCACTGCTGTGGACTGATATGGACATTGATTACAGTGGACGGTGTATGCCGAGAAGTCTATCGCACCGTAAGGAGGCTGTCAAAAACTGTTATTAATGGGCTGGACAAGCTCAAAAATCAGCGCGGCGGCAGGCCACCCACGTTGTAGCCGAGCTTGACCAGTGCTTTAGCGGCGGCTTCGCCTACGGTGTTATCCGCGCTGAAGCGGCGCTCCGGGTCGTGGTATACCGACAGCAGCAGGGGAATGGCGCGGTCGTCGGCTAACTGCTGCATGGCGAGGATGGCGCTGCGCCGCACCATCACATCGCCGGTTTCCAGCGCCCCGCCCAACACGTCAAACCGGTCATGACCGAGTTTGGTCAGGGCGAAGGCCGCCCACACCACCATCTGCGCGTTGTCTGCACGCAGCATCGGCTTCAGGTACGGCACAGCGGCTTGATCGCCCAGTGCGCCGAGCGCGTTGGCTGCCGCGCCACGCACCCCCACATCGGCATCTTCCAGCGCGTCAATCAGCGGTTCGATGGCGCGGGAATCCCCCACCTGCCCCAGCAGATAGGCCATCATTTGCCGGATTTGCACATCTTCACTTTTCAGCAGATGAATCGCGCCTTCGATATCAGGCAGAGGTGCAGAGGTCATAGGTCGCCCTCAAAAATGGTGCCGTCGCGTCGCAGCAGCGGTTCGGCCTGTCGCATCAGGCTTTCGGATTGCAGGAGGTCTTCTGCCAGCACCACCGCGTCCACATGCAGGTTAGCGGCCATCTGCACATCATCCAGCGTGTGCAGCGCATCGGTAATCATCACCCGTATGCTGCTCGGAATGCGGGCGCGCATTTCTTCCAGCGGGGCGGGGCGAATTTCGTCAGTGCGCAGATCATGGCGGCTCAGACCGATGACATATGGACTCAGGCTGAGCGCGTAATCCAGTTCTTCGTGGTTGTTCACTTCCACGATGGCGGTCATCCGGTTGCGCTGTGTGGCAGAAACGAGGGCGCGCAGCGTGGCCTGTGGCAAGAGTTCCGCATACAGCACCAACCCGGAAGCTCCGGCGGCGCGGGATTCCACAATTTGATACTCGTCGAGGATGAAATCCTGACTGATGACCGGCGAATTGATGGCGCGGGAAACCAGCACCAGATCGTCCAGCCCGCCCTGATACAGCGTTTCGTCGGTGTACAGGGCGATGGCATCCGCGCCGGCATGAATGTGGCGCATCGCCAGCGATACCGGATCGTAGCTGCTAGTCTGTATCCGCCGTTCCGGTGCGTGGTATTTCACCTGTCCGATAATCAAAATCGGCGCTTGATGGGGGATGGAACTCAAAATGGGCTGCGGACGTTTTTGCATACTCGCCAGCGCCCGCACGGCTTCGATGGGCGTGGTGGCACGCCGTTCAGATAGGTACTGTCGTTTTGCTGCCAGTATCACATCTAACTGGGGAACGAGTTCCTTAGTCGCCATACCGGTGTCTTATGGGCGGCCTACAGTGAATGGCTGCTGTCGCCCAACCTCTCTATAGCTCATTGTGAAATCTATTCTAAACGTTTTTTATAACGCAGATGAGTTTAGAATCCGAAAAAAGAGTTTACTTTTGGTTTCAGAAATGAAGGTGTGCTACGATTTGAAGCGGAACTGCCGTCTTGCATACCTGAAATCGGCAGTCGTTGGCTGATTGACCCCGATGAATCGAAGGAATAGGACTGCTATGGAATTGTCACATGATGAAGTCCGGCGCATCGCTGAACTTGCCAAGCTCGACCTGACGGACGCTGAAGTTGCGCTGTTCGCCGGTCAGCTTTCTCACATTCTCGACTATTTCAGCAGCTTGCAAGCGGTGGACACCTCACACATCGAACCGACTGCTTCGGTGCTGCCGCTGAAAAATGTGCTGCGTCTGGATGTGGCTGCGGCTCCACTGACGCCCGCCGAAGTGGTCGCTAATGCGGCGGATTCGGATGGCTCCCAGTTCCGGGTGAGTGCCGTTCTCGGAGACGATTAAGTAAGCAAAAGGGGCATGGCATGGCAGAAACACGACTGCTGGTGATCGAAGATGATTTCGATGTGGCTGAAATGCTCATCCTGTATTTTGGTGCTTACAACATCGCGGTCTATCATGCGGAATCCGGCGCGATAGGTCTGGAAATGGCGCGGGTGGCCTTCCCGCATGTGATTCTGCTGGACATCGGCCTGCCCGATATGGATGGCTACGAGATTTGTCGTCATCTGCGCGAATCGGCGCTGATGCGTTATGTGCCGATCATCTTCCTCACCCAGAAGGATGCCCGCGCCAATAAGGTGCAAGGTCTGGAACTGGGCGCGGACGATTATGTGACCAAGCCGTTTGATGTGGACGAACTGCGGTTGCGCGTGCAGAGCGTCATCCGCCGCGCCACCCGCGAGAACCTGCACGAACCGCGCACCGGCCTGCCCACCGGCGAACTGGTGCATGAAACCATCGCGGAACGTCAACAGGCTGGCGCGGTGGCGGAACGCTGGTTGTCATTGGAAGGCTACCGCGCTTACTGCGATGTGTATGGTTTTCTGGCGGGCAACGATGTGATGGCCTTCGCCGCCAAAACCTTGCGCGAGGCGCTGACTGTAGGCGGGAGCGCGGATGATTTTCTGGGTGTGGTGGATGACCATTTCGTGCTGCTGACCGCGCCCGCCCGCGTGGATGCGATTGTGGCTACCGCGCAGGCCGCCTTCAGCGCCGGTATTCAGGCTTTCTACGCTTTCGCGGATGTGGATCGTGGCGGCGTGCTGGTTGACCCGAATACGGTGCGCGAGCGTTTGGTGCCGATCATGAGTCTGGTGCCGCTGGCGGCTTCTGTCGCCTGAGCGCATCACTCGACAATTGAATAGGGCTGGAAGTGCCACGACAGCGTGGCATTTTGCTTTGCGATGCCTATACTTATAGCGATTACGAATAAACCTTACGGCGTATCTCTCAGAGTGTGGGACGATTGCCGTTGTTCAACAGAGCGCAGAGAAAGGCAAACACGATGACAGAAACGCTGCAATTGTTTTTGGGTCTGGCTATTCTCGTTACGGTCGCAAAGGCTTTCGGGTATCTTTCGTCTCGCTTCGGGCAACCGGCGGTGCTGGGCGAACTGGTCGCCGGCGTGCTGGTCGGCCCTTCGCTTATCAACTTGTTCCATATTGCGGCACTGTTCCCGGATGGCAAGTCCGTCGAGCATATGGTGATGGAATTTGCCGAGATGGGCGTCTTGCTGCTGATGTTGTCGGCGGGGCTGGAAGTAGACCTCAACAGCCTGCTCAAAGTGGGGCGCACGGCGGTGATCGGCGGTTTGCTAGGCGTGATTACCCCTATCCTGATTGCGGGGGCGACGGCGCTGGCCTTCGGCTATGAAATGGATAAAGCGATCTTCATCGGCCTGATTCTCGCGGCGACCAGCGTCAGCATTAGCGCACAGGTGATGCTGGAACTGGGGGTGCTGCACCGCAAGGAAGGGCTGGCGTTGCTGGCGGCGGCCATCGTGGATGATGTGCTGGTTATCCTGCTCATGTCGGTATTCCTCGCGCTCAACCCGGCTGATGCAGGCGCTTCGGCGGAGGGTGGCTCGGTGGTGGAAGTGATCGTGCGGCTGGTTGGTTTCATCGTGGTTGCCAGCGGCCTGAGCTGGTTCGTGCTGCCGTTCATTGCCAAACAGGTGAATAAAACCTCGATTTCGGCGGGCGTGGTGGGGGTGGCGGTGGTGTCCGCGCTGGTGCTGGGCGTGGCGGCGGAAGCCATCGGCGGCGTGGCCTTCATCACCGGCGCGTTCATCGCGGGGGTGTGTCTGGGGCGTTCCGACCACCACATCAAAGAGAAGATCGAAGAAGGGCTGCACATGATGAGTTATGGCATGTTCGTCCCCATCTTTTTCGTCAGCATCGGCCTTCAGGCCAACCTGCGCCTGCTGGATGCGGCTATTTTGCCGTTCGCGCTGCTGCTCACGCTAGGCGCGATTCTGAGCAAGATCATCGGCGCGGGCGCGGGCGGGTGGCTGACCGGATTCAACCGCTTGAGCAGTCTGCGCCTCGGCATCGGCATGATTAGCCGGGGTGAAGTGGGCTTGATCGTGGCGGCGGTGGGGGTGGCGAACGGCCTGATCCAAGAGAACACCTTCGCCGCGATTGTGCTGGTGGTGCTGATCACGACGGTTATCACGCCACCGCTGGTGCGCTGGTCGTTCGCCAAATCGGAATAATAGAACCTGAGTGGGAAACCAAACCCAGAGGAGTATCGTGCGATGAAACTGGTTATCCTCATAACCGCACAGACCGAACAAACGCTGGAGATTGCGAGCGCATGGCAGAATGCGGGAGCCAGCGGTGTCACCATTGTGGAAGGGCACGGCCTGCGCCGCTTGCAGGCGAAAGCCGAAGTGCGCGACGATTTGCCGTTGATTCCGTCTTTGGCGGCGCTGCTGCGCGGCAAGGAAGTGGATACGCATCTGCTGGTTTCGGTGGTGGACGAGGCGCTTGCGGCCCGTTTGACCGAGGAAACGACCGCCATTCTGGGCGACCTGACGCTGCCCGGTAACGGGTTAATCCTTTCGTTGGATGTGTCGAGCGTGGTGGGACTGCGGACAGACTAGAATTACCCTCCGCGTGCGGGCGAATTCGGATACAATCGAAATGTGAACACTCCACTCATGAAGGACGGGCTGGCGATGGACGCGAAAGTGTTTGAGATCAAGGAATATATGATCGTCTGGCGGCAGTTGGAACTGCTCAACTTCGATGGTGTGACGGTACAGGTGCGTGCACTGGTGCGTTGCACGGGTGACGATCACGCGATGGATGTGTATTTCCTCGCGGAAGGCAGCCCCATGCCGCCACCTTTTTTTGATACCCCTGCCAAGAAGGGGTACATGTTCATGAATATTCAAGATATTCATCCGTTCGTGGATATGCTCCGCAACGAAACGCCGGTTTACGGGCATCTGCGCGGGGATCGTCCCGAATGGATGAGTGTGACCACCGGCAAAGAGCCAGTGGGCGAGGGCGAGAAGGGGTAGTTTTTAGCGGGCGGGGTTATGCGCCCCGCCCGCCTGTTTGAGATGCACTAGCGGCGGCCTTTTTTCGCCAGCAACCCGCGATACAGGCCGTCCAGATCGAGTACAAGCCGATCAATCCCGTAGCGATCCAGCATCGCGGCCTGCGCGGTACGGCCTTCCGGCGGGTTCGCCAACACTTCCAGCACCGTGTTCGCCAGCGCCTCCGGGTTGTCGGGCGGCACCAAACGCCCCAACGCACCCTGATCGAGCAAATCCGGTAAGCCGCCCACCGCCGTCGCCACCGCCGGACAACCCGCCGCCAGCGCCTCGATCACCGTGACCGGCGTGCCTTCGTTGATGCTGCTAATCACCAGCGCATCCAGATCGCTATACACGGGCGGCAGGTCTTTCGTCCAACCGGTGAAGATCACATTTTGGCGCAGCCCTAACGCATCCACTTGCGCTTCGACGGCCTCGCGGGTTTCGCCATCACCCACGATGACAAAACGGGCATTCGGGCGCTGCTGACGAAGGCGATCCGCCGCCTGCAAAAACAATGCGTGATTCTTGACCGGAACCAGCCGCCCGATAATCCCGATCAGCGGCGCATCCGCAGGGATATTCCACGCGGCGCGAAACTTCCCGGAATGGCGCGGCGTCCGGGCAAATACTTCCAGATCAAGCCCTAGCGGCAACACCGTGATGCGCCCTTTACGAGCCACATGATATTCTTCGGCCAGTTCGCGTCGCAAGCTCTCGGTGAGCGTGATGAGCGTATCGGACAGCCGCGCCGACAGCCGTTCCAGCATCAGGAACACGCCGGTGGTGGTGGGCTTGAAATAGCCGCGAAACACATGCCCGTGAAAGGTATGTACGATGACCGGCACACCCGCCAGCCACGCGGCGATGCGTCCGGCAAAACCGGCTTTGGCGGTGTGGGTATGCACAATGTCCGGTTTGAACTGGCGAATCAGGCGATAGAGTTTGAAGATGGTCACAAGATCGCGGATGGGGTGCAAGCCGCGCCCCAGCTCCGGCACGATGATCGGATGCACGCCGCGCTGTTCGGCGTAGTAGGTCATATCCCCTTCGGAAGGGTCAATCGTGCCGCACACCAGCACACTCTCATACGCCGGTGCAGTCAACTTTTCGGTCAGCAGCGAGACATAAATAGCCGGGCCGCCCACGTTCAAGCGGGCGATAATGTTAATCAGGCGAATCGGGCGCGGCGTGCTATCGTTCATTCGCCCTCAACCGGAAAGCCGGCCTCGCGCATAATCTGGAGATATTGCTGCCAAGCGGCCTGCGTGAGTTCTTCAATTTCGACAAAATCCGCAGACTCGGTCTGCGGCTTGCGCTTGACGGTCTCAATCGTTTTCTCGACCTGTAACACATGCTGCGCGATACCCATCAAGCGCCGCGTCAGCGCCAGCCCGCCGAAGCGTTTTTCCGACCAGCGCCAGACGTAATAAGTGGCGGCGAACAGCACGACAAAGCTCGAAATCGAAGTGCTTAGGCTCATGAAACTGCTCTGAAAATTGTCGTTCACATACGCTCGCGCATAGTTTCCGCCCAACCACGCGACCATAAAAGCCAGATACGGGAACAAAAGCGTCAGGAAAAGCGCCCTGAGAATCGCCCTTGTGTGGCGGCGTGTCCCGCGTTTGACGGCCTCAACCAGATCGCGTTCCCGCTGTATGCTGTCATCCAACGACCATTCTGACATGCCGTTTTTCTCCCTAGCGGTGTGTACAAGCGGCGGTTAGAGTTGATGATACAGCGCGATTGTCTGCTCCACCATACGCGCCGCGCTGAAATGTGTTTCCATGCGATCACGCCCCATCAGCCCCATGTGACGGCGCAAGGCGGGGTCTGCCAGCAGCGTATTCAGCGCGGCGGCCAGCGCATCCGCATCACGCGGCGGAGCCAGCAGGCCGGTTTCGCCATCGCTCACCACTTCGGGGATGGCGCTCACGGCGCTGGCTATCACGGCGGTTTGCTGTGCCATCGCTTCCAGCATCACCAGCCCGAAGCCTTCCCACAGGCTAGGTGCCAGCAGCAAATCGAAGGCCGCCAGCAAATCCGGCACATCCGAACGCCAGCCGAGAAAATGCACCCGTCCGGCTAAATCCGGTTGGGCGGCACGCGCCTGTAACTCGGCTTTCAGCGGCCCTTCGCCGGCCACCAGCAACCGCGCCTGCGGATGAACAGCGGCGACCTGCGCGAAAGCGTCCAGCCCGTAGCGCACGCCCTTCTGTTCCACCAGTCGGCAGGCCATCCCCACCCACGCGGCATCCAGCGGCAGGCCGAGTTCGGCGCTCAAACGGGCGCGAACCCGCTGGCGATCACGGGGGGGCGGCGTGGTATCCAAGCCGTAATGGATGCAGCGCACCTGTCCGGGCGCAGCGCCTTCAACGGCTTCGCTGAAACGGGCGATACTTTCGGAGATGGCGATTCCGGCGCGGGTGATGCGCCACAAGCCGCGATTGAGCATTTGCACCGGCTTGCGGTGACGGAAAGCGTCATCGTTGTGGCGGCTGCTCACGGTCTTACGCAAACCGAGAGAACGCGCCGCCGTCAATCCGTATAGGTCGGCGTGAATCAGGTGGGTGTGTACAACGTCCGGTTGCAGGCTGTGTAAATCCGCCCGCAGCGTCCGCCACAGCGCCGGATCAGCATGGCGACGAATGATGCACCGTTCCACCGGAACGCCTCTATCGGAGAACGCCGCCACATAGTCATCCAGCGGCTTATCGGGCTGCTCCAGCAACAGCAAACGCGCATCCACACCAGCTGCCCGCAGACCGGGCAGAAGCGTGAGCAAATGCCCTTCTGCGCCGGCCACACCCGTCGCCTTGATGAGGTGGACAACCCGCAGCGCGGTCATACTTGAGCGCGGTACCATTCGACGGTACGCGCTAGTCCTTCATCGAACGAAATGATCGGATCGTAGCCGAGCAAGCGCCGCGCCTTATCAATGCTGGCACGGGAATGTTTGATGTCTCCGGTGCGGCTTTCATCATGGAAGGGCGCAATAGCGGTTCCTAGCAGCACGTTGATCTTCTGGGCAAGCTCAACCAGCGTGACGCGGCCTCCGGTGGCGAGGTTCATCACCTGCCCGTTAGCCGCAGGTGCTTCGGCAGCCAGTAAGTTGCCATGCACCACATTCTGCACGAAGGTGAAATCCCGCGACTGCTGACCGTCGCCATGAATGACGGGCTGCTTGCCATTCAGCAGGGCGGTGATGAACAGCGGGATCACAGCGGAATACTGCGACGTGGGGTCTTGGCGGGGGCCAAACACATTGAAATAGCGCAGGCAGGCGGTTTCCAGCGCGTACACTCTGGCGAACGACTGACAGTAGTATTCGCCCGCCAGCTTCGCCGCGCCATACGGCGAAAGCGGCTGCGGCGACATGGTTTCGACCTTAAAATCACCCGGCTGGTCGCCATAGACCGAGGACGACGCGGCATACACCACCCGCCGCACCCCGCTGTCACGGGCGGCCAGCAGCACATTGAGCGTCCCCGTCACATTGTAATCGTGCGTGGTGAACGGGTCATCAATGCTGCGCGGCACGGAAGGCAGCGCCGCCTGATGGAACACCACATCCACGCCTTTGAAGATCGGACGCAGCGCCGCGCCATCGGTAATGTTCACCTCGTAAAACTCAAGATCGCCCGTCAAGGACTCCAGATTGGCGCGGAGTCCGGTGACAAGGTTATCCACCACGCGCACCCGATGGCCGTCTTTTAGCAGTCGTTCGGCGATATGCGACCCGATGAAGCCCGCGCCGCCAGTCACTACATAGCATTTCGACATAAATCACCCTTCGCTAAAACCAGCCATCCAACCGTTCAGGGCTTTGGCATTTGTGGGCGCTGAACCTTCCGGCGTACTACCATCATCAACAGGAACAGCACGGTCAGCAGCACCAGCCCCAGAATGCCCAACCGGAGCGCAATATCAGGGGAAGCCGCGCCCACCAGCAGCCCCAACGCGCCAAACAGGATAGCCGCGCCATAAAGCAGCGCCAACGTTTGGCGCTGGCTAAAACCGAGGCTCATCAGGCGGTGAGAAGTGTGGTCTTTGCCAGCCTGCGCCGGTGAACGACCTTCCATCAGGCGCGTGACCACCACCAGCGTAATATCGAACAAGGGCAGCGCCAGCACGAGAATCGGCACCATCCACGTTATATCCGGCGGTTGCGTGCCGAACGTCAGCTTAATCCCCAGTACCGACAGGATGAACCCCAGCACCAGAGCGCCCATATCGCCCATGAACACGCTTGCCGGGTTGAAATTATAGGCGAGGAAACCAACGGCGCTGCCTAACAGGGCGGCGGCCAAGCTGCTGACCAGCGTCAAGCCCTGCGTGAACGCGATCAACATGAAAAAGAAGGCGGCAATGGCGGTCATGCCAGCGGTCAGGCCGTCCATGTTATCCATGAAGTTCGCCGCATTCGTGACCGTCAGTACCCAGATAATCGTCAGGGGAACATCGAGAAAAGGCGTATTGAACAGGCGAATCTGAATGCCCGTCAGCACCAGACCACAGGCCGCCAGCGCCATCGCTACCAACCGGATGCGAATGCCGAGGTGATAGCGGTCATCAGCCAGCCCCACCGCCGACAAAAGCGCCCCGCCCGCCAGCACCGCGCCCAGTTCAGCCAAGTGCTGCGGTGGGCTGAACAGCAAAAGCGACACGGCCAGCGCCATATAAATCGCCAGCCCGCCCATCAGAGGTTTGTGGTCATGATGAATTTTGCGCTGATTGGGCTTATCCACCACCCCCAGACGCATAGCGATCTGGCGGGAAAGGGGCGTCAACCCTAAAGCCGCGCCAAAACCCACCACCAGAATCGGAACGAACTGCATCGCATCGGTCATAAGCACTCACCTTTCGGGCGTGAGTATACCTGAAAAGCCACAGGGCATGAAGTTCGACCTCCAACGCACCGCCGCGCTTCGGCAATCTGCCCAAATCGTCCCGTCACAGGGCAGGGCGAACGCTCAGGGTGGTCTTTGTGCAACCCGCATGAACCTTTAAGACCCAAATTAGACATTGGTAATATCAGAGTAGACAAGCCCAATATAACGCATTATAGTAGGAGTTGTGTGAGTATCTCCTCTGCCCGATCCACACCGCTCACACAGTCACCTCTCATCGTTTTGTCCGAGAAACCATTCAGTTTACCCCGGAGGAAACACCCGCTATGCCAACGTCTAAACAGCTCGAACCCACCGAAGACCCTCACCCCAACAGTGCGCCGACTCCTTCACTGGAAGCGCAGACGAACGCCCGTAAAACGCAGGCCAAGCACCTGCTGAAAGACGCACAAGCCGCGATTGAAGCCAACCAAGGCCCCCGTGCGCTGGGGTATCTGGAAGATGCCAGAATTTTGATCGGCGACACGCCCACCCTGATCGTGCTACGCGGCATCGCACAGTTATTAGCCGGTCATGATCTGGGGGCGCTGTACGATTTTCAGAGCGTCCTGAAGCGAAAGACTTCGGCGCGGTTGATCCGGCAGGCGCAATTGGGCGCTGCCGAGGCGCTGGAACGGCAGGGCGAATTTGATGCTGCCGAGGCCATGCTGGACACCGCTGGCGGCGATTCCACCGTGCAGCGGGCACGCCTGAATCGCAGTCGGAAGGGAGAACCGGCGATCAACGTGTGCCACGCATCGGATATTGTGATGCACGACACACTGGAACGGATACCCGCCGCGCCGAACCAGCACTACGGTTACTTCGCGGTGCAGGCCAATCAGGTCGCCCGCGCATGGAACGGCAGCGCGGATATAGACAACTTCCTGAATGCCAGCTACCAGTTTGTCGAACTGCTCGGTCAGCTGCGCAACACCATCGGCGACCCGATTTTCGGGCTGCGCTATAGCTGCGATCCGGCCAGCACCCCCATTCCCGAACAGCGCCAACTGACCATTGCGCTGATTGTCCGCGTGACTGGCGACAGCGAAGCCCAGTGCCGCGAGTATGCGCTCGGCCTGTGGGAAATGCTGGTGCTGCTGCTGCCGGGAACAGACAAGTCGTATTATTTCTCCCCGGTGGTGGATGAAACCACGCTGGCGCGGCTGTTAGCCCCGTTCCTGGTGGAGACCGTTTCGCAGATTGTGCGGCGCGAAGATGCGCCGATGGAAAGCGATGGACGGTATACCGTCTACCCGTTCACCGCCCGCCACCCGAACCTGCACGGGCTGTGCAAGGCGCTTCAGCAGCAAAAAGTGCCTTCGATGGTGAGCATTCACTTGCTGCCAACGGCGCTCATGTCGTGGGAAGCAGCCACGCTCGATCGGAATTTCTCCATGCGCTCGGCAGAAGGCGCTATGCCTAGCGGCGAAGATGATCCGGTCAACTCATGGCGGCACACTGCGCCCCTGATGGCACAGGCGCAGGTGAACCTGTATCTGCGCGAGGCGCTGCGCAACAACGCCTATATTCTGATGGTGCATACTGCTTGCACCGGACGCAACCCGCTGTTCGCCGCGCAGGTGGCGATGGCGCTGTTCGGCCCGCAAGAAACCAGCAATGGCAGCGTTCATGGCGGCTACGAAGTCATCCATGCGTCCAGCACGGGCGAGGTGGATGCGGCGGTGCGTAACCTGAACACGCTGGATGTGGAACACTGGGTTCCCAGCCATGAACGGCGGTTGCGGCATCTGGTCAGCCAGCGAGAAGCGGCGCTGGCCTTCCGGTTGCCCGTTCCGGGGCCGGAAGGGGTTCCGGGCGTGGCGCTCATCCCTTCCCGTCCCACGCCGCCCCCGCCCCATCTGCCCGCCACCGGAACGCTGCTAGGGCAGAGCGTGGCGCGGGTGGGCGGGATGCCGGTGCGCGTGCGGCAGGGGCGCAATGATCGCCGCCGCCATACCTATGTTGTCGGCAAAACCGGCACGGGCAAAAGCACGCTGCTCGAAAATGCCGCGCTGCAAGACATCGAGGATGGGCAGGGCATCTGTGTGATTGACCCGCATGGCGAACTGGTGAACGAAATCCTGCTGCGCATCCCCGAAAACCGGGCGCAGGATGTGGTGGTGTTCGACCCCTCGGACGATCAGCGTCCGGTAGGGCTGAACCTGCTGGAAGCCCGCAGCGAAGCCGAAAAGCACATGATCGTGAACGAGTTCATCGGCCTGCTGATTCTGATGTACGATCCGCACAATCAGGGCATCGTCGGGCCGCGCTTCCAGCACAACGTCCGCAATGCGATGCTGGCGGTGATGGCACACGAAGGCGGCACCTTGATCGAAGTGGTGCGGGCGCTTTCGGACTACAGCTACGTGAAAGGCTTGATGTCCAAAGTGACCGACCCGCTGGTGCGCACCTACTGGCTGAAGCAAATCCCCAATACCAGCGACTATCACAAGAGCGAAATTCTGGATTGGCTGGTGAGCAAGTTCAGCCGCTTTGTGGGGGATGAGCGCGTGCGCCACATCATCGGTCAGCGCCAGACCACGCTGGACTTCCGCCGCATCATGGACGAGCGAAAAATCCTGCTGGTGAACCTCTCCAAAGGGAAAATCGGGCCAGAAAACGCGCAGTTCCTCGGCCTGCTGCTCATCCAACGGCTGCTGCTGACGGCGCTCAGTCGGGCGGATATGCCGATGGCGGAACGGGCGGATTTCATGATTTATGTGGACGAGTTCCAGAACTTCGCCACGCCGCTGTTCGCCACCATGCTCAGTGAAGGGCGCAAGTATGGCGTGGCTGCTACGATGGCGAACCAGTACCTCACGCAGTTGATCCAGCCCATCCGCGAAGCCGTGTTCGGCAACGTGGGAACGCTGATTAGCTTCAACCTCGGCACGAGTGATGCACAGGCGCTCACGCCGGAAATGCATCCGGTGTTCGGCGTGGAAGATCTGGTGGGGCTGCCCAAGTTCACAGCCTGCGCCAAGCTGCTTGTGGATGGCGGCACCACCGCGCCGTTCACGATGCAAACGTTGCCCAACGTGCGCCCGCCCGACGAAGCCCGCCGCGAACGTCTGCTGGAACAATCCCGCGAGCGTTACGGGCGCGACGCGAACGAACTGCGTGCGGAAATCGAGGAACGGTTCTCGTATTTGAGGCCGGAGCAGGTCAAGGAAGACATGGACTGGCTCGCCGCCAAGCTCAAACGAGCGAATGATTCTAAGGCGACTTAACAGCCCACGAACGGAACACCACACAGGCGGGCGGGGCGCATAACCCCGCCTGTCCCTTTCGGCTACTTAACCCGAACCAGTGAAGGGCGCTCATGTGATGTACGATAGAGTTGCAGGTGCATCCATGATGAATGACGAATATGTCGAGAATTGGGCGGGGTAACATCCGTCTGACCCGTTGCTCACCCCTCACCTTTGTCCCCTCTTTTCAGGGTTGAGGACAGGGGGCACGCTTGTGTGCATCCGGGTGCGGCGGACGATCAGAAGCTAGGAGTTGATGAACACCATGATGGACGATCATCCGATCACCCCGCTGGACTCGCGCATCGCGTGGGAATGCCCGTGGTACCGGGTGCGGCAGGATCGCATTCGCCTGCCGAACGGTGGCGAAGGGGTGTACAACGTGGTCGAGAAGTGCGATGCGGTGTGGGCGGTTCCAGTCACGCCCGCAGGCGAAATCGTGCTGATTCGCAACTATCGCTACCCGCTGCGCGAATGGGTGTGGGAACTGCCGTCGGGCGGGGTGGCGGACGGCCTGACGCCGCTGGAATCGGCGCAGCGGGAGCTGGCGGAAGAAGCCGGCGGCACAGCAACCGAATGGCGGTTGCTGCTACGTGCCAGCGCCATGAACGGCATCGGAACCGAATATGCCTATCTGTATCTGGCGACGGATGTCGTGTTGGGGCAGGCCGAACCTGAGCCAACCGAAGCGATGAGCGTGCATCGCGTCAGCGCGGCAGAGGCGCTACGCCGCGCCCGTGCAGGCGAGATTAACGATGCGGTCAGCGCGTTGGCGCTGTTGCTGGCGGAACCCTATCTGGAAACGGGCAAAAGAGATGAGGCGGGCGACTCCTAGAACTGGAAATCGCCCGTGACGCGCACGACTTTCTGCGCGTAATTGTTGACATATTCCATCAGTCGGTCGTGCAACCGCTGCCAGTCGCTACTTTTGAGGATGCGGCGGATGGCTTCGAGGTCTTCCGCCAGTCCTTCGGTCATAATCTGCGACTGGTTGGTGCTGCTGTAGGTGGTGTACCACGCCTGCGTCGGTTCGATGCCCATGCGGGTGATTCCCGGCACCCATTCGCGCACCACAAACTCGAAGTATTCCTGCTCACGGTCAGGCTTGATGTCCCAGCGCATGAGCAGCTTGACGTTATCCTTGCTCGAATCGGCCATCTGCGCCTCCTAAGTTTGCGTCTGCGGCTTGAGCAGGATGACTTGCGTTTGTTCGGGCATTTCGGCCCCCGCGATTCGCAGTTGATCTATTTCCTGCGCGGCGCTGATGCCCATCGCCTTTAGGAAGCGGTCTACCGGATCGAGGTTCAATTGGAGACCGGGCAGCGCGTAGTGCATCGGGATGACGTAATACGGCTCGATGAGCGCCACCACTTCGGCGGCTTGGCTGGCACGCAGGCCGTTGCCGCCGCCCACTGGCAGCAGAAGCACATGCACTTCACCAAATTCTTCGACGGTCGCTTGATCGGGGACATGCGCCAGATCGCCCAGATGCAGCACCGAGAGGTTGTCATAGTCGAAGCGAAAGGCGATGTTGCGTCGGTACGTATCCGCCGCGATGAAATTCGCCGCGATGCCTGTGATGAACGCGCCGCCAATCTCATACTCGCCCGGCCCGGTGAGGACGCGGGATTCGCTTTTCACCGCCCCGACATTGTTATGACCCGGTTCATCATGGCTGATGGTGACTACGTCCGCCTTCAAGCGCGGCACGGGCAGCCCTAACGACTCCGCGAACGGATCGGTTACGACGGAGATTTTGTTGCGTTCCACGATGCGGAAACAGCTTTGTCCATACCACGTAATATCCAACGGTGATTTCGCTCCGTTTTACAAACTCACTACACAGGTTATCATAGCCTAAGCAGGTGCTTTTCTCAAGAAGGGCTACTGATTGCTCACCCGCGCCGATTTCCAGCTTCCCCCGCAACTGCCGCTGCGCCCCAATGTTATCGGCGGCGGGCGAACGCTGCATGTGCCGGGACGGTTCCATCTGGTGGTGCCGCCTGCCGCCGCTGGATATCACGATGCCCAGATCAGTGATTACACCACTCCGGCGGATTTTTGCTGGCATCCCCCGCTGCGGCTGCGTATTCGCGCCTGTTTCGCGGGGTTGCACGCCGGTACAGCCGGATTCGGCTTCTGGAATCACCCGTTTGTTCCCGGCGAACGCGGTTTCCGGTTGCCCCGCGCCGTCTGGTTTTTCGCCAGCGCCCCGCCCAACGATATGCGGCTGGCGCTGGATGTCCCCGGCGCAGGTTGGAAGGCGGCGACGTTTGACGCGCTGCGCCTGCCGTTTTTCCTGCTGCTGCCCGCCGCGCTCCCCGGCCTGCTCTTGATGCGTGTTCCGGCGCTATACCGCCGCTTGTGGCCGGTGGGACAGCGGGCGTTGGGGGTGAGCGAGGTCCTACTCGACCCGGCGCTGCTGACCGATTTCCACGAGTACACGCTGGACTGGCTGCCGGAGTCCGTTTATTTCGCGGTGGACGGACAGCCGGTTCATCATGCGCGGGTGGCGGTGCGCGGCCCGTTGGGGTTTATCGTGTGGATAGACAACCAGTACGCCATCGTGACCCCGCAGGGACGCTTCGCGTTCGGGGTGTCGCCCGCACTCCATGAGCAATCGCTTATGCTCGAATTGGTTGAGATTGAACCACTGCTAACTTCCTTAGAGTAGAACATATTTTCTAATTTGTCAAGGTGCAGCTTGGACTGCGCCTCTGCCGCGAATCCCGCTACAATTAGCCGCAAACGGCTGCTATTACGCTAAGGGATTTCATCATGCTCAGGCGACTGATTCTCTATTTTTCGACCGCGATGTGGGCGCGGCGCATTGTCACCAGATGGGGCGTGGCGCGGCGGGTGGCGCGGCGCTTTGTGGCGGGCGAAACGCTGGACGAAGCCGTGAGCGCGGCGAAAGTGTTGAACACCCGTAAATTGGCGGTCACGCTGGACTATCTGGGGGAAAGCGTTCATGCCGCCGAGGATACGGTGGAAGTGGTAAGTACCTATTGCGCCATGCTCGACCGGATTGCTGCCGAAAAACTGAGCGCCAGTGTATCGCTCAAGCTCACGCATCTCGGCTTGGATATTGCCGAAGACCTGTGCGTGACCAATCTGCGCCAGATTTTGACCCGCGCTCAAGAACGGGGCGTGAAGGTCACGATTGATATGGAGAACACGCCCTACACCGATACCACCCTGCGGATTTACCGCACCATGCGCGACGAATACGGGTTTGACAATGTGGGGACGGTGATACAGGCCTACCTGCGGCGCAGCGAAGCCGATCTGCGCGAACTGGGTGCGGAAGGGGCGCATATTCGCTTGTGCAAAGGCGCGTATCTGGAAGCGGCTGATCTGGCGTTCCCGCTGAAAGCCGATGTGGACGCTAATTATGCCCGGTTGACCGCGCAGTATTTGCAGACCCCCGGCTACCTGTGCATCGCCACCCACGACGAGGCCATGATTCAGGCCGCCGAAAGTGCGATCAAGTCCACTGGTGCGGCGCAGGCGCGTTACGAGTTCCAGATGTTGTACGGCATTCGTTCGGCGCGACAGGACGAACTGGCGACGGCGGGGTATCTGGTGCGGGTGTATGTGCCGTTTGGCGCGGCATGGTATCCATATTTCATGCGCCGTCTGGCGGAACGTCCCGCGAACTTGTGGTTCTTCGCACGCGGTTTTTTTAGCCGATAAGCCTATTGACCCACGCGCACCCGCGCCCCGATTCACCGAACAGGGGCGCGATGTACGGCAGAGGGCATCAGGCGGGGGGGGGCAGCAGCAACGTCACGGCTGACCACCACGCGCTCAGGCCGTACAGAATCAGTACCACCCCGCTGCCGATGGAGATGATCTTGAGCGCACCGGGGGGGATGCGCGTGCGGATGGCGCTCAGAACACTCGACAGGAACAGTGCCCACGACAGGATTCCGGTTAGCATGATGATGAGCGCGATCAATCCGGCGCTGGCAATCGGCGGCCAGTCGGTGTGCCACAGCGCGAAGAAGTTGCCAGCCAGCGCGATCCAACTGAGGACGGTCAGCGGGTTGAACAGGGTGATGAACAGGCCAGCGCGAAAGTTGCTCCAGTGTGTGCTTTGAGCAGCACGCGCCGTCAACGCTTCCATATCCACATGGGTCTGGATGGCGTCCCAGCCCATTTTCAGCAGCCACGCGCCGCCCAGAATCCACAGGCCGACGCGGAAGGCCATGCTCTCACTCAGCAGCGCCGATACGCCGAAGTAGACCAGTAGCGCGTAGAAGGTGTCCGAGAGCATCGAACCGGCGAAGAAACTCAGCGCGTGGCGAAAGCCGCCGGTGATGGCGCGTTGACTGCCGCCGATGATGACCGGCCCCGGTGGGACGGCGACGGCGATTCCGATGGAGAAGGCTGTCAAAATCATTCCAAACACACTGCACACTCCTTAATGCGAACTTGCGAATAAAAAAGCCCGGTGTTCCTGCTGTGAAGTGGAACACCGGGCCGTTTTGATCTGCTGGAAGTTGAGGGTTAAGCCGTCATGAACGGCCACCCGAGTCCCGCAGCTGGGCCGGTGTTGACCGTATTAGTATTCGTATTCTGCGCGTAGGCGAATCGTATTAGTGCGTTCATGGTTTGCAGGATAGGGGCTGGAATCGTCTTTGTCAAGTTCTAAAAATGCGTGAATGAAGACCTCGCGTTCGTTGTTCGATGTATACTTTAATTCTGAAGGGTTGACGGGTAGAGATGGGCGCGGGTGACGCATGATCGAACCGCAAGATTGGCGAACCCTATGGGACGAACTACACGCCGAAGATGCCGGACGCGGTGCTGCCGTCGAACGGGATCGTTTGCGCCAGCGTGCCCGTCAGTATGCCGAACCGTTGCCGGAGGACGATCATTCGCTGGCGGTGCTGCGGCCTGTCCTCAGCTTTGAACTGGGCGCAGAACGTTATGCGGTGGATGTGGGGCTGGTGCATGGCGTCCGCGATAACCTGCGCCTTGTGCGCGTCCCCGGTGCGCCGCCTTATTACCCCGGTGTGATGAATGTGCGCGGTCAGATCATCACCGCGCTTGACCTGCGCCGCTTCTTTGGACTCGACCCCGCGCTGGATGGCGCACCTGCCCGCGAGGCGCTGCTGGTGCGTGCCGGACGCCTGACGCTGGCACTACTGGCGCGGACGGTGCTGGGGGTGCAAGAACTGCCTGCCGAAAGTGTGCATCCGGTGGAAAACCTGCCGTATACGCACGGCATCACGGCGGAACGCTTGATCGTTCTTGACCTGCCGTTGCTCTGTGAAGATGACCGCTTGTTTGTGGGGGAAAAGATATGACCATCGAGGATGACCGTTCACCTGCGCCGCCGACGATGATGGCGCGTATGGCCGAATCCGGGACGGCGCCAATGGTGCTGTCCTCGGCAGTCGCGGCGGCTGTGCCGGTGCTGCTCATGGGGCTGAGTGCGGATTGGAATGCGTCGCTCGTGCTGTGGGTGCTGGGGGCGCTGCTGATGGGATGGGTGTTTGGCGTGTTCATCCACCGCATCACCCGCCCGCGTTTTGATCGGGTGTTGGATGAGTATGTGCGTATTCTGGATGACGTAGTGCGCGGCGACCTGCGTCAGCGGTTGGCGGACGACCTGACGGGCGGACGCAGCCATGAAGAACGGATGCTGGCGCGGTTGGGCGCTTCGGTCAACCGGATGCTTGACCGACTGCAAGACATGACGGGAGAGATCAATTCAGCCATGATCCGCGTGGAGGAATACACCCGCGAAATTCTGGAAGCAGCCGCCCACCAGAACAGCATGGCGAACGAGCAGGATAACGTGGTGACGGAGACAACCGCCACTGTGAACGAAGTACGCGCTACCGTGACCGAAACCGCCGAACGCGCTCAGAGCGTGGCGGAAACCGCGCAGGTGTCGGTGGATATTGCCCGCATTGGCACAGACGCGGTGCAGCAGACGGTATCGGGCATGGACATGATCCGCCGCCGGGTGGAGGACATCGCGGATAATATTCTCGTCCTCTCGGAACACACCCAGCAAATCGGGGAGATTATCGCGGCGGTCAACCATCTGGCGGATCAGTCGCGCATGTTGGCGCTGAATGCGTCGGTGGAAGCGGCCCGCGCCGGCGAGGAAGGCAAAGGCTTTGCAGTCGTGGCGCTGGAAGTGCGCCATCTGGCCGACCAGAACCGCGAGGCCACCGTACAGGTGCGCGAAATTTTGGGCGAGATTCAGCGGGCGACCAACGCGGCGGTGATGGTGACGGAAGAAGGCAGCAAAGGCGTAGATCACGGGCAAACGCTGGTGAACCGCGCCGGCGATTCGATCCGTGACCTGTCACATGCCATCGAAGATGCGGCGATGGCGGCGATGCAGATTGCCGCCAGTACGCGCCAGCAGACGATTGGCATGGATCAACTGACACAGGCCATGCGGACGATCAAGCACGCGACTTCCGAAACGCTGGCTTCTACCACACAGGTGAAAAGCAGCGTGCAGAATTTGCAGGAGGTTACTCGCCGGGTGAGCGCCGTGCTTTCCGGGCTGAAGTTATGAGCGATTCCGATCTGCTGAATATTTTCTGGGTGGAGGTGACAGATCACCTGCGCACCCTGAACAGCGGCCTGCTGACGATTGAGGCGCAGACCGCGCATGACGACGCCGAACTGCTGCGCGAACTGAACCGTGCCGCGCACAGTTTGAAAGGAGCTGCGCGTGCGGTGGGCATGAGCCTGATCGAACGGCTGGCACACGCCCTCGAAGACCTGTTTGAACTGGCGATGCAGCGCCGTCTGGTGCTGAGTTCGGATCGTTGTGACCTGATCTACGATGCGCTGGACTGTATCCAGAACACAATGGACGGACAGGAAACCCCCACCGATACGCTGGCGCAGGTCTTTACCCGTCTGGAACAGGTCGCGCTGGCGCCTTCGTTGCCGACTGCCCAGCCGCCCCCGTCGGTGGTCATTCGCGCCGCCGCCCCGGAGTCTAACCCCGTGCCTACCGTTTCGCACGCGATGACGGTGCCGCCCGTTCCCGAAGAAGGAACAGCCGTAACGCGCCCGACCGATGAGCATGTGCGCGTATCGGCTACGCGCCTTGATCGGCTGATGGGGGAAGTGAGCGAACTGCTGGTCACGCGGATGCACGGCGAAGAACGCTTGCACGATATTCAGCGCCTTCAGCACATGAACCAGCGTTGGCAGCGCGAATGGCGCAGCGTGCGCGCCGCCTATATCCGTTTGGCGCGTTGGGTGCAAAATCGCCCGCAGGATGCCCCCGAAGAAATTCGAGAGTTGTTCCAATTTTTAGAGACTAACCAGCGTTACATGCTGGAAGAAAGCCGCGAACTAAACCGCTTGCGCCGCGAACTGGATCAGTTTCATACCCAGTTGGGGCTGCTGACCGATCAGGTGCAGGAAGATGTGAGTGGGATGCGTTTGGTGCCGTTCGAGACGGTCACGCCCGTGTTCCAGCGGTTGACCCGCGACCTTGCCCGCGATACTGGCAAGCAGGTGCAGTTGGATGTGATCGGCGCGGCGCTGGAAATGGACAAGACCGTTCTCGATACTCTGACCGAACCGCTGATGCACCTGATTCGCAACGCGGTAGATCACGGTATCGAATCGGTTGAGGAACGGGCGCGTTCGGGCAAGCCGCCCGCTGGACGCATCCGGCTAATTCTCGAACAGCGCGGTAAAGAGATTGTCATCACTCTGGCGGATGATGGGCACGGGCTGAACGCGGAACGGATCGCCCGTGCAGCGCGGAGATCCGGCGTGATCGGCAATACGCAGGAGGCGGCGGCGCTCAGTGTGGACGATTTGAACAACCTGATCTTCCTGCCGGGTCTGAGTACGCGGGACAGCGTGAGCAGTTTGAGCGGGCGCGGCATGGGGATGGATATTGTGCGCGCCCGTGTGGAAAACCTGCGCGGGCGGGTGGGGGTGCAAAGCGTCCCCGGCAAAGGTTCGACCTTCACCCTGCGGATTCCGTCGTCTCTCACCCGTTTGAGCTGTGTGGTGCTGCGGGCGGGCGATCAGGATTTCGCCGTTCCTTCCGCGTCGGTGGCGCGGATGTTGACTCTCCCGCGTTCGGACGTGTTCACAGCGGAAGGCCGCCCCTTTTTCCTGTTCAATGGTCATCCCATCCCTGTGATTTCGCTGGCTGATTTGCTCGGCATTCCGGCGGGGACGCCTGCCGATGCCGATACGCTGCCGCTGCTGGTGCTGGCCGCCGAAGAAGATGCCGTCGCCTTCGAGGTGGAGGCGCTGTTCAGCGAAGAAGAACTGGTGCTGAAGCCGCTCGGCTCCGAAATTGCCAACACGCCTTTCCTGTCCGGCGCGGCGCTGTTGGGCGGCGGGGACATTTTGATCGTTCTTGACCCGAACGAGTTGATCCGCGAATCCGACAGCCCGCTGCACCCCGTTCTGTACAGCGCCCCGCCGCCACCCGTGCCGGAACCGCAAGCGCGTCGTCTGCGGGTGCTGGTGGTGGATGATTCGATCACGACGCGCACGTTGGAGAAGCACATTCTGGAACGGGCGGGTTTTGATGTGTTGATCGCGGTGGATGGCGAACAGGGGTGGGAACGCTTGGCGGATACTGCGGTTGATCTGGTGATTAGCGATGTTGAAATGCCGCGCTTGACCGGTCTGGAACTCACGCAACGCATCCGTAGTTCGCCCAAGTTCGCGCAACTGCCGATTGTCCTGCTGACTTCGCTGGATAAGCCCGACCAGCGCGAATCGGGATTGAAAGCCGGTGCGGATGCTTATCTGGTCAAATCGCATTTCAATCAGGAAGAACTGCTGCATGTGATTGAGGCGGTGTTGTAATGCCGCCCATCCGTGTGCTTCTGGCGGAGGACAGCCCGACTGTGCGTTTTCATCTCGCCCGAATCGTGAATGCTGCGCCGGGGATGGTGGTGGTGGGCGAAGCACGGGACGGGCTGGAGGCGCTGGAAATGGCGGCGACTCTGGAGCCGGACGTGATTTCGATGGATATTCGGATGCCGCGCATGGACGGACTGGAAGCCGCCCGCCAGATTATGGCGCAGCATCCCACGCCGATTGTGATGGTGAGCGGGCTGTTGCAGGAGGAAATCAGCCTTTCGATGCAGGCATTAGAGGCGGGGGCGCTGGCGGTAGTGAGCAAGCCGCCCGCCCGTCATGACCCCGCGTTTGCCCGCCATGAGCGCCGCTTAATTCACACCCTGACCGCGATGGCCGGGGTGCATCTGGTACGGCGCTGGACATCGGCACCGCGCTCCAACGTGGCGCACATCGCGCTGCCGGGGGTGCATCCAGAAGTGGTGGCGATTGGTGCCAGCGCGGGCGGCCCCGGTGCGCTGGTGGCTCTTTTAGGCAGTTTGACCGAATCTTTCGCGCTGCCGGTGTTGCTGGTTCAGCATTTACCGGATGAGTTCGTGGATGGGTTCGCTCAATGGATCGCGCCGCATCTGGCGTTGCCGCTGCGGGTGGCCGAAGCCGGGATGCCGCTGGAACCCGCCACGATTTATCTAGCTCCAGCGGGACGACATTTGCAGGTTGCCCGCGTCGGCGGGTTGGTGGCGGCGCTGACTCCGGTGACACCGGCTGACCGCTACTGCCCATCGGTGGATGCGCTGTTTACATCGGTGGCGAACGTGTGCGGGGCGTTTGGCGTGGGCATCATCCTGACTGGCATGGGGGATGACGGCGCTGCCGGACTATGTGCGCTGCACGAAGCCGGTGGGCGCACCTTCGCGCAAGACCCGGATAGCAGCGTGGTGTATGGAATGCCCCGTGCAGCAATGGCTCGTGGTGGTGTGCAGCGGGTTCTGGCGCTGCCCGAATTGGCGCGGGTTTTAAGCACGTTTGCCCCTCGTTGAGCAAAAAGATCGTGATTGTCAGTAGAAAACCGGTAGAATGCATTGCGCACATCGTCTATAATAGAGAGAAAGGAGAGTGGGCGGCTCTTCAAAATGGGTTATTTATGCGAGCCGACCCATCACCATGCCTAAAGACGTATTGCTGGTTGAGGATAGCTTGACTCAGGCTGCACAGATTAAGGCCACCCTAGAGGGCTTGGGCTTTCTGGTGCGCGTTGCTTATGATGGCCCGGAAGGGCTGCGTGAAGTGATGGAAAAACATCCTGATCTGATCGTGCTGGATGTGAAACTGCCGGGGATGGATGGTTTCCAGATTTGCCGCCGTTTGAAACGTTCTGCGGATACTAAGAAAATCCCAATCATCATGCTCACCGAGCGCGATGAAGCGGAGGCGACTCGCTCTGGTTTACAGGCGGGCGCGGATGATTACATCCCGAAAGACGTATTCGCCACAGAGCATCTTATTGACACGTTGCAGCAGATGGGGTTGGTGAACGGATAATGGCAAAAGCCAAAGGCCCATACACGATGCGTCCGCCGGTGCTTTCGGTGCCGGTCGAGACTTCAATGGATATCATGATTGCGCGTAACACTGCACGCCGTGCTGCCGGGTTGTTGGGCTTTTCGCCTGCGCATCAGGCACAGTTAGCCAGTGCTGCCGCCACGTTAGCCGAATTGGTTCTCAAAACAGGCGAAGTGCATACCCTGCATTTCAATGGCGTGAACCATGTGGATAAAGATGGCATTCAATTGTCGGTGACTACGCCGTGGCTGACGGGTGTGGCACATGCCAATGTGATGATCGCGCTGCGCTCGAAGATGGGCGATCTGGTGGATGAGATTTTGATCGAAGGCGAAAACCCGCCGACGATTTTGATGGTGATGTGGCTTCGAGATAGTGATTTGAGTGATTAGCTCGCCGCGTTCGCCCGAAGCGATCCCGCTACCCTTGCTCACTTTTTTGCTGGGTGATCTCCATTTTGCGCTGCTGATCGAAGAGGTGGTCGAAGTGGCCGCAATGGTCGAAGTCAGGGCGCTCCCCGGTGCTAACCCCGGAATCATTGGCCTTATCAACCGTCACGGACACACGATCCTGCTGCTCGATTTGCGGGTGGTGTTCGGGCTGTCGGCGTCTTCCCTCACCAGCGAGACGCTATTCATTGTGGCGCAGGGGGGCGGGGCGCAGGTCGGGTTGGTGATTGACGCGGTGCAACAGGTCGAAGTGGCGAATGCGCTACAATTAAGCGATCTCCCGACTTCTGGAAAATACATTCGTGGTATCATCAACTATAATGGTCGGTTAATCCCCATTGTGGATATACAGCCCTTGCTGGCCGACTTCCTAACCGCCCAGAACGAGGTTCGGAACTGATGTTGCCTACACGTTCGACCCGCCAAGAACGCATTCTGATTGTTGCCAAAGATGATGAATTGCGCACGTCATTGGCTGATACATTGGAGTCGGTTGGGGGGTATACCGTCAATAAGTCGCGCAGTTTTGAGCAAGCGTTGAGCGAAATCTTGCTCACTGAATTCGACCTGATCGTGACGGAAGCCGAACTGCCCGATTTGAGTGGTATGGATTTGCTGGCGGTGGTGGGCGGGTTGCGCCCCAATGCGCGGGTGATTGTGATTGATGACGATCTTTCCGCCAAAAGCGCGGTGGCAGTGTACCGGCTGGGCGCGGTGGATTACCTGTATAAGCCCCTCAATATGACGTTCGTGGTGATGCAGATCGAGCGCCAGCTCGAATCCAAGCGCATTCAAGATGCCGCTGCCGAACAATCTTCCGATCAACCGCCGCCGCCCAGACCCAAGCCGCCCGAAGTGGATGAACGTGCCAAGCGTTTAGACCCCACCACCCGCCCCGCCGCATTGGTGCTGGGGCGCAACCAGTTCAAGCGCATCAACTGGGAACTCAGCCGCTTGCTGGGGCATGTGAAGGCCAATTTTGTCGGGTTGGTGGATTCGGAAGGCAACATGATCGGTGCTGCCGGCACGCTGGAAGATTTTGATTTGTCGCTGCTGACGCAGGCTTTGAACATTGACCATAACGCTCAGCTTTCGCTGGCGAGCATCCTCGAAGAGTCGAAATTCCACTCGACCTATTTTGAAGGCGATAGCAACGGTGTGTATATCATCGAGTTCAGCCACCCGTACACCGTGTCTTTGGCGGTGATCTGCGGAACCGATGTGAAACCCGGCATGGTGTGGCTGTACACCAAGCGTACCGCCAATACCATTGAAGAAATTCTCAAAACTATGCCCGCACCCAAGAACACCCCACAAATGTAAGATGGAGTGCGGTCTTTAAGGGATGCTTGCGTAGGTCGTTTCAAAATCCGAACTATCGGAGGCCACACAGGCGTTGACTGTTTGACCGAGGCGCATAATCACGCCTTTGGGGATGATGCCGCGCCGGATCGGATGGTCAAGGTAGATGGCTCCCATTCCTTTGAGGGGGATAATTACCACCACGCGCAAATTGCTAAAATTGGTGTTGGTCGTGGGGGCTTTGGTGGGGTCGTTCACCGCGTTGTTTGTCACCAGCAGTTCGCCGGACTGCAAAGCCCGCTGCACATAGTCTATCCCCTGAAACTTCGGTTCCACCAGATCAGTGGTCTCGAAATTCGCTTTGTCCACAACCTGCAAGTCGAGATCATAGGCCAGCGCCCGGTCTGCTCCGGTTTTCGCCAGCGCAAACTGCATGAATTCGCTAAGAAAACGTGCGCTCATGGGACTCTTTCATTGCTACTATCTCGCATGGAATGATCTTAACCTTTCGTTACCTGAAAAAAAAGATCAGGTTCTCTGGTGTACAATCAGATTTACACATTAATTCCCTGCCATTTTCGAGGTGTTCTTATGGTGTCCTCCATGCCTTCGCTTGTTATTCTGGCCGGTGGTGCGTCGTCGCGCATGTGGCCGCTGCGCGAAAAATCGCTGATTCGCTTCGGCCCAGAGCCGCTGCTGGTCAGCCAGTTGCGCCGCTATCAGGCTATTGGTTTCACCGATGTGGTGCTGGTGGGAAACCCGGAAAATCATGCCGACCTGACCGCGCTGGTAGCCGGTGTGGAAGGGCTGCGCGTGCAAGTGGTGGTGCAGCCGAAGCCGATTGGCATGGGCGACGCGCTGCTGTGTGCTGAACAGGCGCTGACCGACCGCCATGCGCCAATCTATATCAATCAGGTGCATGATGTGGTGGAAGATGCGCTGCACCGCGACATTCTGGCGGCGTATCAAGCGCAGCCGCAAGCCACTTTTCTGGCGGGTGCTGAACGTGCCGAGTATTTCCCCGGCGGCTATTTGATCGTGGATGGGGAAGGGCGCATCAGCGGCATCATCGAGAAGCCCGGTGCGGCCAACCGTCCTAGCAACCTTGTGAGCTTTGTCGCCCATCTGCATGCCGAAGCGGGTGCGCTGTTCGACGCCATCCGCGCCGAATATGCCTCCGATACGCCCGGTGATGACCACTACGAACGGGCGATGGATAAGCTGATGAAAACCCGCGAGTACCGCGTTGTCACCTACAAAGGTCAGTGGGACGCGCTCAAATACCCCTGGCATGTGCTGGATGTGATGAACCAGTTCCTCGGTCAGATCAAAGGCCAGACCGTCGCGCCGGATGCGTTCGTCGCCAAAACCGCAGTGCTGGTGGGTGATGTGGTTATCGGCGCGGGTGCGAAGGTGTTCCCCGGCGCAGCCGTCGTCGGGCCGGCCTATGTCGGGCCGGGGGCCATCATCGGCAATAACTCGCTAGTGCGGCAGTCTATGGTGCTGGATCGTTGCGAAGTGGGCTTCACCACCGAAGTCGCCCGCAGCTATGTGGCGGAACACTGCGCCATGCACGCCTGTCGCGTCCTCGATTCGGTGTTCGCGCCGTATGTGAACTTCTCGGCGGGATGCACCACCGCCAACCTGCGCATAGATCACGGGCCGGTCATCAGCAGGGTGAAGGGGCAAAAGCTGGACAGCGGACGCAACAAGTTCGGGGCGATCATCGGTGAGAAGGCTTTCATCGGCGTGGATGTGATGACCATGCCCGGTGTGAAGATCGGTGACCAGGCGGTCATCGGCCCCGGCACGCACGTTCATCAGGATGTGAAAAACCGCACCCGCGTGTATGTCAAGCAAGAGCTGGTTGTTGTGGAACCGGGAGAATAGGTCAATGCCTGCGATTCCTGCCAAAATCTTCAAGAAGTATGATATTCGCGGCACAACATCCGGCGCGGCGGCGGTGGTCACGCCGCAGGTTGCCCATCTGATCGGGCAGGCGATGGGGACGTATGCGCAGCGCCACGAGCATCAGCATGTGCTGGTCATCGGGCGCGACAACCGTCACTCCTCGCCGGATTTAGCCGCCGCCGTCGCCGAAGGCGCTGCCCAGACCGGAATTACGGTAGTGGATATAGGACTCGTGTCTACGCCGCTGGTGTACTGGCACGCGGTTCAGCGCGGCGCGGCAGGGTTGATGGTGACGGGCAGCCACCTTGCGCCCGATCAGAACGGTTTCAAACTGAGCATCGGGGCGCGTAACCTGTTCGGCGATACGCTGCAACTTCTGCGCGAACTCATCGAACGGGGCGACTTCGCCTACGGTTCCGGTCATGTGGAAGTGGACTCTGCCTCGTACAGCCACTACCTGCGCGACATGAGCGTCCGCGTGCCGAAGCAGCGCCCGCTGCGCGTGGTGATTGACACAGGGAATGGCACAGGCGGCTTGTTCGCGCCGACGCTGTTTCAGGCGTGGGGGCATGAGGTGGTCGAGTGCTTATTCGCACAACCGGACGGCGATTACCCCAACCATCAGCCCGACCCGCAAGAACCCGCGAATATGGCGGCGCTGGCGGCGCGGGTGCGCGAAACCGGCGCAGATGTAGGCATCGCTTTCGATGGCGACGCGGATCGCATGGGGGCGGTGGACGAGAACGGGCAGATCATCGTGGCGGATCGCATCCTCGCGCTGCTGGCACAGGATATGCTCAAGCGGCATCCCGGCGCGGCGGTGGTGGCGGACGTGTTGAGCAGTCAGGTGCTATTCGACGCGGTGGCGGCGGCGGGCGGCCAGCCGATGATGTGGATTAGCGGTCACTCGCTCATCAAAGCCAAAATGACCGAAATCGGCGCGTTGCTAGGCGGCGAAATGAGTGGGCATATCTTCCTCGCGGAAGATTACTACGGTTGCGATGATGCCTATCTCGCCGCCGGACGCTTGTTGGCGCTGATCGCGGCGGGGGATGTGCCACTATCGGCGCTGAATGCCGCGCTGCCCACGTTGTTCAGCACGCCCGAATACCGCCCGCGCTGCCCGGATGACCGTAAGGCGGTTGTGATTGACGCGGTGAAAAACGCGCTGACTGGCGCGGGCGAAATCGTGGATGTGGACGGGGTGCGGGTGCTGTTCGAACGCGGGTGGGGGCTGCTGCGCGCCAGCAACACCGAACCCGTCCTCAGCCTGCGCTTTGAAGGCCAGACCGAAGCGGACGCGCTGGCTTACCGCGATCGCTTTTTCGCGGTGCTGCGCCAGTTCCCCGAAGTGGAATTGAAGGCTTAGGCTGGTTTCACGCGGATCAGTTCGGCGAGGTTATGCCCGACGATGCGGTATTCGCTGCCCACTTTCAGTTGCAGCGGGCCGTTGAAGGGCGCTTTATGGAACACTTCCAGCGGTCGCCCCGGCATTAATCCCAGCGCCGCCAGATATTCCAGCCGATCCGATTCACGGGTACGCACACGGGTGATGACCAGTTTTTGATTCTCTGGCCCGTCCGAGAGCAGCACATCATCCTGCGGCGGCAGCGTCCCTTCTTCGGAGGGGATGGGTTCGCCATGCGGACAGTGGGTGGGATGTCCCGCCATTTCCGACATGCGGCGCGTCACAAGTTCGCTCAGTCCGCGTGTCAGCCGTTCGGCTTCTTCGTGAACCTCGTGCCAGCCGAAGTGCATCACGCTCACCAGAAACGACTCGACAATCCGGTGCTGCCGCAGTTCTTTCAGCGCCTCGCGCTGACCGTTTTCGGTCAGGCGGATGCCCTGATAGGGTTCGTGTTCCAGCAGGCCGTTTTCTTTGAGTTTCGTCACCATGCGATTGACGGCCGGGGCGCTCACATCCATCTGGTCAGCCAGCGCGGACGTGCCAATATAATCCACCGGATCGCTGCCCCGGTCTGAAAGGCGGTAAATTTCCGCCAGATAATCCCGCATGGTACGGCTAAGATCGTCCGTCATGCACCCTTACCAGCCGTGTTCCAAACGAGTCACAAGGCGTTCCGGCATACCAGTGGTGCGCATTCGCTTTTGAACCGCGCTCACATCATAGGGGATGCGGCGGTGTTCCCAGATGTTGGTATCCACATCGAGGATGGCATAGGCGGCGTCCGGGTTGGCGTCGCGGGGCTGCCCTACGCTGCCGGGGTTGATGATCTGCCGCTTGCCGTTCAGGAGGCGCGGTTGCCGGTAGGTGGGGGCGATGGCGTGGGTGTCGCCTTCTTCGTTCAATTGCTCGTAAATCACTGGCTGATGGGTATGTCCCACCAGACAGTACGGGGTTTCAAAATGCGGGAAGTTGAGCGCGGCAATCAGCGGTTCGAGAATGTACTCCCACACCGGCTCACGCGGGCTGCCATGCGCCAGTGTGTAATTGCCGATGACAATGGTGGTGGGCAGCGCGTCCAGATAATCCACATTGTCTTTGGTGAGCGTTTCGCGTGTCCATGTGACCGCTTTGCGGGCGTCCGGGTTGAAGGTGCGAATATCCAAGCGACCGAGCGCCGCCCAATCGTGGTTGCCGGCCAGACACAGGTGTGGCAGCGTTCGTAGCAGTTCCACGCACTCATTCGGGTCGGGGCCATAACCGACGACATCCCCCAAGCACCACACATACTCCCACTGGTTCTTGGCATCGCCGAGGACGGTTTCAAAGGCCGTTAAGTTGGCGTGAATATCAGAGATAATCAGAATACGCATATCAAACCTATGAGGCGTGACGGGAAACACTGTAGCAAATCGTACCACGCATTGACGGATTATTCCTATCCGATATTTTCAATCATACCTGATTTCACAAAATCTTGGCAATTTAGACTGAACTATTTTATACCATTTCAGGCGCATAGGCGCTGTTGCTCCTGACGCGGGCGCATGAATAGGCGGGCGCAGGGTACATTGCAGCCCTGCACCCGCATTTGCATCCACAGCGACACCCGACGCGGTATCCGCCGCCGGCCACCGCAGGCCATGCGCCTACGAAGGAACGCTTGAATCTTAAAACCCCACCCTGAAAGAGCGACTCAGGTTAGGGGAACCATGTGGATGATGGTCACACCGCCGCCGCCCTCTTTGGGCAGGGCTTCGGTCACTTTGGAAATCAGCGGATGATGTTCCACGCGCTCCCGGATGGCCTTCTTGAGCGCACCTGTCCCTTTGCCGTGAATGATACGGGCGAACGGCAGGCCGGACATATAGGCGGCATCCAGATAGGTTTCCAGCCGCTTGAGCGCCTCATCCACCCGTTCGCCGCGCAAATCCAACTCCAGACCGGGCGACTGACCTTTCGGCACAATCGGGTCAGGCGATTTTTCATACTCGCGCACATGGCCGCGCTTCATCTCGCGCTTTTCGCTGCGCGTGCGGTGGCTGATCTCATCTACCGCAGCCCGCACCCGCAACGTTCCCAGTTGCACGGTAACGCCTTCCCGATCCAGTTCGCTGATGATGCCCTCGGCATTGAGTTTCGCCAGCCACACTGTATCGCCTAAGCGGGGGATCCAATCGGAGACGGTGACTTGTTCCACTTCGTTAGCAACCGGCTGGTGCGCATTAGCCGCCAGCGCCGCCGCCTGATCTTGCACCGATTTGAGCATCTCCAACGGCATCGAAGCGGTACGCATGTCGGCACGCAGCCGCTTCACCTCGCGCTGGAACGTCTTGATTTCTTCTTCGGCTTGGCGGCGGGCGCTGGCGACAATATCGCGGCGCTCATCCTCGATCTTGTCCAGCCGCGCTTGCAGTTCGGCCTGCTGTTCTTCCACTTCTTCGCGCAGCGCGCTGATGATGACCTGATTGCGGCGAATCTCCTCGCGGGTGCGTTGAATTTCGTCCAGCAGATCATCCGCTACAAGGTCTTCCGTCGCCACCATGCTGCGTGCATCCTCGATGATGGCGACACTCAACCCCAAGCGGGTCGCAATCGCCAGCGCGTTCGAGCGCCCCGGCAGGCCGATAATCAGGCGGTAGGTGGGCTTGAGCGTGGCGAGATCAAATTCGACGCTGGCATTACGCACACCGGGCGTTTCCACGCTGTAGATTTTCAGTTCGGGGTGATGGGTGGTGACGACCGTCGTCACCTGATGACCGAGCAAATGGGTGAGGATGGCACGCGCCAGCGCCGACCCTTCGGCGGGATCAGTTCCCGCGCCCAGTTCGTCCAGCAGCACCAGCGAACGCGGATCACATTCCCGCAGAATGCCGATGGTGTTGGTCATGTGCGACGAGAAGGTGCTGAGGGATTGCTCGATGCTCTGCTCATCGCCAATATCAGCAAACACGCCCTCGAACACGCTCAACTTGGCATCTTCAGCAGGCAATTGCAGCCCGCACTGTGCCATGCAAGCCAGCAGGCCGATGGTCTTAATGGCGACTGTCTTGCCGCCAGTATTCGGGCCAGTCACCACCAGCACCCACGTATTTTCGTCAATTTCCACATCAATCGGCACCACGTTCCCCGTCAGCAGCGGGTGACGAGCGCCTTTGAGCATGATGGTACTGCCGGGGTGATTCGGCACATTCGGGCGCTTGCGAAACGGCAGCAGCACCGGTTCGGTGGCACGCAGTTGTTCGGCATAGATGGCGCGGGCAAACACCATATCCAGGTAGGCCAGCACTTCAACGGTGCGAACGATGGCCTCCGATTCTTTGCCCACTTCATCCGTCAACGCCTGCAAAATGCGGCGGATTTCCTTTTCCTCATCCAACTGAAGTTCGCGGTAATTGTTGTTCAGTTCCACCGTCGCCAACGGTTCGATGAACAGCGTCGCGCCCGATGAGGACGAGTCGTGAACCACGCCGGGAATGCGCCCTTTAAACTCGGCTTTGATCGGGATGACATAGCGCCCGTTTCGTAGGGTGATGATGGCTTCTTGCAGATAGAGCGCGTTGGTGGAGGAGCTAATCAGGCGGGTTAGGCGGGTTTGCAGCTTGTCGTAAGCCACTTTCAAATCGCGGCGGATGACAGCCAGATGGGTGCTGGCAGTATCCATCACTTCGCCTTTTTCGTTCAGCACCCGCCCGATGGACTCTTGCAGGTCGTTGCATTCCTCTGCTTCGTTGGCGATGTCCGCCAGCAGCGGATAGGTGCCTTTCATGCGCCCCAACGTGCGCCGGATGGTGGTGGCGCGGCGCAGGGTATAGCGAATGTCCAGCATCACCTGTGCTTCGATCAGGATACCGCGTGTCGCCAGTACAGCGGCCTCGCGCACATCCCGCGCCCCGCCCAGCGTCACATTCACCTTGTTTTCCATCAACAAGCGAGCTTCGGCAGTTTCGCGCTGCCAGCGCACCGCTTCCTCAAGATCGCCCGTCGGGTGCAGTTCGCGCACCAGTTTCGCCCCTGCCGAAAAGGTTGTGTGCCGCGCCACCTGCTCCAATATTTTGTGCAGTTCAAGCGTGTGAACAGTTTTTTCTGTAATCACGGTGGAGAAACCTCCATGCGCCGCGCAGAACACTACAGCGGCGGGAATAGGCAGACCAGAGATAGCCGTCCGCTGGCATGATCGGACAACCGGACGGCAGTATAAGAAGGTCAGGAAAGAATGTCAATCGTTAGGTTCACAAAGGGTCACAAAAGACGCACAGCGGCCTATCATGACTGCCGTGCGATTTCCCACGCCAGATGATTGATCTCCGGGATAATCAGCTTTTCCAGCGCCATCTGCACCGCGTTCGGGCTACCCGGCGTGGAGACAATCAGCTTGCCGCGACAGGTGCCAGCGGTTGCGCGGCTGAGCATCGCCGCCGCGCCCACTTCAGCATAGCTCAACATGCGAAACAACTCACCGAAGCCGGGCAGCGTCTTTTCGAGGGAACGACTGACCACATCGAAGGTGGTATCTCGCGGGCTGATGCCGGTTCCGCCGTTGAACAGGATGAGTTGCACATCGGGCAGCGCGGTCAGTTCGGCGATCACCGCCGCCACCTGCGCCGGTTCATCCTTAATCAAGCGGTAAGCCGCCACCTGATGACCCAGTTCCGCCATGCGCGATTCGATGTACTGTCGGTTCAAATCGGTTTCCGGCGTGCGCGTGTCACTAACCGTCACAATCGCTACCGTTACGGCACCGCTACCGGCTTTCTGACGATGTTCCTGTGCGCCCATGACATTCTTCCCTTTCCGCTAAAAATCAATCCTATTCGTTGACAAAGCCTTCAACAACTCATAAACTCTCTTTAATGGTTAAGTCTAACGGGTGCCTGAAATGAAGGCGAACCCGTACCAGAGGGTTATAAGGCACCTCAGCAGTTTGGAGGGTCTTCAAAATGAAGATTATAGAGCCTGTAATTGCATCATCGAACAGGAAGCGCGCGACTTGAGTTGCAAACCAAGCCGCGCGTTGTTTTTTAATACCCGAGCATCCTATCAACAAGGAGTGTACCTGCTATGGACTACGGAATGATCGGCAAGATCGAAAAAGCGCATCGTTATGCTTTGGAACCGCAGCGCATCACTCTCAGCGCCCTGACAGTCGAGATTCGGGGCGATAACAACACGTACACGGTTTCTCTGGCCGAATCAGGTTGGACGTGTTCTTGCGCAGGATTTGAAGCGCACGGTTTATGCCCGCATATCATGGCGCTTGAAAAAGTCTTTCACCCCATGCTCAAGCGGCCTGCCTCACCCTACGGGCATGGTCAGAGCGTTGTGAGCGATGTGGAAAAAGCCGGTCGTTACTCCCACGAAACGGATCGCATTCGCTTCAAGAGCTTCGATGCCAGCTTCAGCGGCGAAAACAGCACCCACCAGATGAGCTACCGCGATGGCGAGTGGGGCTGCGACTGTGATTTCTTCCACAGCCGCAAAGTGTGCAGCCACACAATGGCGATGGAGCGCATCGTATCCGGCATGGTTTCGGTCGTCACTCCGTTGATCCACTACTAACCGTTGGTGCTAGTTGAAAAAAGGTCACGAACGTCATACAACCGATAGTCGCCAAACTGTTGGAGGTATGAGCCGTGACCACGGAAGACTTTATCATCGAATTGTTCTGCTGG
>Ga0172373_10001096_pt1 | contig 44058 bp, 36 predicted proteins | sample Lak10m_2_FD_114546 | JGI IMG/M metagenome (GOLD analysis project Ga0172373, IMG submission 114546) | Freshwater microbial communities from Kabuno Bay, South-Kivu, Congo - kab_092012_10m | ecosystem: Environmental > Aquatic > Freshwater > Lake | place: Democratic Republic of the Congo... | reverse complement strand
GATAGCCATAGATGGACCTGTAGCCAGAGCTTCAGCGCGTACTTTTTCAAATGTAAATATTTATTCACTGATTAAAGAGCAAGCCCATTTATTAAAAACCTTTGGGGGGCATAAAGATGCGGCGGGTTTCACTATTGAAACCCATGTGATACCTGCCTTTAAAAAGGCTTTGCTGCACTCTGCCGTAGCTAGTATTGAGCCCAACGATTTAACCGCTGTGATTGATATCGATTGCAGCATTGCTGCGGACCACATGAACTTAGAGTTAGCCTTACAACTTGAGCAATTGGGTCCTTTTGGCCCAGGTAATCCTATGCCTTTGTTGCATAGCCAAGATATGGTGTTACTTGAGGCTAAGCGAGTGGGAAATGGGCAGCATGTGAAGGCCACTTTTAAAAGTAAGCAGGGTAATAAAGTAATTGACGCAATTGGGTTTGGAATGGGCCAACATTTGGAAAAACTATACCAAGACACCCTTGATTTGGTGTTTCATTTGCAAACCAATGAATGGAATGGAACAATAATGCCACAATTACAATTGGTGGACTTTAAGTGAGCAGTCATTTCAGTGCGTTAGCACGTGAGTAATTGAAAGAAATTTATGAAAGAATTAAAGACTTTCGAAGAACTAAAAGAAAAAGTAATCTCATATTTGCCCGAGTCGGATTGTGTATTACTAAAAAAAGCCTACGAGTTTGCTGAAAAATGTCATCAAGGGCAAACCCGATCTTCAGGTGAGCCTTATATTCATCACCCCCTGGCTGTGGCGTATATTTTGGCCGAATTGCACCAAGATAGTGCTACATTATGTGCTGGATTATTACATGATACCTTGGAAGATTGTGATATTACTGCGGAAACTTTAATTCAAGAATTTGGGGATGATGTGTATCAGCTGGTAGACGGAGTGACCAAGCTAGGACGCATTTATTTTGAATCTCACGAAGAAGCTCAGGCTGAAAATTTTAGAAAAATGTTTATTGCTATGGCGAAAGACATACGGGTTATTATTATCAAGCTTGCGGATCGCTTGCATAACATGAGAACTCTAAAATTCTTATCTAAAGAAAAACAGCACCAAATTGCAAAAGAAACTCGAGATATTTTTTCACCCCTTGCTCATCGCTTAGGGATTTGGTCGATTAAGTGGGAATTGGAAGATTTAACGTTTTATTACCTTCAATACAACGAATTTCAAGATATAAAACGTTTGGTAGCCTCAAAACGAGAAGAAAGGGAAGGCTTAATTCATGAGTTTATGGATGAACTTAAAAAGAAACTTCATGAAAACCATCTGCAGGCCAAAGTACAGGGTCGCCCCAAACATTTTTTTAGCATTTATAAAAAATTAGCCTCACAAAATATTAGTTTTGACGAGTTGTATGACATGTTGGGGATACGGGTAATTGTTTCAAACATTCGTGAATGTTACGAAGTTTTGGGCTTGGTGCATTCGATGTATAAACCGATTAATGGTCGATTTAAAGACTACATTGCTATGCCCAAAACCAATTTGTATCAGTCGTTACACACTACAGTCATTGGACCTAAAGGAAACCCTATCGAAGTACAAATTCGCACCTCTGAAATGGATCAAATAGCCGATTATGGAGTAGCGGCACACTGGCGTTACAAAGAGGGTGGGGGAAAACGTAGTTTTGATGCTGATTTTGCTTGGCTTCGTCAGATTTTGGAAACCCAGCAAGAAAAAACAGCCGCTAAAGAGTTTTTGACCAACTTAAAAGTAGATTTATTTATTGATGAAGTATTTGTGTTTACCCCTAAAGGAGATGTGCAAGTGTTGCCCAAAGGGGCTACTCCTATTGATTTTGCTTATCGTATTCATACCGAAATTGGACATTCGTACGCTGGAGCTAAGGTAAATGGGCACATTGTAAACTTAAAATATACTTTGCAAAGTGGGGATAGAATTGAAATTTTAGCCAATAAAAAACCCCAGCCCAAGCTAGAATGGCTGCAGGTGGTTCAAACGGCTCAGGCTAAAACCAAAATTAAACAATGGTTTAAGCGCCAAAATGTGCATGAAACCATTCAAAAAGCTAAAACGAAGTTAGATAAAGTATTTTTAGTAGCCGGTTATTTACCCAAAGATGTGTTTACGAAAGACAGTATTGAGCTTCTTAGCGAGCATTTTGATGTTGAAAACTTAGAAGATTTGTACTTAGAAATAATTCAGGGTGATTTTAGTGTTCAAGATGTGTTCCAATTTTTGGAACCTAAGCTGAAAGATACCTCTGAAGAAGAAGCGCCTCTCGCTAAAATGTCGAAGTCGATTCCTAAAGGAACCCAGCAAGGTGAGCTGCGTATTTTGGGTGAAGACAACGTAATGGCTTCGCTTGCAAAATGCTGTAAACCATTGCCAGGTGATTCGATTATTGGCTATATCACCTTTGGATTTGGGGTGTCGGTGCATCGTACGGATTGCTTGAACGTGACTAAGTTGGATGACACGCACAAAGCACGGTTGGTTCAGGCTGAGTGGAATACAGCACCTTCAAACAAGGTGTATCCTGCGGTTATTTTGGTTGAAGCTTTTGATCGCATTGGTATTTTAAAAGACATTTTAAATACTATTTCAGATACCAAAACAAATGTGATTGAAGTAAAAACTAAAACCTTGGCCAAGGGGGGGCGTATGAAAGCTACCATTACGGTTGAAATTCATGATTTGGCTCATTTAAATAAGGTGAAACAAGCCATTTTAGGCATTCAAGATGTATTTGCCTTTTCACGTTCAAAACATAAATAGGTAGTTAATTATCTTGACTTTTTTGAGTAACTACGCGATACATGTCGGGTTAGAAAAAGGGATAATAACTAAGCAAAGAAGGTATGGGTTATGTCCTTAAGTAATGTTCAACCGGTAAAACAAATGGTTCGGCGAGTTTTGCCTCATTTTTTAAAAGTTTCTGTACAGCAACTTAGAAAATTTTCTTCTGATAAGCAAATTAAGCCAGTTCAAAAAATTTCCATGGTATCATCTTCAGTTTCTGTTCAGGCAAGGGCAGTTCAACCCTTGCAAGAAGTAAAGGTTTTTAATGCTGATAAATTTAGAGTAAATTGGGATACTTTTTCTGAAAGCCAGCTTAAAAAAACCATAGTAGGCGTGGATATGCCTACTGATACTGTTTCTCAAAAATCACATGTAAAGCCAAAAGTAGTGCCGATAAACTCGCTATCTGATATCCCCAAAGAGTTGTTAGGAACCCCTGTTGAAACCTTGTTAAGGTCGAATAACTTTGGTGAAACATTTAAGGCTTTTGAACAGCCAGTAGCCGCTATTAAAACCTGTGTTGATTATAGAATTGACCTAAAATTGCCTGATCATTTTGCTTTTGTATTTCGCTCACCGGGTGTTCATTTTCAGGATGGATTTAAACTTGCTACGGTGGCTGGTTTAAAAAACTTGAAGGGCATTATTGTTATTGGACACACCGATTGTGCCATGAGAGATTTAGGTAAAAAAGAAGAGGCTATTAAAAAGGCTTTAAATTATTCTGGGTATCATTTGAAAGAGCCTTTTTCAACAAAAGTAAGCCGATATGGCATTGGTGAAGAAGTGGCTTCAACTGTAAGAACGAGTAATAGTATTCGCAATGAATTGTCCAAAGTGCCAGTTTATTCACTGATTTATGATTCGGCTACGGGCAAGTTAGCGTATATTGCTGAACCCAAAGTTCAAGGGTGAACCTTTAATGAAGATTGTTTTGTGCACCTCAAATAAGCATAAATTGCAGGAAATAAAACAACTTTTACCTCAGTTTGAGATAGTATCCTTGCCTGAAGTATTCCCCAATTTGCCAGAACCTGTTGAAGATGGGAACACTTTTGAGGCCAATGCTATTAAAAAAGTAGAGTATTTAAACCACCCTGAAATGATTTTTTTAGCCGATGATTCGGGGTTGGAAGTAGAGGCTTTGGGTGGGCGACCAGGGGTGTTGTCTGCTAGATATCGGGGCGCTGTTGAAAAAGAGTCATCTGCTGCGTTAACTTCTTTAGATCAATGTCGTTTGTTGCTTGAGGAAATGCAAAATAAAACCAACCGTAGGGCGCGATTTGTGTGTGTGATGGCTTTAAAATGGCCTGATGGAATTATTGAAACGTTTGAAGGCGTGGTGGATGGACAAATCGCGCCCAGTCTTCAAGGTGAAAATGGTTTTGGCTATGATCCTATTTTTATACCTGAAGGGTATGAAGATACTTTTGGAGCATTGCCCTTACAGGTGAAGCAAAGCATCAGTCACCGTGTAAGGGCCTTGGAGTTATTAAAGGATAGGCTTACTTTCCAACGTACTTAAAGCCAGGGCGAATAATACGTTTGCCTGACAACGTTTCTTCAATGCGGTGAGCGGCCCAACCGACTACCCGTGACATGGCAAAAATGGGCGTATAAATTTCTTTAGGAATGCCCATGCAGTCATATACAAACCCCGAAAAGAAATCAACGTTTGGGGCAATAATTTTGTCGTGGCCTTTTAAGGCTTGGAAAATTTTGGGGCCTTCTTTTTCAATGGCTAAATACAAATTGTACTCGGCTTCTCGCTTTTTTTGTTTGGCGAGGGCCTGTGCATGGCTTTTTAACAAAATGGCGCGGGGATCAGACTTGGTATATACCGCGTGACCCAAGCCATAAATTTTACCTGATTTGTCATAGGCTTCTTTTTGTAAAATAGCCGTAAGGTATTTCTTTAATCTGTCAGTATCGTTTAATTTGCCTTTTAAATAGGTTTTGATGTCGTCTATCATCTTCATTACCTTTGAATTGGCTGCGCCGTGCAGAGGACCTTTTAAACTGCCAATGGCGGCACATATCGATGAATATATGTCGGAAGCAGACGAGGTAACCACATAAGTTGCAAAGGCCGAGTTGTTTCCACCTCCGTGTTCAGCATGCAGCACCAAACACAGGTCAAGAGTATGGGCTTCTTGTTGAGTGGGCGCTTTGCCTTGATAAAGCATAGTTAAAAAGCTTTCGGCAATTGATTTATTGGTTGGAGGTGCTACTAATTTGGGATTTTTAGCAAAGGTTACCAAATATGAATAAGCGATAATGGTTGGAATTTTGGCGGTTAATTTTAAGGTTTTAATAAAATTGTCATAAGGGTCGTTTGAGTCGGGGTTTTCATCGTAGGCATACAAAGCACTAACGGCTGTTTGTAATTTGTTCATGATGTCTTTGCTTGGAATACCTTTGATCACATGGTCGATTAACGATTGTGGAAGGGCTCTTTCTGCTTCAAAAAATAGTTTTAATTCTTCCATTTCTTGAGGCAAAGGCATACGGCCTACCAACAGTAAAAAGACAACGGTTTCGTAGCAGTATCGGCTGTTTGATTTAAATTTATGTAAAATATCTTCAATTAAAATACCGCGATACTTTAAAACACCTTCTACACGTTCTACCATTCCGTCAATTTGCTTGGCTCCAATTACTGATGAAATTCGGGTTAATCCGGCGATTACACCGCTACCGTCTTTGTTTCGTAAACCTCTTTTAACGTCGTAGTCAGCATACACAATTTCTTCAATGGTATTGTTTTCAATGATTTCTTGTTTAAGATGAGAAAAATCTACAGTAGATTTTTTTGTACTTTTTTTTGTTGCAGACATAATGGGGTCCTTCCTTTTTTTGTATGTTGGTATTTTTTTTATTGGGGTACACTATTAGTTTACCCTATAAATAAAATTTTAAACGCTAGTTTTTTGTGATTTTAAAGGAGTTTCTATGAGCATTGCATTAGAGTATAAAGATTTTTTAATGGAATTAGCGGATGAGTGTGATCAGAGGGCTTTGTATTATTTTAATTCTCAACAATTTGATGTACAGCAAAAAAAAGATGCCTCGCCTGTGACGCAGGCTGATTTAGAGATTGAAACCTTTATTCGAGACAGTGTTCGTTCCCGTTACCCTGAATGGGGGCTTTTAGGTGAAGAATTTGGGGCCTCAGAGCAAACTCAACGATGTAGGCTTATTGTAGACCCGATTGATGGTACTCGAAATTTTATTCGAGGTTTGCCTTGGTTTGCTACTTTAATGGCAATTGAAATCGACAGTGTTTTAACGGTAGGTTTGGTGTCGGCACCCGCTACACAAGACCGTTGGTGGGCGGTGTTGAACCAAGGGGCCTTTCACAATGGAAAACCGATTCAGGTTTCAACGCTTTCAGATTTTTCAGACTCGCAGTTTTTTTATGGCAGTTTGTATGGTCCTGAGGCCGAGCAAACACCTAAAACCTTACAACATGTATTGGCTTTATCGCATCGCCAACGAGGTATTGGCGATTATTTGATGCATATGTTGGTGGCGGGTGGGGCAGGTGAAGCGGCCTTTGATTTTGGCCTTAAACCCTGGGATAAAGCACCCTTAAAAGTGATTGTTGAAGAAGCAGGGGGCAAAGCCACAGGGTTAGATGGAACGTTTCGTTTGGAGGACCCCAGTTTAATTTGTAGCAACGGGCTTAAGCACGATGTTTTATTGGAGCTGCTTAACAAATAGTTTAGCCTTGGCCAGTTTGTGGTTTGTTCATTTGTGACACCAGAAGCGTAAATCTAGGCGAAAAATAGCCCTTAAAGTTGGCTGTTACACTGTGAGGGGTTTGCCCGCATAAGGTCACTACTTGGCGATCGTCAAAAGACTTGACAATGGTTCCGAATGAATTATGCATGTGCAGTAGCGTATAGGGTGTGGGATGCAGTACTATGCGGGTTGCCTGAAGATACCCATCATCCACATGAGCAGGAAGTGTGGCGGGCACATGCTCGTGCCGAAAATACAGTACAAAAAAGGGAAAGTTTCCCGCCTGTTTTGAATTTTCGGCCTGAAGTTGCATCGTTTGATTGGTTAAGTGTTTAAGCACTGAAAATTGGGGTTCTTTGAGTAAGTTTTTTAGGGCGAAGCTGTGCTTGCAGATGTCAATGGCGTAGGCTGGGTTGTATTTTTGAGCAAGGTATTTTTCAAAATTCAATTTGGCTTGATCAGATTGTGCTTCAGTTTCGTGTAACATGCTGGGGATAGCGGCAAACACCATATGAGGTTTGTTTGGTGGGGTAAACCATAAATTTTTAGACGTCATGGCTTGTTTAAGTTCATGGGCAGCTTGGCTTACCTCTTGTGTACTGAGTCCTAGTTTCTCGAAGTAGGCTGTATTTTGCATAACGGTGGGTTTTAAAAAGCTTGGAAGAGGCAAACTAAGGTTTTTTACGTCTTTTATGGGTGAGTTTTGACTGTAATGTCGTTTGATTACTTTAGTTTTGAGCAGTGTAGTTGCTTGGCGCAAGGCTGATTTTACAAGTAGATCAGCAGGTTTTCTTGAGGTTCGACTAATGGGCATAACAACTCTCCTAAATATGTAAAAATGTACTGTGTTTATTGTCGATAAAATTTAAAAAAAATTTCATATTTTTTGTGAATGCTTTACTATTTAACAGGTATGAAGAAAAATTTTAAACTCTATTTGTGTGGGTTTCTTTTTTTGCTGTTTGTGGGTTTATTTTTTGCTGTGGGTTATGTTGCGGCCTCGTTTAACTCGCCTGTAAAGTATCAATCGTACTGGATGGATAGTGTTTTGACTTTTGATCCAGCACTTGTAGATAGTTCGTATCGGCTATCTACTCGTGTTGAAAAGCCAACCCCTAAACAACTTGAAACCCCTGTACTTATTGCGGTGCATGGTTTTAGTGCGTCTACGTTTGAAACGTTGCAATTGCGTTTGTATTTAGAAAAAAAGGGTCTACTGGTGTCGCAAGTGTTGTTGGGTGGGCATGGCCGAAGCCGTGAGGCCTTAAAAACCAGCACTTGGCATGAATGGCAACGCCCCATTTTAGACGAATATTTGGCGTTACAGGCGAAAGGCTATAAACACATTGGCTTTGTGGGGGTGTCTACAGGTGGAACTTTGGTTTTAGACTTACTGAGTCAGCCCAATTTTAAAGTGTTGCCTCAGCCACAATTCTTGATATTTGTGGATGCCTTTATTGAGCCTCGTAATAAGTCGTTATATTGGGTTAAATATATTCAGTTTTGGGCAAAAAATTACATTAAAAGCAACCCTGATGAAACTAAAAAACGATTTTGGTATGTGAACTTGCCGGCAGAGTCGTTGGTTCAATTAAACGAGTTAAGGCAGCATGTGCAAGGTTTATTGCATCAAGGTATTGTGGTTCCTTCAAGCACAAAAGTACTTATTTTTCAGGCCAATCATGATCCTACTGTCGACAATCGAAGTGCTGTTCTGATTCAGCAGGGTTTAAAAGGGGTGAAGCCTGTTGTGTATACGGTACAATCTAATCAGCATGCCTTGATTTATAGGTCTGAAGCCCAGTTTCCCAACCCGTCCGACCGAGTGGTGCAGACGGATATTTTTGAAACGATTTTTACAAAGGTGCGTTAGGACTATCTGGTTTTTTAACTTCTCCGGTTGGATGGGCGATAGGTGCTACAGCAGCGACACTTACAGCGGCTACGGTATCGTCTGTTTTGGGTTTTAGCATCAGGGCTAACTGAGATTTCTTAAGAGTTTCAGACTTGTACGGTTCAAAAATGGCTAGCCAACGATTTAATTCACTAAGTTGTTGTCTGGTTTCGCCTACACGTTTACTTAAATCTTCATCAGGTAGTTTAAATATCTGTTCATTTGAATTTGGGTCAGCTTCTTTGGATTCGTTGGTGAGTTCCACTGTTTGCTGTGCATCTGTCTTTTCTAACTGGGTTTTTAGGTTAAGCAAATGCTGATGGGCCTGATGAACACGGCCTGCCAAGGCGAGTGTAAGGCAGTGCTGAGTTTGTAAAAAAGGATCTTTTGGAACTACGTAAAGCTGTTCAAACACATCAGCATGCTCAACCCAGGCTAGTGTTCGTTGTTTAATCATCGGTATAAATTTGTCTAAGCTCCCGTCCAAGCTGTAGGCTAGAGACGGTGTATTGTTAGTACTAGTATTGATCTGAGTACGTTGTTCTGGAGTTAGATGCTGTAAAATGGGAATAAGGGTTTCAAATAGGGCGGGGTCTTTGGTGATGGCTTGGTGGACAAAGTCAAAAATAGCTGCAGAATTTACCTGTGATAGTTTGGCCTGTTGTTCAATAATGTGAACACCGTAGGTCACCAGGTCTTTTAAAAATTTTCCTCTGTTTTCAACGTGTTCTTGTAATTGTTCAAACGAGGAAAATACCCAAAAGAGGGATTTTAAATCGCCTTGGGTGGTCAAAAATAAAGAAGCCAGTAATCGACCTGTGTAAAAGGTTGTAGGATTTTTTTCGACAGAGTGTGGATTTACCTCTTCAAAATAGACTTTTCTTAATTGGGCGCTGGTGGCTGCATTGTTTTTGGGGTCTTCAGTTGCCCATACCATGAGTTCGGTCAACTGCTGAAAGGTTTGAAAAGGGAATTCTTGATTGCCTCCGAGTAATGCGTATATTTGTTGTTTAAGTTCATTGCGTTTTTGACTTAAATGCTGATGCACAGGTTCTCTTAGTGCTGGGTATCGTTTTTGTAAGTGTATTAGGTAGGTTATCGTTTCTGAAGGCCTAAACTCAGCTAATTCTAGTGGTGATTCTTGAATGGGTTCTAGGCGATAAATAGCCTTTTCAAAGCAACGTCCTAGGATCTGCTTTATTAGGGCATTGGTTAATTCTGGAAAGTCTTGCACTTTATTGCAGCCGGCCAGTAGTTTGAGGCAGTATAAATCGTTCCCTTTAGTGTGGTTCATTAAGGATGAAGCAAGTTTTTGTCTTAAGTTTTCAGGGGTTTCTGCAGTTACCCTTTCAAGCATATGTCTCACTATATTTTCGTCATAGGTATCCAATTCTGGGGTATCCCCAGAAACTAAAGTGATAAATTTTTCAATTGCTTCTGTGGCCGGTAGTGCTTTTAATTGAGCAAAAATTTGACCTAATTTTACCTCCCCTTTAATACCAACAGAGTAACCGTCATTCTCTAAGTTGTTTAGTAAATCACTAAAAGCTTCTTTAAGAGGTACATTTTTTGTATCGCTAGTCAGTAGGTGGACCTGAATGAGAAACATTGTTTCTTGGTGTCTCGCCCTTTTGGTTATTTCCAATGCCTCTATCATTACCTGCTCTACTTTTTCAGGTTGATGTATTGCTTCAAAGTAACGAATCAATCTAGGTATCAGCAAGAAGTGATCGGCTGGGGAAGGTAGATTTTCTGTGTTTAAGCGAAAATTAGTTAAAAAGCGGAGTAGTTTTTTCAAATATGAATCATCGGTCCATTCGGTATTAAGGGAATTTATAGTAACAATAATTCTGTCTAGAAGCGTCTTGCTTTTGCCATTGAGAGTATCTTGTGAAGGATCAAATACTGGGGTTGTTAAAACCTGAAGGTTCATTCCATTTTTTATAAGATCTCGCAGTTCAGTAAATAATTTACTGACAGCTTTGTCTCGGACGAACCTATCTTGACTATGTTTACAGATTAATTCAAACCGTAATACTAAAAAAATGGCATGAGTAATACGCTGATCGCCTGTCATTTTATTCATTTCAACAAACCAAGGGTCTTGGGCTAGCAAAAGTTTGTCTTTTTCTAACACTAGGCCGGTATCTAGATTTTGAGTAGAAAGCTGTAGTGCTTGTTTAGGGGTAAGCCGTAAAAAGCTAGCCATGATTCCTTGTGGATCTCTTTGCATTGCAAATTCGCTTTGATCATTGGCGGTGCTTTGGGCGAGTTGTTTTTTGTTCATGGTGTTTTCTTTCTAAGTCTAGTCTTTAGTTTCTTTGTTTGGTGCAGCTTGGGTTACAGCTTGGTCTGGGTTGGAGCTTGGGCAGCTAACTTTTGAGGGTGAAAAAGTGTCTAGTGTTTCCACTAATCGAGGAAGATGTATAGGGCTCTCAAGATCAGGTTGTTTAGCTATTTGTAGTGCTTTTTTTACTTGTCCTGCAAGTGCACAAGTTAGAGTATAAAGATAGCGTTCAAATGTATCTGAACTCGGTTTATATAGCTTTTCAAATAAATCAAAATGTTGACTCCATATTAAAGTACGGGCTAATAAGGCAAAGCCATTTTGTTGATATATATTTGGAAAAGGGGCCCTTGGATGGCGAGCTGCGTGATTGATTCTCTTAGCACTGGGTTCAGTTACAAGTTCAAGTAGCGGAATAATTTGGGTGAATAGATAGGGGCTTTGGACTACCGTTTGCATGGCGAATTGTTCTATTTGATCAGGAGTTATTTGGCCTTGAGCTTTGCTTTGGTCTATTATTTTTACACAAAAGGCAGCTAATTTTTCTAAAAAATCACTTGGTAATTTAGGATCATCTTTCATTTTTTCATAATGTTCATATATGTTGATTTTATCTATTGAACCTGCTGTTAGTAAAAATAAAGTAGCGGCTAATGCTGCTTTTGCAGAGTATGAGGGATTGTTTTTAAAAACTGTTAGTGAGGCAACCTGGGTGCAAAAATCTTCAGGAATTTCAGTATTCAGGGGTGCCCAAATTAGCATGTGAGTTAACCTTAAAAGTTGCTGAGAAGAAATGGGTAGCCCTCTTTTTCCTTCTTCAATCAATTCTGTTAATAACTCGTCTCTTTTTTTACTTAAATGCTCCTGTACAGGTGCTTTTAAACTAGGCCATGTTTTTTGTAATTCCTCTAAATCGTGCATCGTGCTTGAAAGTCTAAAATCATCAAGCTCAAGTTGAGTTTTTGGTACGAAAGCATGGAGGGGGTCAGCAAATACATCGTCAATCATTTGGGTGATGAGTGCATTTATTTGGGCTTGGTCAGATCCATTTTGAAGTAAGTAACTAAGCTTCTCACTATCAGGTAGTGAAGAGAAAAGGGTTTCTTGGGCTACAGAAGGATGATCTTGCTGAATGTTTAGGAAGGGTCTTTTTTTTTGGAATTTATCAAATTCTTCCTGAAGAACCCTGTCGGCTCCTTTGCGTAACTCGACGTATTTTTTAACCTGGTCGAAAGTAGCATTTTTCATGAATTGTTTTTCTAGGATAAGTCTTAGTACGAATAAGTCTGCTTTTTCGAAGTGTTGGGTGCGTACGAGGTGTTCTAAAATCCCAGAAATGAGAGTGTTGTAAATTTCAATGGGTCCTCGTCGGACATGATCTAGCAAATTATTTTCTAGTCTCTCTACTTCAGCTAAGTTTTTTGTGTCTAGTTTATGGGTGTTCAAAAAAGTGAGCAACTTCGTCCGTAAGACACTTTCTACAGCTCCGTAGTCGGCTAAGTTTAAAACAATAAATTCAAGTAGGGCTTTTTTGTTTTCGGTTGAGTTACATAAAAGAGGTGTAGTTAATGTTTTTGGGTCCAATCCTTCGCTTATAAGATGGTTTAAGTGGTTAAGCAGCTTTACTAGTGGTGATACTTTTTTCTCTACAGAAGTAAAATTTTCTAGCATAAATTTTAGAACTAAATAAATAGCCTGTGTAATACGCTGATCGCCTGTCATTTTATTCATTTCAACAAACCAAGGGTCTTGACCTGCGTTCACGGGTGGGGTAGCTACTAACTGTGCTGGAATCGTAGCTTGGGTTGATGGTGTTGCCACTTGTTTTTTAATCATAAAAATCCTCGTTTTATAGTTTATAATTATTATTATCGTAAATTATTATATAAAATTTCATTCTTTTTTTAAATGTTAAAAATTTGTGTATTTTTTGAGTCCGTTGACAATTGTTGTGTCAGTATTACAATTGTTTTGTTTCCCAAATTTTTTTCCTGAAAGGAAGAACACAGATGAAAAGTAAAAGAATGTTGTTTGCATCAGTAGCGGGTTTATTAACCGCAACTGTAATGACCGGAGCCGTTATGGCTCAAGCTCCAGCCCCTAAGGCTCAAGGCGCAGAAACCAAAGTTGAAACCTCAGCTCCTAAAAAAGCTGTTTCTTCAAAATTGAAATCAAAAGCTAAATCAGAAAAAGAATCTTGCAAGAGTAAAGACTGCAAAGATTGTAAAGATAAAGACAAATGTAAGGGAAAAGACTCTTGTAAAGGCAAACACGACAAGAGCAAAGATGCATGCAAAGGCAAAGAAGGCTGCAAAGGTAAAGACGCCAAAAAAGAAGAAACAAAATAACTGACGGTTTATAACCGCTACGTTTTCATCGGGCCAAGTTCTTTATAGAGCTTGGCCTTTTGGGTTTTAAATGAGGAATTTATGAAAAAAGTGCTTAATATGCCGTATTTAGGATTTGGTGTTGGGTTAAGAACCGAGCATTATGACGATTTTTTACACGGCTCTCCCAAGGTAGATTGGCTAGAAATTATTTCTGAAAATTTTATGTTGGGTGCTCAGCGTCCTCAGTATTATTTGGATGCCTTCAAAGAGCGCTATCCCATTATTCCGCATGGGGTGTCGTTGTCGATTGGCAGTTCAGATCCATTAAATTGGGACTATCTACACACCCTTAAAAAATTGGTTAAATCGGTAAAAGCACCTTGGTTTTCAGACCATTTATGCTGGACGGGTGTTCATGGCCATAATTTACACAATTTAATGCCGTTGCCCTATACGGCTGAAGTGGCCTCATTTATTGCTCAAAAAATTCGTATAGTGCAAGATTTTATGGAAATTCCATTTATCTTTGAAAATGTATCCAGTTATGTTGAGTTTCAGCAATCAGAGCTTAGCGAATGGCAATTTATTAGCGCTATTTTACAAGAGGCTAATTGCGGTCTGCTGTTAGATATCAACAATGTGTTTGTGTCGGGGTTTAATCATCACTTTGATCCGCAAGAGTATTTTAAAGAAATTCCATTAGAGCATGTGGTGCAGTGTCATATTGCGGGGCACACGCACAAGGGGGATTATATTTTAGATACCCACGACCACGATATTATTGACGATGTATGGAAGCTCTATGAAGGCCTTATTCCAACCTTAGGTGATGTTTCCATATTGCTTGAACGGGATGATGATATCCCCCCAATTAATGAGCTTGAGGAAGAACTGGATAAGGCTCGAAATATTTATGCCAAGGTGAAACAGCATGACACAAAAGCAGTATAGCGATCCAAAGCCCCCAGCTGCTTTAATAGAGCTTCAGCAATGGATGCAAAATGCCGTCAGAGCCCCGCATTTAAGCCCACAGTCGCAAAAAAATAGCGATGCCTACATCACATCATCAAACCGGCAAAACGCAAGCCAAAGGCTAAATATTTACCTTAACGATTATTGGCCACGGTGCTTGGATTCATTGGCTGAAGATTTTGAGTTATTGAAAGCCTATTGGGGTGAAAAATCATTTGATCGATGGATGGAGGCTTATTTGCTTGCTTATCCTTCTAAAAATTTTACGTTGTTTTATTTGGGTAAAAACCTACTTACATTTTTAGAGGCTCATTACAGTTTAGCCGACAAAGTTTTGGTACTTGAACTTGCACGCTACGACTGGGCCCTGTGTTTAGCGTACATGCAACCCGAGTCGCCTCGATTTGATCCACAGGTGCTTAGCGAGGCTCAAAAACAAAATGTAGCTAGTTTGCCCTTGCAATTGCATCCTAGCGTTACGGTGCTGGCTATGGGTCATGGTATTCGTCAGTGGAAAAATAGCTCTAAAAAGCCGTTTCAAAAGAAAAAAACGTATGCCATAGTGTATCGCTTGAACGGGGTGGTTTACGATGAGCCACTTGAGATGGGCTTGTTTGAGGTTTTGAACTTGTTTTTACAGCCTACATCACTTGAAGCTTGTTTAGAGCGTCTCGAAAATAAGCTTGGGCCAAAACACTTGGTTAAAGCTGAGGAGAAAATGGAGCGCTGGTTTAAAACTGCTGTCGAAAAAGGTTGGTTTGTTCGTCCCTCACTTTAGTGTTAATCTTTTGTTTTTTATAAAATTATTAACAAGGAGTAGACCGTTATGATTTTGTTAAAACAAGTAGCATTTGAATCAAAAGATTTAACCCCAAGTAACAAAGGTGATACAAGAGCGGTAGGTTTGTTAAGTCGTGGGGTTTTGATACATCGAAGAGACAGGTTTGGTATTACAGAGGGTGAAATACAATGGTTGAAGCACTACATTTCGCCACAGGTTCAATTGCGATCTCATGACAATCTTTTTCAAAAAGACGCATCTAATTTGCTTTATACACTTTTTTCTGATCCAAGTACTGAATCTTTCGATAGAATGCTTGCTGTTTGTAACTTTTTGAAACTGGGTGGGTTTTGTCCTTTAGTAAGCAGTAAGCATGACGTTCGCACTGTTAATGATAAAACTATTAAAAAGTTGAATTTCCCAATGGCTTCCGTAATGGCTTGGAGCGTTCCTTTCTCGGAAGGAATGTTAGCTTCGGTTGCACACCAAGAAGTTACTGATCTAATTTCGAGAATGAATGAGTTTTTAAATAATGATTTTAAAAATTTAGATGATTTTATTAGTGCTGGTTATGCCCATGCGATTTATCCAACACTGTACAAGAGGGAAGTAGATAAATCTGACCAAACAATAAAATTGAGAGGTTTAAATGCCTTGGATATTGCAAAATTTCATAAAAATGATGAAGCTGTAGCAAAATTAACGAAGGCGCTTAGTGAAATAGTTTAGCAAAAAACAAAAAAGGGAGCATTTTTATGAAATTAAATGAGTGTATTGACTGGGGATTTAAAAAGCTAGAAAGTTTAACGCCTGTGGCTTTGTTGTTAGCAAGGGTTAGTGTGGGTGTTGTGTTTATAGGTACCGGATGGGGTAAATTACATAACATTTCAGGAGTAACCGAGTATTTTCAAAGTTTGGGCATTGTTTACCCACATATCAATGCGTGGATGGTAGCTTTTACCGAGTTTGTGGGTGGGCTTTTGTTGTTTGTGGGCTTGGCTACTCGTTTTGTTGCTTTGGCTTTAATAGGGGTGATGGCTGTGGCTATTGCAACGGCGTTTTGGCCTGATGTTCAGCATCTTTCTGATTTGTTGGGTTTACATGGATGGACCTATAGCGTGGTGTTTTTTGTGTTAGCTGTGTTTGGAGCAGGTAGCCTAAGTATTGATAAATGGATAAGTGAACTTTATTCAAAAAGGTGAAGACAACTTTATAAATTGAGAGTAAAATAAGGCTAGTTTGGTATAGAAAGGAAACTATTATGAAAAAAAATATGGGAACAATGGATAGAGTATTACGTATTGGAGTAGCCGTTGCTGTTTTGGCTTTGTATTTTGCAGGAGTTATTTCAGGTACTGTTGCGCTTGTGTTGTTGGCATTATCGGCCATTTTCGTATTAACCAGTTTAGTTGGGTTTTGTCCTCTTTATCTTCCTTTAGGCATCAATACTTGTTCGTCAGATAAGAGATAAACGTATGAATCTAAAATCTATAAGCTATGTAGTTTTAGTTGCGATTATAATGTTTTCTTCTGTTCGAATGTTAATGGCTTCCAAGCCTGGGTCTCAGTTGACTCGTCAATTTGTAAATAAAGCTGTGGTAATTGATGTTCGATCTGAAGCCGAGTATGAGCAGTCTCACTTTAAAGGGGCTGTCAATATTCCTTTGGATCAAATTGAGGCCAGCATCGAGCGGATAAAGCAATTTAAAAAACCTATTGTGGTGTATTGCCGTAGTGGTAATCGTAGTTCAAAGGCTCAGGCTGTTTTAAAACAACAGGGTGTGAATGTGGTCAATGGTATCAATCAAACAACGTTGGAGTCTTTGAAATAAAAGGATGGGTCAATGAAGCCATTGTTTTTTCAAGAAGTGAGTCATTTTTTAGACGGACAAACTCGTTCAACATGTATTAATTGTCGTCGTTCTGGAGGGTGTTCGTTGCCTAGTCAAGCTTCAGGTTATCTGACATCAATCCGTATTCATAGGCAAGCACATCCTGATTCAGCAGATTGTTTGCAATGCGGTAAGTGGTATGACGATTTGGAAGGTGTTTATCGACGTATTTCAGATTGCCCGGATAAAGGTTAGAAAACTTATTACTGAGTGTAAACTTCAGCCCGTTGTTGTACCAGGTCTTGCCCTATACGCTCAAGCCGTTGAAAAAACCAATCCAGCCCCGTTGAAGTAATGGGCTGTTCATTTAGCTTTAGGCTTGGAGGTGTATGTGTAAATTCAACCTTTGTTTTGTTTACGGTGCTTCTTTCTACCAACAATGTTTTAATTTCTTCTATCGATAGGCCATAAACCGTGGCTTGTTCGGGGTTTACCAATTTTTGATTAGTAATGAATACATTCTTAAGGTTGCCAAATACGCTTGCGATCATGTCTTTAAGGTGGCCTATTTTTTCAGATAAACTAAAAGTGCTTGAAGTGGTTTGAGGGGCAGGCAGTTGTAAATCTTTTGAAAGCTTAATGCAGCAATGGCCCACATTAGAGTCGGGATTTTGTTTTAAAAGCCAAACGCCCCAAAGTTTTAAGCGGGTCGAAAGCAAGGTGAATTCATCACTAGATGCTTTACGGCCATTGAGTTGTAGCAGTTTTTGGCTAAACGATAGTAAAAAGGTTCTCGATTTACCCTCTTTGGTTTCTGTAAGGCTTACAGAATCGCTGGTAACAGAGAGTTTAAAGCTAAGGCCTACCTCAGGGTTACTGCCTTCTGTGTTTAAAGGGGCAGTGTTTACCTGGTCTAAAAACGGGTTAGTAACCCAGGCTGGGCCAGAACTTGCAGTTGAGGCCCTTGTTTCTTGAAATTCTTGGGTGCGTATTAGCCGGTTAATATCTACAGAGTGTGTGGTAATCATTACACCGTAATTGTAACAGATAGCTCGCTAATATCGATGCTTTTTGCTACTCCAAAGCCAGCTTGCTGCAGGGTGCTGTAGCTAAATCCTGTTAAAGCTGCTATGCCCATAGCCGTGTACGATTGATCATCTTGTCGGTCGGTTTTTTCGGTTAAGCAAATTAATTTACTTGGTTTGTATAACGATTCATTCGCCAACAATTTTTCAGCTTCTTTTAGGTTGTAGGTGCTAGAATTTGGATCCTGAAGCTGTGAAATGGTGAATAATACGTCATCAGGTAAGGCATATTCTACAAAAAAGCCTGAGCCTGACTTGGCATTTTTAACCAGATTTGAAATTTCATCAAATTTGGCTTTGTTTGTTTTTTCAAGGTCTGCCATTTCTTTGGGTAATACCATACCAAGACCGAGTACTGGGCCAGACACAGGTCCTAAATTTATGTCTACCTTGGCCCCTTTAATTACCTTGGCTGAGGTGATTACATTTTTGTGCTGTTCAACTATCGTTGTACTGCCTGTTTTAATGCTTATGGCAGCTCGACCTGTTTTTTCAACTGTATCGGCTGTATCTTTATTTTTTACAAAGGTACGGGCCAAATCAAGAATGGCATTTAAAATGGGTTGGGTAGCAGTTAACGATAGGGTGGTCTCTTTGGTTCGTTCAGATATTTTTTGATTCACATTTTCACGATTTGTTGTGGTTGTATCCCGGGTAATGGCAATACTTAGTTTGAGTCCTTGATTAGCCAATTTATCAGGGGTAGATTGACTTTCAGTAGAAAGTGGGGGGGTAATATCAAAACTGGGTAGGGGAAGGTCAAATCCTAGTGACGCATGGCCCGAAATGCTACCGCTGCTGCCTTTTGAATTTAATACTGTTTTAGCATCGCCTAAGGCCACTGCATCAAAACTACCCGTCATCATGCTAGCTACAAACAAACTTGCTTTTTCTGCCGTGTCAAATTCAAGTTTAAATCCCCAATTTTTACCCAAACCACCGTCAATGCCTACTTCAGCCGCTCCGCCCAAAGTTCGTACATCTACGCCTAATTTTCCGGCCATTTCTCGACTAATATAGGCAGCAAAAATGGTTTCTTTTCCTTTGGGGGTGGTTACCTCTTCTTTTTTCATTCTAAACAGGTTGATGTTTTTTGCTTCAGCGGTTAAACCCACATCAACACTACCTCCGGTAAGTCCTTGCATGGCTGTCCGTACAAAATCGGGGGTTTTGTAGCTTAAAAGGGTGCCAAAGGTAACATCAAAATAGCTGCTCGTATCGTTTGTTTTTAACTTGCCAACCATATCTGTAGCATTCGATAAAGCTAGGCTTTCTTCCTTCATTTCAGCTCGAATCTCAGAGTTGTTTTTTAAGGCTTCAATGTCTTTTAATAATTTTTCTTGAGAGGCCTCAAGTTTAATGGCTTTTGCCTCTGACCACTTTTTGATGGTCTCTATGCCTTTAATTTTTCGTGCTTCTCGAGACACCATGGTTTTTAAGGTGTCAGAATCAAGTCCATACTTAGAAAATGAATCTTCTGAAAGTCCAAACTGGGCCAGATGTTTTGCAAGAGTGGTTTGATTGCTACCACTTAAAGTATCTTTTACAAAGCTATCTAGGTTTTGGCTTGACTTTACTAACGCTTCGCACAAGGCTGCTCTAACGGCTAAACGAATGGTGTTTAAGGTGCTGTCGATATTGGTTTTTTTAAGCGACTTACTTAATTCGGTTTTTTTGTTTTCTAACGATTTAGAGAGTTCTGTAAGCTCTGTTTTTGCACTGACAATATCTTGTTTTGAGGCCAAGGATTCACGAACGATGCTATCTGTAGTGTTTACAAACAATGTGGCTACTTTGTCGGGTGTCCAAGTGGTTTTTGAACCCAATGCTTCGCGTTTGTAGGTTTTTGGGTTGTATTTTGCAATCTCTTCTTTCCAGGTTGATGATCCATCCATATCTTTTACGGTTAAATTTTTATCGGTTTTTAAGTCGGTACCCAACAAATGGTTTAATTTGTTTTGGTAAGCTTCCAATTCTTTTTTGTTTTTACTGGGGTCAATAAAGCCTTGAAAAACAGTTTCCGTTTGGCCTGTTTTTGCATTAAATACGTTTTCAAACAATCCTAAATAGTGCACGCTTTGTGCGTGTTTGGGTTCCAATTTTCCGTTATTTAAACTCCAGTTTAAAGGTGTTCCATTTTGGTCAACGGCAGCCAATTTATAACCTGTATAACGGCCTGAAAATTTAGCGGTAGCCGCAAGCTCACTTTTTTGATTTATTAGATCACTTAAAAGTGGTTTTAAGTCTACAATAGGGTCTAATGACGTTGGTCCTAAAGGCGTTTTAACTTCGGGGTTATCCACATTTTTAATACTGGCTGATTCAGCAGATAATTCAAATACGTTTCTTAAAATTTGATTCGAACGTCCGCCTTCTTTTACTTTTAAGGCATTTGTAGCCGTTGCTTCTAATTTTTCTAAATCTTTAGTGCTACCCAGTTGTTCCATTTGATCTTCTATATCTTCTATTTCGTTGGCTAGTTCGTTGGCTTTAGCAAAAGCTTTATTGGCTTCAAGGGCTTTGTCACTTTGAATAAATTCTCTTAAGCCTGAAATTCGCTCGTTAAAGGCTTCTGACAATTGGCTGCGTTGATGTTCGCTAATACCTACCATGTTGGTGGTTTTAGCAATGGTTTTATCGACGGTTTTCTTTGCAAAAAATTTAGGGTTCTCACCTATGCAACGGGTTAAAAGTCCTTTGATTGCGTCGTTATTGGCCAGTTTTTTCGAAATTTCGGTAATGAAGGTTACAGCACTTTCAACGTCACTGGTATTTTTAAAACCTTGTTCAGCCGATTTTTTTACTGTTTCTGAGTCTAGCTTAATGCCAGCTTCGTTGAGTTTTTTAAGTAATTTTTCTTTGCTTTTTTCGGGTGATTCAGAGGGGGTTCTAAGCTCTGATAACTCGTGTTCTAAAATAATCACATGACCAAATAGTAAATTGGCTTCTTTGAGTTTAATTGCATCCATATCTTTGGCATTTACGAAGGCTTTAATGGTTTGCGAGTCAAAGGCAATGTCGTTAAAGGTTCCAGGTTCGCCAAGCCAAGCACTTCTAAAGGCTTGTTTAGCTGATTTTAATCCATGCTCGATAAAGCGAGTTTTTAATTCGGTTTCATTTTTAGCCGTTGAAAGACTGATTTTTAGTACGGTTTCATCTAATTGGGTAGAATGGCTAATGTTTTTAGTGTCTACAACATTTAAATGGTCTTGAACGGCTGTTAACGATCGGTAATCTCCGGTGGCAATATCGTTTACCCATGCATTGAGTTGTTTGTCCGAATTTGATTTTACAAACGAACTTAATAAACTTCCAAATTTCTTTATAAACTGACTGTCGTAGGTTTTATCTTGGGTTTTTAGAACGGCTTTTTCATACAGGGTGGCTACTTTTTCTTTGTTTTCTGGGGTCACTTTTGAGTAGGCGTCTTGCTTATCAACATTGATGTTAGTTGCAAAATGATGAAGATTTTGAACTAATTTTTTGAAAGCGTTGATTTGAGTGGAATCTAAAAATGGACTTAAATTTTTTGAAACGGTATCGAGTTCTTTAGTAGCAAGGGTTGTAAGTTCTGTTGTTTTTAGGTGTATTACGGTTTGTTTTTCATGCGATAATAGCTGTTTTTGAAGCTGCATTAAGGTTGCACTTAACTGGGTTTGAGTAGCATTGGTTTGGGTAAGGTGGGGTTCATTTAATGCGTGTTGCGCTTCGATAGCACAAAATTGAAGTTCTTGGGTAAAGGTAATCAGGGTTTTTAGGTCGTTTACTGAGGTGCTTGAACCAAGGTTAAACGTGTTAGTTACTTTTGCCAAATCACTTAAATCGCTCTTAATATAGCTTGTTGCAACTGTTTCAATACTTGCGTTGGGGTTCTTGCTATCCAGCAAAAGCCCCGTTTTTGCAAGGACCTGCCCTATGTTTTGAATGGTTTTTTCATTGGTGCTTAATTGTTTATTTTCAAACAGTTTGGCTAAAGCTACTTCGTTATCTTTGCTAAGGGTTATGGTGGAATTGTTTGCTGATCCTAAGGCTTTGGTAAATGTGGCAATTGACTTTGCATGTTTTTGAGCTAGGCTAAGTTCGCTGTAGGATGCTTCTATTTTTTGAGTTGAACCTGTAGCCTTTGTTTTTGAAGCTTCTATTATTTTTTCGGCTTGTGAAATCCACGAATTGACTACGTTTAATTGTGTTTTGGTGGATATAGAGGCTTTTAAAAGTGTGGCGCTGTCTTTTTTAAGAGCTTGAGCCTCTTTTGAACTTAGTTTTTCAAGTTGGCGGCTTAAATTTTTTACTTTATCTTGAGCTGTCTCTACTAGGGTTTTAGGGCTTAACTTTTCAAGTAAGTTCCCCAAGCCTTGTTTTAACAGTTTTACGGCCTCGGTTCTTTCATTGGGCTTTTTAACGCTAAAGTCGTTTAGTGCTTCTAATGCTTTAAAAGCAGCTTTTTTAATATCTTTTTCATTTTCACAAATCGAAGCCAATGTAGCATCCAGCTTTTTTAGTTCAGCACTTCTAATTCCCATCGTTTTTGACGACGTTTCTTTAAACATGGACACAAGATTTCTTATTGGATTTTGAGTAGAATTTACTTTTTCTTCGTGGGCATCTAAAACAGCATGTGCCGTATGGAGATGGTTTGATGATAATTTTGATGCCGAGCTAGAATCTAAAATTGAGCGAGCTTGAACAATATCTTTCATTTGAATAGCGGGCTTACTTAAAATTTTGCCCAAATTCGTTAATCCTTTATCTTTATGAGCCGTGAATTCTTTTTTAAGGTTTTGTCCTAATTCTTTTGCGACATCTAAACTTAGTGGTTTTAATTTTTCAATATCAGGAAAGTTTGGATCAAGCTTTTGTACTTGACCTTTACCCGCAGCTTTTTGAGCTTGAAGTTTGCTTAATGCTTGTTTTTTGATGTTATTTTGTATGGATTGTGACATTGTTTTTTCTCCTTCTTGTTTATAAAAGTTTGTTTTGGTCAAAGAAACGTTTTAAGGTGTCGTTTTCCATAAGGCGTCTGATATTGTCGTGGGCGGCTCTTAGGTGAAATTGCAAATCGACCGTATTTTTTTGTGCAATAGCTTTTTCTATGCTGTTTACAATATCGCTGGGTAAATTAATTTGAATGGGGGCTTCTTTCCCAATAAAACTTTCATATAGCTTTGTTCCATCTTCAAGCGATAAGGCGGGCCGGTCTAGTACAGGTTTAGCTGTTTGATAAAATGTTACGTTTTCTTCTGAAAATTCTTTTTTGCAAAAGGCTACAAACTGTTTGCTCAGTTCAGGATGATCCAATGCCACTGATTTGGGTAAAGAAGTAGATTGTTTAATGTCTTTAAAAAGTACTTCTTTTGATTTGTTTGAAATGATTTGCTGAGTGAGTGTGTTGCTTAACACGTCTTGAACGGCTTTAGGAAGATTTTGTTGATTGACCCAGGCTTTGATTTTTTGCTGACTTTCGGATAGTGGAAGATTTTGTAATGAATCGAGCCAATTTACAACTTGTTCGTTAATTAAGCGCTCTACACTTAAAGCGGTAGGTTTGTTTGGATCTAACTGTGCACGTTCTTCTTTTAGTTTGTCTACAGTGGACGTGGCGTTGGTTTTTGCCCATTCTACTTCGTTTTCTTTTTTTATAAAGGCTAAATTAAGCTGTTGTTTGTAGGTTTCCTCAATAACCATGATTCGAGAAAGGGTAGGGTGTGTTGCTAACGCACTTTTTAAAACAAACTGAGGTAACGTGGGGCCTAGCTTGTCTTTTAACAAGTCTAAATCTTCATCGGTAAGTGATTTTAGGGTTTCTGTAGGATTTTGGTTTTTAAAAATAGATTGAGTCATGCTTCTAAAGGCAGGGGATGACTGATACAGGGTTATGGCAGTTTGTTTTGTAAATTCGGCTTGGCTGCTTTCGTAGAGCTCAGAGCTTAGAGATTGAGAGGTTAAGTTAATCGCTTCAGCAGTGGCATTTTTTGAGGCTAAAGAAAATAATTTTGGTACTGTTTCAAAAACCTCTTTTCCCGATTTTCCTTGAATCATTTCTCCTATTGAATCGCTTAACCCTGTTGTTAAATCGGCCCTGTAGTCTAAAGGGATAGCCTCTATTTTTTGACTTAATTCTTTTTGAACTCCTTGAACTGCCTGGGTACGTTCTTTTCCTTCAGATTTAAACATAAAAAGGTTCAATGCTTTTTGTAAGTCGATTAGGGCTTTGTATTCAAGTTCTTTTTGAAATTCTTTGGGGTTTACCGCATTGTAATCCTCAACAGCTTGTTTAAGAATTTTTAAATCGCTTGATTGATACCCAACTAATTTATACACATCTTTTGAAAAAGTAGCTGCGGTTTTTAGTTTTTCTACGGGTCTTGCGTCTACTTTAGTTCCTTGCTGGGCATCCTGATCGATGTATTTACGACCGCTTGAAATGTCTTTTAAATGAGCTGGCACTAGGTCAAGGTTGGCTTTTAAAAGCTGTCCCCCTGATCCTGCCTTTGGAGCGCTTAACTTGGCTTGAAAGGCTAAAATCTCAGGTTGTTTTGAAGCCATATGTTTAACGACTTCCGTCATTTTGTTTTTTATAAGGGTGAGGGCTTCTTTTAAGCTGGAGTCGCTTATTTTTGCCGACACAGAGTTGAACGAATTGCCTAGGGCGGTTTCTTTAGGAAGCCCTGCTTTTTCACAAACTGCTAAATAGAGGGTTTCTAGGGTTTGTAGCGCTTTTGTGAAACTGCTTTTGTCGGTTATGGTTTTTGTTATTACCGTTTTTGAAAGGGTTTCAGAAAGTTCTTTTGCTGAAAATTGGGTATGATCTTGCAGGTTATGAATAATTAACTCTTTTTCAGGCCGTGTAAGTTGTTTAAGGTCGGGGGCTGTTTGAATTAATTGAACGGCGGCTTGTAGTTGGTTTGGGGTAATAGTGGGCTTTTGAATTAAAGCACTGAGCTCATGTGCCGATTTGCCTTTTAGGCTGTTTAAGCGATGGACCAGGCTTTGTCCAAGTTCTTTAACTTTTTGTGTTTCCATTTTTTTTAGGTCTTTTAAATTGGGAAGGCTGTCATCCAGTTTAAGATTTGCAATGTCTTTTTTAATCGAGGGTTGTTGCTTATTTTGAATAGGTTCCTGACCGTGTAGTGGGTTTATTTGTGTGGCCATTACAGCCTCCTAGTACTTGATTTACCACTAGATTTGGTGGTAAAATGATTATATGTCAAAACTTTCACCTTTGCAATCACGAATTTTAAGCTATATGTACTACTTTACTAGTCAATTTGGATTCCCTCCTTCGTATTCTGATATTTCTAAGTACTTTGGTTTTTCTTCAACGGCCACGGTAAGAACTTATCTCGAATATTTAGAAAAAAAGGGCTATATCAAACGTTTGGGACGCGCTAGAGGTATTCAATTTTTAAAAGTTCCTCCTGATTTAGAGTCCAATTCGTTTGAAAACTTTAGTAGGTTTACCCGTTTAAGTGATTTTTTAAACGAAAGTTTTGTTCATCAGCATGACCAGCTACGAATTATTCCTGTTTTACAAGAGGGGTTTGAAACAGAAGGATTGTGCAAAGGAGATAAGGCCATTGTTTTGTGTGGCACGTTTAACGCTGAAGCTAAATTGGTTGTGATTTTAGAAAAGGATGTACCTGTTTTAATGGGTAAAAATGACTTGGAATTGATTTCAAAAAAAATATTAAAACAAGTTTATTTGGGTGAAGTAATAGGGTGTTTTAGGGCTTAGAAAACAAAAACAAGTCTCTAAAAAGTTTGGCTTTGTATTTGCGTACTTGTTCATAAAAATAGTGAATAGAGGGAATGTCTTTGGCGGCTAACCATTGGGTCACTACGGCTTCACCGTGGGTTTGTATGGCTTTTTCTAAAATACTGCGTTTGCCTTGAACGGTCAGTGAGGGCATTAAGTGAGAGGGTTGCTTTTTACTGGGTTTCATAAAGGGTTTCCAATCAGGCTTTCTAGGGTAGATTGTGCCGCAGTCCAGCGAATGCGAACACGTTTTTTGTTAAAGGTAAACGAATACCCCACACAAAGCAATGCTAGGGCCTTGGTTTTAAGTTTTTCTTGGCTCCCGTAGGTTGTATCACCTGCAACTGGGTATTTGGCAAAGGCGGCATGAGCTCTTATTTGATGCCGACGACCTGTGACTGGAACTACCGATGCCCAAGTAAGTTTAGGTGTTATTTCCTTTTTTAAAAAGAAGTAGCTTAATGCTGATTTTCCGTTTGGATCCACGATGGCTTTTTTTGAGAAAAGTAGGGGTTCTTGAATTTTTACAAAGGTTTTAGAAGGCAAGGACGTTTCAAGTATCGCCCAATATAATTTTTTGATCTGCCCATCTTGCATAGCTTTAAATAATTTTTTTTCGGCGTCTTTGTGTTTAGCAAATAGCACCAAGCCGCCAACAGCATAATCAAGCCGGGTAATGGCAGTGGGTTTAAATGTTTTTAAATAGTTAGCTACAGCGTAACTCAGGTTGTTGTGTATCGATGTGGCATCGGGGGCTACTAGTAACCCTTGGGGTTTAATCAGCACTATCCAATCGGGGGTTTCTTGAAAAATATGTTCGGGTAACAAGGTAAAGGTTTTGTGCTGGTGGGTGCTTAAAAACACTCTTAAAGTGCTGCCTTTTTGAATAACAGTATTAGGGTCTGTAAGACGTTGTTTATGCAGCCAAATGGCTTGGGCTTTAAGCAACGATTCAAATGATGAAGAGGGGGGTAGGGTGTATATTAATAAATCGTGAAGGGTTGCTGTACGAGGCGCCGTAAAATGCCAAATGCGTTTTTTGCCAAACATTTAAAGGCTTTTTGAAATGGCTTTTAAGGTAGTGTCGATGTCGCCAGCAGTATGGGCGGCTGATAAAAAATTAGCCTCAAATGCAGAGGGAGCCATGTAGACACCCTGTTGTAAAAGAGAGTGGTAGAACCTGTTGAAATGCTCTTTATTGACTGTTTTTGTGTCGTTTAAATTGGAAACTGGGTTGGGGCAAAAAAAAGTGCTGAACATAGTTCCACAATGATTCACTGGGTAATCTAAATTTTTTTGTCTTAAAATCAATTTTATGCCTTCAACAAGGGTGTCCGTTGAGGCTTTGGCATGGTTAAAGGCATCGGAGGCTTTTAAAAAGCTTAAAGTGGCTATACCTGCGGCCATAGCCAAGGGACTACCCGATAAGGTACCCGCTTGGTAAACGCCGCCTTCGGGTGAAACAAGGCTCATAATTTCGGCTTTACCTCCATACACAGCTGCAGGCAAACCGCCTCCCACCACTTTACCTAAACAGGTAAGGTCGGGGGTGATGTTAAACAGGGCTTGAGCTCCGCCTTGATGTACCCGAAAGCCGGTCATTACTTCATCAAAAATAAGCAGCGATTCGTATTGTGTGCATAGGCTGCTAAGTGTTTCTAAAAATCCTGGGTTGGGTGTGATCACACCCATGTTGCCACATACTGGTTCTACAATTACGGCGGCAATGTTGGGGCCTTCTTGTGTAAACAGGGCTTTTACCGCGGCTATGTCGTTAAACGGAATTACTCGGGTAAAGGCGGCTAATTCGGGTAAAACGCCTTCGCTGTCGGGTTGGCTAAAGGTAAGACTTCCAGAGCCTGCTGAAACCAAAAGTGAATCGACATGCCCATGGTAGCAGCCCTCAAATTTGACGATTAATTTTCGTTTGGTAAAACCCCGGGCTAAACGAATAGCGCTAGAGGTAGCTTCTGTACCTGTGCTTACAAAGCGCATTTTTTGCATAGAGGGAAAAAAATGTTGTACCAAATGGGCGAGCTGGGTTTCAGAGGAGGTAGGTGCTCCAAATGAAAACCCTTTACGGGCCATTTGAGTAACAGCCTGTACTACAGACGGATGACTGTGCCCTAGCAGCATTGGGCCCCAAGATAATACGTAATCGATATAGGTTTTGCCTTCTTCTGAAATCAAATGTGCGCCATGGGCTTCTTTAAAAAAAATAGGGGTGCCGCCTACGCTTTTAAACGCGCGTACAGGGCTGTTAACCCCTCCGACTAAAATTGTTTTGGCGTCGTTAAATAAGTTTTGAGAGTTCATTGGGGGGTGTCCTTTTGTAGAGATTGAAGAGTAAACAATTGAATATGGGTGTAGCGTTCTTGGTGGGTATTAAACAATTGGGTCATAGCACTTGCAAATCCTCCAAAGAATGCTGTTTCTGTTTTGAATACAAAATGACGCCCTTCAGGACCCGTATGCAGTTCAAACTTTTCTTTTTTAGGATTGTAGCGAATAGCCATGGCGTGGTTACCTTTGGTTTTTGAATACAAAATGACCACAAAATACTCTAAATGAGGCTGATCTTTAGCGGCTTTTTCTAACAGCGTATGCAGGGATTTGGCCTCTGGAGTTTTGTTGGTGAGATCGGTTTCTATTTTTTGGGATTGCCACGACTGTAGCTCATTGTCTTTTAATGTGCTTGGATCGAGTATAGGCCCTTGTTGGGCGACATAGCTCTCTTCGTGACATTGTTGGATTTGTTCTACATTTAAATTTAATGGAAGGTGTTGTTGAACAACGACCCAGTCTAAAGAGGACCCGAAACAAATTTCTTTTAAACGGGTTTGAGTCGAAGTTTGGGCAATATATTTTAAAAACATGACGGCTTAGTTTACCAATGTTTGGTGCGTCACAAAAGTGGGAATCTTGAGCTAAAGGAGGAGTGTATTATGTCATCACGGTTTCCGCTTATGCATCATCGTGTTCCATCGAAACCTCAACAGGTTCAAAAAACGGGCGCTGATGAGCCGATTAAGCTATCAGACAAGAAGTTTTTGGAACAACTTTTTAATCATGCCACTTCAAAAACACAAGCTGGGTATGAGGCTGCTATTGCCAAGGTTTATCGTTATCCTGAGGATAGGCCCAAATCTCTCGAAAGATTGAGATCTTTTTTAAAGGCTCACCCAACCTACGATTTGTCAAAAAATCCCATGGCTCCAGTCCCAGAATCTAAAACTCAGGTTCCAGTCAAAGACCTGCAAACCCCGATCAGGGCTTTGTTGCTTCCCATCACTGAGCTTAAGGAAGAGGCGGTTGATTTTTTAGGTTCACCTCAACCATCCAAGAAAGATTTGAACTTGAGCCAGTCGTTATCTGGAACCTTGTCAAACTATGATGCTGGTCAAACCCAAGAACAAGCCCGGCTTTTTAAAAATCGGTCGGTACTTATTCCTAAGGCCCCTGCCAAAGTTTCTTTGGCTGATATGTTGAATACCTATGGAAACGACATTACTGAAAAAACTCAGAAAAATCTTCAAATGATGTTTGGCTTTGGATCGTTGCCTAGTTATTACCTCACGGCGTTTATTATGGGCACCTATGAAGGCCAAACTGAAAAAGAAGAGCAGGCGTGGCTTAGCCAACATGTAGAGGCTGCAAAAAAATATGTAGGTACTAAAAAGGACGAACCCCTTTTGGAACTTTTAGAACGCTATGTGAGTAAAATGGCGATTGTAGAGGGTGTTGAAAAACCTCGGGTTCACAACAAAACACCTGAGTTTCCCTTACAGGCTAAACCCCTGGTAGAGTCAAAGCGTACCGAGGCTGTAGGTAAGAGGAGCACAACGTCACTTGTTGAAGTGCCTCCGATCCGTGTTGATGACGATGACGATACAGGCTTGGCCTTGTGCAAGGCCGATTTAATGCGGGTGCTTAAAATAGAGTTGCCAAGTGATGATTTGACAATGTTTTATTTGGTAGATGTTGATTATTCTATGAAAACAACCGATTTAGATACCCAAAAATGGTGGTCCAAAATTGTTCAGCATGCACAGGATCATTTTAAGGAGACTGATCGAGTGTTTCAGCCAGAGTTGTCTAAAGTAGAAGCTTATGTTGCTGAGCTAAAAAAAATGCAGCTACCTAGTTAAGGTTAAGCAGGTATACGGATAGTAAATTTTTTTATATACTTTTGGAGCTATGTTTTTTGCTTCATTCAAAAAAACCTTAGGATTAATTTTAATCTTTTTTCAGTTTTTTTTTCTTTTTACTTCGTGCATAGCCTTTCAAAAGGCCGTAACCACACACCTTAAAGTGGCCACAGATGCCTGTGGGACAACCTGTTGTTGTTCTCCAGGCCAATGTCAATGTACGGGCCATGCCCATGCGAATGGGACCCTGGTATTTAAAATGCCTCAGTGTCATCCTTTACAAGGCGCTTTAGAGGGGTTTTCTGAACGGTGGATGGTTGACTTTATTGCTTTACCTTATCTTTATGCTTTAGGAACCCCTTCTTGGATATGTTTAAGCCCCGATTATTATTGTTCTTTTATTACTCAACCTCAACCCAAACCCCCTTGTACTTAACCTAGAGTTTACACTTTAAATTACAATTTTTTAGGAGAAAGCTATGTTAAAACGACAGGTTTTTGTCGTGTTTTTTTTATTGGGTTTGTTTGGCTCAAAAATTTTTGCTAGTTGTGGTTCGGCAAATTGCCCAATGGTGCCTACACAAAAACTGAAGATGACCGCTTTTGAAGGATGGATTACTGTTGATTATGCCGATCAAAACAAAGTGTTTGTGGGTTCAAATGAGTCAACAATAGGGGCGATTAAACAGCATCATGACGAAGTGCAGACTTTAAATAAGCGATATACTATAGGGACTCGATTTCAGTTTAATTCTAATTGGGGACTTAGTGTTGAGTTGCCTTTTGTTTCTCGTGAGCATTCTCACAATCATAACCATCACGGTGCTGTGCTTGTAGAAAAGTGGAATTTTACTGATATTGGCGATATGGTGACCACCCTTCACTATACCCTTTGGCTGGGTGAAACGCATGATGATGAGGCCATGGTTCAGTTAAACGCAGGGGTAAAGCTAAATACGGGTCAAACTGCAGTAACGAATGCAGGTGGCACTGTTGCTGAAATTCCATTGCAACCAGGTAGTGGGTCTACCGATTATCGGGTTGGTATTCAGGCTCAAAAGTCATTTTTTAACTGGCCACTTCGAGCTTCTTTAACTCACTACATGACGGGTGTGGGTACGGATGGATATCGAATAGGGAATACCACGCTTGCTTCTTTAGGGACTCAGTTTTCTTTAGGAAATTCATGGGCTCTAGGTTTAGATGGTGTGTATCAGGTACAACAGTTTTCTGAGCCTGGTACTACAGGAGAATCGGTAGCCAATACCGGTTTTAAACAAGGTTTTGTGGTGCCTTCGGTGCAACTTGCCTTAAATTCATACCTAAGCGTTAAAACTAACGTTCACTTGCCTGTTTATCAAAGTTATAACGGTATACAGCTTGCTGCTCCGTTTTATATCAGTTGTAGTTTAGCCGTTACAATGTAGTTAATTTGCAGTATTTCGGCTTACCACACAGCTAAATTGACCGCCAAGAGACACTTCAAACTTGGCGGTTTCTTTGCCGTTTTCAACTTGTTTTATCGTGTCGTGTAATTTAGGTACTAAAGCCTGTAGTTCAGGCTCTATAAGATAGCTGGCTCCCTCGACGTAGCCAGTTGTTTTTCGTGGAGCAAGCACCAATTTTTGAACAGTTTTCCCAAGTTCTTCTCTTGAATCGATATGCTGTATCAGGGTAATGCAAGGTTTCCCCTTGGGCTGAATACGTACTTCATGTTTGTAAGTATAAGCTTCTTGTTGACGTATCGAGTTTGAAGTGACTTGCCATTCTTTGTCAGAATTGTGGCTTAGTCTCATCAGTGATTCTGCTCCTGCTGAGGGGATTTCTTTTTTAGCCTTGTGGAAGGTATCTGTAATTACAATGCTGCCTCCTTCAAATTGAGCTAAAGCTGATGAGTAGGCTTTTTGAAGCAGGGTCATTGACATGGCAACGCTGGGTACGTGTGCGAAGGGCTTTTCTGTGACTGAGAGGCTAGAATTCCATTTTTGTTTATTGGTCTCAGAAATACCTGCAGATACGGTAATGACTTGGCCTACTCGGGGTTCTTGCAATAGGTCTAGGGTGTCGTCGCCAGCACCGGTTTTTCCGGTTACAAGCTCACCATGTGTAGCCACAATTACTGTGCAACCAGGGTGTTTTACTATAAATTTTCCAAGTTCTTCTTTGTTTTTGCCTGAAATTCCTTTAACTTCTTTAAACAAGCCGCTTTGTGTGAGTGTTGAAACGATGGCTTTGCCAAAGGCTCCATTGGCGCCCCCAAGTACGGCTACGTATTGAGTATGAGGAGGTTGAAGTCGTTCAAGGGGCTTAACTTTTGAAAGTTCATCTAGGTGAGCTGGATATTTACCCAAAAAAGTTTTTAATGAAAACTTAGAGTGCTCACTATAAAATTTTACTAAAGCAGGGTCTAAGGTGCCGGAATGTAATTGCTCAATAGATTGAGCCAAGTCTCCGCCCATAGTAACGCCTACCATATGAGCTCCGTTGGCATAAACGGCATTTTTAAATGGTTTTAAAATACAAGGTAAGGTGGAGCCTAATACGGGTCGCCCAGGGGCACATACACTGACTTCTTCTGCTTCAAAATGTTTATTAAAATCAGGGATGAACCGTTCTAAAAGGGTGGTGATGTAGTGAATTTGTCTACTTTGAGCTTCTACAGATGTACTGCCTAAATTGAAAAATGAGGTAGCTCGTAGTCTTAATTGTCCATCAGGATGAGGTTGAAATGAGGCAAAAACCCAATTTTTTTCAAGGGTAAAACTATTGTAGTCACCCATTTTTATGGGAGACCCTTTTTTAGCCTTGAAAATAACCAAGGTACCTGTTGCGCATAAGGGTATAAAATCAGACTCAATTCCTAAACTAGAAGCAAGGTTTCCAGCCAGTGCTCCCATTGCAAACGTGTATTTGTCGCCACTAATAAATTGGCCTGATTCTGTGTGTACACCTGTAATGTTTGAATGGGTTTTTTCTACTCCAATTACGGTGTCTTGCTCAAAAGTACCTCCAGCTTGGGTAACTGTTTTGTGTAGTACTTTGTCAAAGGCATCTAAATCAAGAGTTGCGTCGTCTTTATATTCAACGGCATGTATTTGAGGCGCTAATTCTAGGCCTAAAGAGTGTTCAAGCTTTTCTTTGGCAAGCTCTTGTGAGGGCACATCGGCATTAAATTTTAAGGTGGCGGCTAGGTCTTTTGCGGCTTGTGTGTAGGGTTCAGTGGTGATGTTTACACGGGCTTTGCCATACAAAAGTGGGGTTCCAGTTACTCTTTCTAACATTTGATACCAAGCTTTACTTGCTAAGGCGGTTTCATAATTAAGTTTTGTAATGTCTTTTTTGACTTTAGGAGGAAGTTTATCGAAGGCAATATAATTTGCAGCAAAGCTAAGTGATCTTAGATCAGGTTTTAAATTTAAAGTAAAAGGAGCATAGTCGCCTGCTTTTTTACGATTTATAAATCCTTTTGCAGAATTTGAAACCATTGAGGCTACACTACCGATGGGGTAAGCTTCGGCTAAACTTCTTCCCAGTAAAGAAGGGTGTACCATAGCTGAATTACCGCCTCTTGATCCTTTGTGATTTTCTTTGGTGGTTACAACACAAACACGTTGGCCATTGAGTGAGGCTCTTATGGCGACATTTGCGCCAATCATTCCGCCGCCAACTATCACATAATCTATCTTTTTTTTAGAGTGTACTTTTGTTTCAGTACTTAATTTCCTTAGAGCTTGGGGCAGCCTATTTCTTAGTATTTGAATGGCTCTGTTTGTGTGGGTTACCCTGTTAAGACTCATACTTGACACCCCTTACTTAGTTATAACAGTTCATTTTTATCATCTATAAGTATTATCGATTTTTTTCGTGGAAAATTTCAAGTAATTTAAGGTATACTGGCATTTATTATGGATTCACTTATTGATTTTAGAATAGAACAGGCCAAAGTATTAGAGCTTCCTAATCTTGATTTAAGTGGCTTTGGTTTAACCAGTTTGCCCAAAGAATTATTTGAATTAGTTCATTTGAAGCAATTAAATTTAAGTTCAAATAAACTTGAAACATTGCCAAATGAGTTTTCAAAATTAGTTAACTTGCAAAGCTTAGAACTAACCGATAACCAATTTAAAGTACTTCCAAAATGCATTGAGGCCTTGAAACACTTAACTTCATTAGAATGTGGAATTAATTTTTTTAGTTCTTTGCCAAGTTGGATTGGAGCTTTAAAGTCGTTACAATTTTTATACGTATATCGTAACGATTTAGCCGCTTTGCCAGTGGCTGTAGGGCAACTAAAGCAGCTTCGGGTTTTGTCTTTGAATATTAATCGATTGCAAGAATTGCCTGATGAAATTGGTCATTTATCTCATTTGACTATTTTGGGCGTTAACCGAAATCAGTTGAAAGCCTTACCTTCCTCGTTTTCAAAATTAAAATATATCACTCAATTTTTTATTAGTAATAATGCATTAAAATCGGTTCCAGATTGCATTAGAGATTGGGCAGGGCTAAAGGTTTTAGACCTAGGGTTTAATCATATTACCGATTTACCTGAATGGATTACCGAATTGAAGCAATTGGAAGATATTAATGTAGTTAACAACAGCATTAAATCATGGCCAAGGTCGGTAGCTTCACTTAAACGACTTAATTATTTTCATGTATCTATCCAGCAGTTAAACAAATGCCCAGTAGCCTTAAGGGCTGAATTATGGGCTTTTGTGAATAAGCAAGGTGCTTTTGATATTAATTTGAAGAAAAACTTAGAGCCTTTGTTGGGGCCTATGGAATTTCCACATTTCTTTAATGTAACTTCGATTCGTATCGAAAATAAAAATATTAAAAAATTACCTTCAGAATTGTTTTCTTTAAAACAACTAAAATCAATCAAAGTTATTTATACTGATGTTCAGTCTATCCCAGATGATATTTCTCAACTTCAGCACCTTACTGTTGCTCATTTTCATTCCAATAAACTGCATTCTATTTCTGAAAATATTGGTCAGTTGCAGTCATTACAAGAACTTGATATTTCAAATAATCACCTTACCGTTTTGCCTAAAGCTTTAAAAGAGTGTAAGTCGTTAAAAATTTTAAAAGTGCACAATAATCTTTTAACCGATTTTCCACTTGAATTACTCAATTTACCTCATTTAGAAGTGCTTGATATTTCTAATAACCCCTTTATGAATATTCCTGAGGCAGCAGCTCGTTTATCTATAGAGGGTTTGAAAGAATATGCTTTAAAAACATTGTTTAAAACGGTGGCTTGTAAATGTTCAGTCTGTAAGGCCTCGGTTCATCCGGTTAATTTTTCAGTTGAACTTTTAGAAAAATATGTTTCTAAAGGGCGTCGAAGTATTGTGTGTGAAAACAGCTTGGAAGATGTTTCCATTGACGTTTTATTTGAAGGTTTAGGCAAAAAAACACGTTTGGTAAATACTAAAATTCAAGGATTTGGTCTAACCGCACAAGAGTCAAAAATTGTAGATGCTTTACTTGAAGGTCTTTCTAATAAGGCCATTGCAGATAAACTAGACATTTCTGAAAATACGGTTAAAAACCATTTGCAAAAGTGTTATTCAAAACTGAAGGTAAATACTAGAAACGAACTGGTTATTAAACTATCTAAATAGTTAATAAAAAATATGTTCGCCAGGTAAATAGTTTTGTGTTTTGGCTCCTTCTGGGTTGTCGTGAGGGTAAATGTATCCAGATTGGGGTTTGTTTTTAAGGTGCTCAGGAACGTTGTATAAGGTTCCTTCTTCAATAAGACTTTGGGCTGCATTGATGGCTTTGTAGGCTCGATTGCTTTTAGGCGCTTCGCTTAAATAAGTGGTTACTTGACTTAGGTTAATACGAATTTCGGGTAAGCCGATGCGTTCGCTAGCCTGTAGCAGTGCGCTGGCCATAATAAAGGCCTGAGGATCGGCGTTGCCAATGTCTTCTGAGGCAAAAATAACCAGGCGCCTCGCAATAAAACGTGGGTCGTCGCCTGCATGAAGCAAGCGTGCAAGCCAATAAACGGCGGCTTGGGTTTGGGAGGCTCGCATACTTTTTATGAAAGCTGAAGTTAAGTTGTAATGTGATTCGTCGGTATACGATTGGCCTTTAGACTGTGTTAGTTGTTCTACTTGTTCGAGCGTAATGGTTTCGTTGGTATTTTGTAACATTTCAATAAAGGAAATGAGCTTTCTTGCGTCTCCTTGCGATTTTTTTATAAGATGAAGCTTAGACTCATCGTTTAATTCAAGTGGAGCTTCTAGACTGTTTAAAGCCCTTTCTAGAACAAAATAAAGTTCTTCTTGGGTTAATGCGAACAGTTCAAATACATGTGAACGGCTTAATAAACCTGAGGCCACGCTAAAATAAGGGTTTTCAGTAGTGGCCCCTATAAAAATTAAAGTTCCTTTTTCAACGTCTTCTAAAAGGGCTTCTTGCTGAACTTTGCTAAAACGATGAATTTCATCAACGAATAATAACGTTTTTTGTCTGTTTTTTGAGGCTGTTTGAATAACATTTCGAATGTCGGCAATGTTTGCTGTAACTGCATTTAAAGGGACAAATAGTGCTTGTGAAAGGTGGGCTAAAAGCCGAACCAGCGATGTTTTTCCGCAACCCGTTGGCCCCCAGAGTAACATGGATGATAAGCGACCCGAGTCAATCAGGCGACGTAAGGGCTTATTGGGTCCAATTAAGTGAGTTTGACCTACATAATCTTCCCATTTTTGGGGAGCTAAAAAGTAAGCTAGGGGCGTACTAGAACTGTAGCTTAAAACAGGGTTGTTGTTCTGAGTTGAGCTTAACTCTTCTTCAAATAGTGGCAACATACCTAGTTACTGATAAAAAGAAGTGTTGTTTGTAGCTAAACTTACCAAATAAGGACAAGGTTCAAATCGCTGTCCATACAGTTTGGCAAGTTCTTCAAGTCTTTGAACAACTTGTTTAATGCCTCTCTGATCAGCATAGCGGCAAATGCCTCCTCTGAACGGTGGGAAGCCAGTGCCCAAAATCATGGCCATATCAGCATGCATTGGGGATTCGATAATTTTTTCTTCTAAACAACGCGCCATTTCGTTTACCATTAATAAAATAAGGCGATCTATACAGTCGTTTGGCTTGGGCAAAGGCCACTCTTTAAATTCATGTAAAATATGGGTCATTTTGGGGTTAGGTTTTTTTTTGTTAGGAGCGTACAAATAAAAGCCCATATGGGTCTTTTTACCTCTTAATTCGGGCAGTGTCATAATTTTTTCGAAGCTGGCTGGTAATTCCATTCTGCTTCCAAAAGCCTTGTGTAATATATGTGCTACTTTGTAGCCTACATCTAGCCCCACTTCATCAGCTAAAGTAAGGGGGCCTACGGGCATTCCAAAACGTTCTGCAAGTTTATCAAGTGATTCGGCATCGATGCCTTCTTGATGTAGTCGAATAGCCTCCATAACATAAGGAATTAAAATTCGGTTTACCAGAAACCCTGGGCTATTTTGAACAACAATAGGTGTTTTTTTAAGTTTTTTTGCCAATTCAACAGTTGTAGCTATGGTTTCGGGGGATGTTTTTTTGCCTGCAATGATTTCTACTAGGGGCATGCGATTTACTGGGCTAAAAAAATGCATACCAATAAATCGTTCAGGGTGTTGTAATCCTGAAGCCATTTCATCGATTGATAAAGAAGAGGTATTTGAGGCTATTATGGTAGAATTTGTTACCTGGCGTTCAAGTTCGATAAATAAAGCTTTCTTGACCGCAATGTCTTCAACTATGGCTTCAAAAACCATATCTATATTTTGAAAACCCGAGTAATCAAGGGTTCCGGATATTTTGTTGAGCCCTAATGAAACTTGAGAGGGACTCCGTTTTTTAATTTTTAGCAATTGATCGTAAATTGTTTTTGCTGAGGCATAGCCTTTGCTAATAAAGGGCCATTCGGTATCTTTCAAGCGTACTGAGAAGCCTGAATCAGCCAAGGACCAAGCAATGCCAGCACCCATCAGTCCAGCTCCAACTACACCGGTTTTATGGATAGGCTTTGATGTTTGTGGAGTAGAAAGTCCCGTGTATTTTTTAAGTGTTTCTTGATTAAAAAAAAGATGGATTAGATTTTTGCTGGTACTTCCTATAGCTAATTTTGCAAATTCTTCAGCTTCTTTTTCTAAACCTATGCTTAACGGAGACCGAAGTGTTTGTTTAAGTAGGTGTAAAATCGCAAGCGGTGCAGGATAAAGCCCTTTTGTTTTTTTAAGCAGTTGTTTTTTTGCTAATACCAATATTAGTTGCTTGCCTAACCAGGTTTCATTGAGCACAAATTGAAGTTTGTTTTTATAGTTTATGGGGCTCTTTTTTTTAGGATTGGTGATTACTTTCTCAGTAAAGCGCTGAAGTTCGGTTGTAAAAAATGAATGGTTCACACATTTATCTACCAACCCCAATTTTTCGGCCTTTGGGCCATCTACTGATTTTCCAGTTACAATCAAATCCAAAGCATTTTCAAGTCCAATGAGTTTCGGTAATCGTTGTGTACCTCCAAAACCTGGCAGGATACCTAAACTTACTTCGGGTAGTCCTAACTGAGTTTTAGCGTTGTCAGAGGCAATTCGGTGTGAGCAGGCTAAGGCCAACTCTAAACCTCCGCCCAAACAGGGGCCGTCAATCGCAGCAATGGTAGGGAAGGGCAATAAGTGTAGTTTTTGAAAAACGGCTTGACCAGCTTTTGCTTTTTCTAGTGCCTCAAGCGGTTGGGTGATGTTTTGAATTTCGTTAATATCTGCCCCGGCAATAAACATGTCGGGTTTAGCGCTTTGAATAATTAAGGCTTGAATGGAGGGTTGTGTGCTTAATTGATCAAGAATAGAGGATAGTTCGGTTAAGTTTTCTGGGGTTAATTTGTTTATTTTTTCTTCTGGGTTGTTTAAGGTTAAAGTTGCAACGTTATTGTTTGTGTTTAAGTTCCAAAATGTAGTTTTCATCCACGTATTATACCATTCAATTTCGGTCCCTTAAAGAAAGTGTATCGTTAACCCTGTTACCCAACGACCTGGGGTGATAGGAATCCCTTGGGATGCTTTTAATGATTTTATAAAGCTAAAATCAAGATCAATATTTTCGTTTCGATATTTTACGCCTATCCCAGACCCGAGTAGCCAATCTTGTGCACGTTCTTTATAAACATTGTAGCCAGCCGTTTGGTACACGGCTCCAGCGTCTACTGCCGCGAATCCTGTAAATGATTTTGTAATCCACTGACCAGCAAACGGAATCCAATCACTAAGAGAGCCTGATAGTTCCTGACGAATGGAAAGCCCTGAGTCTCCTTGAAGTACATCTTGTGAAAATCCTCGTACAGAGTAGTAGTCTCCAATAGCAAATTTTTCGCTTGAATAAAGGGTTTGACGGCTGATTTGACCTGAAATGGATAGTTTGTAATTTACAGGTTGAATAAGAATTGCATTTTGAGAATAGGATAGATTAAGTGTTGCTTTTTGAAATTGGGCCTTGGGAGCATCGACCTGCTCGGTAGGAGGTGTTAGGGTAGCTCCGAACATGGGAGTTCCATAAATCATATCGATGGATGTAAATATAAATCCCCCCGATAAATAGTAAGTAAATTGTCCACCAATATCGGCTAAAACAAGTTTTTTAGAGGCTGAGTCATTACGGATGTCTTCGATGTAGCTTTGAGTATCTTTAATTTTTATTCCAGTTTGAAAACCATAACGATAGTTGGCTCCACGGCCTAAATTAACATCAAAGTTAATTCCTGTGGTTTGAGTTTTTCCACTTGAATTAAAATTGCGTTGAAGGCCGTTTACTAGGGTCAAATAATCCATTTGTGAGTACGATAATGAGGTTGTTGTGTAGCCAAAAGGGATGGATACATCGAGGCTTAGGGTTTGGGTGAATTGTTTTTGGTCGTTGTGTTGTTGAGCTACGTTTAGGTTCCAAAGATCGTTAATGGATAAAAACGAATCTTTGGTGAATTGAATGGATGAAGGTGTGTACGAAGTAAATGGTGATGAATAAGAATCGTATCGAATGTTTACGTTGTTGAAGGGGACAAGCGTATTTTCAAGTTTTACTTTTGTGTATCCGAAAGTATCGCTGGGTACTAGTTTCATCGTTACGTGATTTGAGCCTAAGCGGTTTAGTTGTTCAATGCCTTGCTCTAAGTCGCGTAGGTTTAAAACGCTTTTTTCAAGGCCAGGAAAGGCCAATAGTTTTTGGATTGGGGTTCCGCTAAATTCAATCGATTCAAGATATCCCTCTTGAACTTTAAGTGTTAGTTCTTGGCTTTTTAAATTTTGTTTGGGTATATAGATTCGAGTAGTGATGTATCCCGCCTGTACGTAAATATTGGTTAATTGACGAACAAGTAGTTTAAGTTGAGCGTAGGAAACCAGCTGATTCTCAAAGGTTTTTTTACAGATATTAAGTTGCAATTGAAGAGGAGCTAGCGATCCTTCTAGGTTGATTTTTTTGATATAAAAATTCAGCGAGGGAGTGTTACTTGAATTGGCGGTACTTTCTTGGTCTTCAAGTGAAATTTCAATAGAGGCAGAGGCTGCTTTTTGAATTTTAGTTAAATTTCGTTCTTGGTTTTGTAAAAAATCTTTGTTTTGTAGTCGTAAAAGAAGGTCCTCTTGCTGACGAATACCCTCTGAAATATCTTTTTGTTGTACTAGTGGCGTGCTTTGGGCAAAACAATATACAGGGATTAAAGTTGCAAAAATCACTAAAATCAATGGCTTTATAAAACGCACAAAGTCCCTCTTTTGGTTAATTTATTATTTATTTAAAAACTAACTTACCTTATTTTAAATAATTTGTCTAATTACTTTGTGAAGGAGGTGTATAAAGGTCAATGCCAAATAAAAATTGGCCAGTCATTAGGTTTAAAGTGGTTGTAAGTTTCCAACAATGTAAAACGAGCCCTGCTGAAATATCAAGATTTCTAAGTTGTTTTTTTTCAATAACATATTGGGTGGCAAGTCCAATTTCAGTGCCATTTAAGTGGCTTTTAAGTTTTAATCCCAATTCATCTTCTTCTTGTGCAAATTGTTGCTCAAAATAAAACGGACTTTGACCGTTTCGAAATAATTTTTTTGTAAACGAAACAGTAGGTGAAAACAAAATATCAAAACTGCTGGCTGTATAAACAAACCCTCTTTTCCAAGTTCCATTTTCACTGTAATGGTTCATAAAAAATGTAAAGCCTGTGTCGGTATTCCAAAATGGAAACAGGGGTAATGTTTGGCCAATTTGTAAAAAACCCAAAAAGCGATTGTCTGAGAGGGGGGCTTTATCAAGAGGTCGTTCGGTAATGCGTGCTTGTTCAAGATTGGCTTCAAAATGGATAGCATTATTTTGGATAGGCTTTTGAAGTTCAAGTCCTAAAAAGGGGGATTTATCTACCCTTGAATCAAGGATTAATTCGTTCCATCTTACTCCGGTTTTAAATAAGGCTAGCATTTGATTTTTTTCGTTATTGTTGGTTTGAAATAATGTGTTTTCCCAACTGTTTAACTCATTAAAATTTGAAATATTCCAGGCGGCTTCAGCACCTCCTTTAAACCCATCTTTTCCAACGTGCACAGCTTCAAAAGTTGTAGAAAACAAGGGTGACCATAAAAATTGATGTTTCACCCCAAATGAAAGCCCTAATTTTTCGTACTCTGCCAGCTCTAGAGTTCCGCTAGAGAGTGGTGATAAAAAATAGCCTATACGTTGCCGAATGTAAGCGCCTTCTCGGTTTGAAGCCCCGAATTGAGGCAAAGACGACATTTGGCTAAAGGCTCCGTATTTGGCGTTTCCGTAAACATAAGTCGGAATCCAAACAGCAAAAGGTATGTTTGAAATATGTACCCAATTGTCAAAGGCTACAAAAAATCCAAGGCTTGGGTACAATTCAATTTTTTTTGAGGCTACAAAGTAATGTGGAGTGTCATTTTCGCAGGTAGTAAAGCTTGAATCGCTAAGCGTAATTTTGTACGGTGTAACAGAAATGTTTTGAGCTTTAAGATGAAGATGGTCTAGTTTTGCTTGTATAGAATGACCTTCTCCTGAGTGAGATTCTAGTGAAAAAGTGAGGGCATTCAGGGTGACTTGGGAGTTTTTTCGACTGACTGTGAGCAGCTTTGAAAAATTAAGCACCTTAGTGTTAACTTGATATTCAAGTTCGCTGGTTTGAAGATGAAAAGATTTATAGTGGATGGATACGTTTTCTGAGGCTGAAAAAACGTTCATTGTAGATTCATACTGAATATGTTCAGCATCAAGGGTAACAAAGGGGTTTTTGCTTGCAGTTTGAGCAGCCAATGGTACTAACAAGCAAAAAGCTAATAAAAAGCTTAACTTCATGCTGGCAAAACGTGGGCAGGAGCTGCTGATAAAAACTTGGAAATATCTCGACGGAATACGAGGTTTACCTCACCTGTAGGTCCGTTACGTTGCTTGGCAATAACAATTTTGGTAGGGCTTACTTTTTCTTGTTTACCGGTTTCATAATAATCGTCACGGTGAATAAACATTACCAAATCGGCCGTTTGTTCAATTTCTCCCGATTCACGCAGGTCGCTCAGCTGAGGAGTTTTGTCGGTTCGTTTTTCCACGTCACGACTTAGCTGTGAAAGAGCGATCACTGGAATGCCTGATTCTTTAGCAAAGGCTTTAATTTCACGCACAATTTCAGATACTTCTTGAAACCGGCTTTCTACCCGATTTCGTTTAAGGCGCATCAGCTGTAAGTAGTCGATAACGATTAAGCCTATGTTGGCTTCCATTTGCAAACGCCTGGTTTTGGCACGAAATTCTAGTGGAGAAATACTTGATGCATCGTCAATAAAAATAGGGGCGTCACCTAATTTTCCAAAAGCGGCATTTAAATCTTTCCATTCATGCTCTAATAAATTGGCTGTTCGTAATCGTTTGGAATCCATTTTAGCCTCAGCGCATAATAAGCGAAGCCCTAATTGTTCTTTGGGCATTTCAAGGCTAAAAAAAGCTACGGGAACCCGTTTTTGAATAGCCACATTAGAAATAAGATTTAAGGCTAAAGCTGTTTTTCCCATGGAAGGTCTGGCTGCCAAAATAATTAAATCTCCAGGTTGAAATCCAGATGTAAGTAAATCCAAGTCAGGATATCCTGAAGGTACTCCTAAAATTTTATCTTCGTTATTGTAAACGTTTTGAATGTTATCAAATACCGTGTTGAGCACATGTTTTAAAGGAACAAAATCATCTTGAATTTGTTCGCGAGATAAGTCAAAAATCATGCGTTGTGCTTGTTCTAATGCTTGGTTGGCTTCAAACGTATCGTTCATGGCATCAGCCACAATGGTTGATCCTGTTTGAATTAGTTTTCTTAATAAGCCTTTTTCAATTACAATTGCTGCGTACTTTTGAATGTTCACTGCCGTTGGTACTGATCCGCAGATTTCAGCTAAATAACTACGGCCACCAATCGAGTCTAGTACATTGGCTTTTTTTAGCTCAGACGATACGGTAACAATGTCGATAGGTTCATTTTTTTGATAAAGCTCTATGATGGCTTTGAAAATATGGGTATGGCCGGGTTTGTAAAAATAGTCGGGCTTTATTTTTCCAGCAACAAAAGCTATGGCTTCTTTTGAAAGCATAAGCGAGCCTAAAACCGATTGTTCAGCGTCTAAATCATGAGGGGGTATTCTGTCTTCCATATGGGGGCCTATTCTATGTTACAATCAAAAGCTATGTCTATTGGAATTATCGATTACGAGGTGGGAAACCTCACCAGTGTGCTTCATGCGTTTCAGGTTTTGGGAGTGGATCCTGTCGTAAGCTCTGATGTTCAGATACTGAGTCAGTGTCGTACTTTGGTGTTGCCGGGGCAAGGGGCCATTAAAGAGGCCATGATCGCTTTAAAAAACACTGGGTGTGACCAGCTTATTAAAGAGCATATTGGGCTTAAAAAACCGTTTTTAGGAATTTGTTTGGGCTTGCAGCTGTTGTTTGATTGGTCGGAAGAAGATGGAGGGCATGCTGGATTGGGTCTTTTTAAAGGTCAAGTAAAGCATTTCGAGGATACAGAGGTAAAAGTGCCCCACATGGGCTGGAATACCCTAAACATTGTAAATGATAAATACCAATTGTTTGAAGGTATAAATCCTCCGTATTATGCCTATTTTGCACATTCGTATTATTTACAATGTGAAGATTCAAGCTTGGTGTGTACCACTACCAATCATCCTCAATCTTTTGTGTCTTCAATTCAGTCTGAGTCGCTTTTGGCGATTCAATTTCACCCCGAAAAAAGCAGTGAACTGGGCTTAGGTTTGCTGAAAAATTTTTTAACTAAACTGGCTCACTAGGAGTTTTTATTCTATGGAAGAAATAGTTATTACCGGCGCACGTGTTCACAACTTAAAAAATGTTAATGTTCGTATTCCTAGGCATAAATTGGT
>Ga0172373_10001094_pt1 | contig 44119 bp, 42 predicted proteins | sample Lak10m_2_FD_114546 | JGI IMG/M metagenome (GOLD analysis project Ga0172373, IMG submission 114546) | Freshwater microbial communities from Kabuno Bay, South-Kivu, Congo - kab_092012_10m | ecosystem: Environmental > Aquatic > Freshwater > Lake | place: Democratic Republic of the Congo... | reverse complement strand
TTGAAAATAATATTAAGATGAGATTTTTTGATTATATAAAACGCTTTGTAAATTCTTATTTCAAACATCTTTATCGAGAACAAATTGAAAATAAAGAATTTAAGAAACAACTCTATAAAGAAATAAATTTAGTCAAAAACGATATAATCAATAATACGCTTACTTGTAATGAAAAATACCATAATTGGTTAAAAGAAAATCGTAATAAGATTGCTCCTGAAATATTTGAAAATAGTTATTATTACGACATTAAAGTTTCACCTTATAAGTATTTGAAACATATGATTTTTATGTGTTTAGAATTAGAGAATTTGGAAAGAAAATCATTCCAGTTTTTCCCTATACAAACCAACTCTATACCAAGACACATTCAAGTAGATACAAAAGCATTAGTGGAATTATTTATAGAAACAGAAAAACATCAAAAATTATTAGATATTTGGATTAAAGAAACAACTGAAATAAAATCAGGAAAAAATAAAGGAAAACCTAAAAATAAAACAAAGGGAGATTTGTATAATTGTTTAGAACAAAATAAAGAATTTATTTGGAATACAATTTTCAATATAACACAGACAAGAAAGAATTATGTTTTTGATTATACCATTATTACGGATGGATATGCAACTTCTTTGAGATTTTTACATAAAGATTTTGTAGAAAAAGAACATGAAAAGAAAGATAAAAAAAAGGCAGGAAAGAAAGCATTACAAGGATTAACCAAAGAACAAAAAGATAAAATTAAAGAAGACAAGAAAATATTACAAAAAGAACAAACAAAACAAAAACGATTGGAAAATAAAAATAAACCTAAAAAATCTAAAAAGGAAGAAAAACAAGAAAATCCTGAATTTCCTTATATTGATGAAGTTCCAAAAGAACAATTAGAAGGAAAACATATTTATGTTGATCCGGGAAAAAGAAGTTTATTTTCTATGATGGACGATGAAGGAAATTATTTTTCTTATACAAACAGAATGTATTTGAAAGAAACAAAACGATTGAAATATCAATCTTTGTTAAAAAATTACAAGGATAAAATAGGAATAACTAAAATACAAGAAGGATTAAATAAGTATAATTCTAAAACCTGTAATATAGAAAAATTCAAAGAATACATTACTGAAAAAATAAAAGCAAATGAAACATTAGTTCCGTTATATCAAGAACTAAAATTTCGTAAATATAAATGGTATGGTTATATCAATAAAAAACGAACAGAAGATAATATGGTGAATAAAATAGTAAAAAAATACAGCAAAGACCATATTATTATCATAGGTGATTGGAGCATAGGGAAACAAATGAGGAACTTTATATCTACACCAAATTTAACATTAAAACGAAAATTACAAGAAACTTTTAAGGTTTATAATATAGATGAATTTAGAACATCTTGTTTATCATATAAAACCGAAGAAGTATGTGAAAATTTATATTTGAAGTTTAAGAAAGACACAAAACAAAAAGAACGAAAGATACATTCTATTCTAACATATCAAATGGAAAATAATAGGAAGGGTTGTATCAATCGTGATAAAAACGGATGTAAAAACATTCAAAAAGTATTCAAATGTTATATGGAAACAGGTGAAAGACCTGAAAAGTATAGAAGAGAATACAATAATAATAAAAGTATCCAACCGCTAAAAGCCGTGAAATGTGATACAAGCCCAAGATTTTCTACCTGAGAAAATGGATAGGGTGCTTTTACATCACCGAAGAGAAAATAATAAAATTTTTATTTTTTACAAAAAGTTTGTCTCATTTTTCTTTTTGGTCGGTGTAATTATAATTTACATTTATATTTTTAGTTAAATTATTTTTTTACATTTCATAATTATTAATTATTAATCATTAATCATCAATTATTTGATGTAATTCCAAATTTTTCATTTAAAATTGTTATTTTATTTGGTTTTTTTTTATACAATTTATTTTTAACTTGATTTGTTAATGATGAATTTGATGGAATTATTTTATTATTTAAAATAAAATCTTCATTGTCTTCGTGCAATTCTGGAAAAACTCTTGTCAATGGTTTGTCAATAACAAAATATAATCTTTCATTTCTTAATAAAGATCTATATTCCTGAATTGTTAAATCTCCCAAAAATTTATCCAATAAATATCTTGGATCTGATGCTTCTTTAATACCTCTATCATATTTATATATTTTTGAATAAATATCATTCAATAATTGATATCTTTCAGCTTTAGCAGATCTATCAATGTGTTCATTCATTAAATATGCAACTGCACATTCTGGACTACAAAAACAACCATACACATGATATGTTCCATTCAAATAATATTTTGGTATATAAATAGGTGGATTATCAAAATCACATGTATCCCAAAAACAGCAAGACTTTTTCACAATATTATTTATGTGCAATTTATATTCCAATTGTTTTATTTTTTTTGAAATTTCTTTCATATTATTATTATCATCATTATAATCATCATCATTATAATCATCTTCATTATTGTTATTATTGACATTATTAATTTTATCATTAACAATTACATTTGGATTATAATTATACATAACTTCATTACAAATATGATTATTATAAGCATCTAATGTATCATTTTCTATCAATGGTTTTTCTAAATCTGACATATTACATCTCAAACATAATATAACATTTTGTTTTTCATCAATTTGTTCTTCAATTATTGAACTTTGAGAAATTATTTTTCCTCCATTTGGTTTTCTTCCACGTTTTTTTGGAATTTTAACATCTTCTTTTTTTTCTTCACTTTCATTACCACTTATATCACCGTAATTATCATATTGATTTTGTTCACAATGTAATTTCATTTGATTTTGTATTTCTAATAATTCTTTTTTTGATTTTCTTCCTCTTTTTCCTTTTGGTTTTATATTATTATTTTTTTCTAACTTATCAAATTCTTCTTTTCCTTCAATGCTTTCTTGATTTTGTTCAAATTCATATATTTCTTCAATATTTTCAGTTTCAATCATTTTATTATTATAATTTTATTATAATTAAAATAAGCAACTTCTTTTTAAATAAATTTTTATATATTATTAAGAATCAACAAAACATAAATATTTAAAATATTTAAAATAATATAAATATTTAAAATAATATATATATTTTATATAAATTTAAAAAATAATTAATAAATTTATGTTAATATGAGTAGTATTCCTTGGATAGAAGCATATAGGCCAAATAATTTTAATAATGTTGTTCTTGATTCATTAAATAAACAAATTTTAAAAAATATTATTAATACAGGACAATTTCCAAATTTATTATTTTATGGACCGCCTGGAACTGGAAAAACAACAACAATAATAAATTTAATTGAAGAATATCAACAAACCCATAGTGTTAAAAATAAAGAATTAATAATTCATTTAAATGCATCTGATGAAAGAGGAATTGATATTATAAGAAATCAAATTAGTCAATTTGTAAATTCAAAAAATTTATTTATTAGAGGAATAAAATTTGTTATATTGGATGAAGTTGATTATATGACTAAAATAGCACAACAAGCATTAAAATATTTGATACAAAAATATTCTAACAATGTAAGATTTTGTCTTATATGTAATTATATTAGTAGAATTGATGAAGGGTTACAAAATGAATTTATGAAATTAAGATTTAATCAACTCCCAAAAGAAAATGTTTTTTTATTTTTAAAAAATATTTCAGAAAAAGAAAATTTAAATTTGTTAGAAAGTACCATCAATGAAATAATATTCTCAAATAAATCGGATATTAGAAGTATGATAAATTTTATGCAAACTAATCAAGATAACATAAATAATATTTTAGTTATTAATGATGAAAAATGGTTGGAATTATATGAGAAAATAAAAAATAAAAATTCAATTGATGAATTAGAAAATTATATATGTGAAATTTCATTGAATTATAACATGAGTGAAAAAAATATAATAAATAATTTTTTACTTTTTTTAATAAGAAATAACATGAATAATATTAACTCAAATAATATTTTTTTATCAATTTGCGAAAATATAATACACAATGAAAATTGTAACGTAAGATACTATTTAAAATATTCTTTAAATAAATTATTAATATTTTTATAAAAAATTGAAAAAAATATTAAAAATAAATTTAAAGATAATTGTAAAATAAATATAAAAAATAAAATATAAAATATACAATGTTTAATGATGCATTATTTTTAAGTGAAAAATCAAACAATTTAAATGACGAATGGTTAGAATTTATGAATGTACCAAGTGAAAATAATAAAAATAATGAAAATAATGAAATCATGAAAAATGAATCAATTTCTAAATTTGACAATATAAATCCTCCAGAACCAACCCCAATTTACATATCAACAAAATCAAAAATTTCATATTTAAATGTTCCTGTTAATTTAAATATTTTTTGGAATATTTCAATAATACCTTATTCATCACCATTAGAAGGTTGTATTAAAAAACAAGCTAGAATAACAACAACAACTTTAGAAGATTTTAATGAAATACAAAGCAGATTAATAAATGAAAAATATGTAGAACAATTTATAGTTTGTCACATTGATAATCCATGTGGAAGAATTAAATTTAAAGATATTAGAAAAATATCAATTGGAATTTATAAAAAAGATTTAATGACCAAAACTAAAAATAAAGAAGCATTTTATAATTGTTTAGTTTTAATAATGAGATTTAAAATAAACAACATGTTTCGTGAATTTCATGTAAAATTATTTAATACTGGAAAGATAGAAATACCTGGAATAAAAAATGATGAAACATACCAGTTTGTTTTGCAAAAACTCATTGAATTTATCCAACCATTTTATAAAAATGTATCTATATTCTGCAAACCAAATAATGACATTATTCTTATAAATTCAAATTTTAATTGTGGATTTTATATAAATCGAGAAAATTTGATTGATATTCTAAAAAATAAATATAATATTACTCCAATTTATGATCCTTGCAATTATCCAGGCGTTAAAGCTCCATTTTATTACAATCCAAATAAATCTTCACAAAATGGAATTCAAGTAAAACCTGAAGATAAAAATAAAGATGAATTTAAAAATGTAATAAAAATTCATTGTTCCATATTTAGAACAGGTAGTGTTCTTATTTTAGGAACTTGTAATGAAATTATATTAAATGAAGTTTATACATTTTTAACAAATTTATTAAAAAGTGAATTTAAATATATATGTAGTGATATAATTGATGAAAGTAATAAACCAAAAAGTAATAAAAACAAAAAAAGAAAATCTCAAAAAAAATTTATTGTGTATGAAGATGTTGTTCAAGAAATAGATCAAGAAGATTTAATTAAAACATCATTAATTGACAATAATAATAATTCATTGTTTGAATTTGACTATGAATATGAAGAAATTAAATAATTAATTTATTTTTTATTAAATAATTCGTTCAATTATAAAATATAATACATATTTATTTTATAATTATTATTAATGAATTTAGATTTAAGAAAATTTGATATGCGTTCAATTGTTTTTAATAGAAATGAATCAAAAGGTCCAGTAATTGTTTTTATAGGTCGTCGTGATACTGGTAAAACTTTTTTAGTTAAAGATTTATTATATTATCAACAAGATATTCCAATAGGAACTGTAATATCAGGAACAGAAGAAGGTAATGGATTTTATGGAAAATTAGTTCCAAAATTATTTATTCATAATGAATATAATACTGCAATTATTGAAAATATTTTAAAAAGACAGCGTCAAGTTCTTAAACAAATTAAACAAGAAATGCAACAATTTAACAGAACTTCTATTGATCCAAGAACTTTTGTCATTTTAGATGATTGTCTTTATGACAATTCTTGGTCAAGAGATAAATTAATGCGTGCTCTCTTTATGAATGGTAGGCACTGGAAGGTCTTATTAGTGATAACGATGCAATTCGCTTTAGGTGTCCCACCCGCATTACGTACACAAATTGATTATGTTTTTATTTTAAGAGAACAATATATCAGCAATCGAAAAAGAATTTATGAAAATTATGCAGGAATGTTTCCAACTTTCGAGTCATTTTGTCAGGTAATGGATCAATGTACTGAAAATTATGAGTGTTTAGTTATAAATAATAATGCAAAATCAAACAAATTACATGACCAAATATTTTGGTATAAGGCAGATGCTCACGGAGATTTTCATTTGGGTGCTAGAGAATTTTGGGAATTATCAAAACAATTAAATGATGACGATGACGAACAACAATACGACCCAAATAACGTAAAAAAGAAAAGTTCCGGTCCTAGAATATCAGTCAAAAAAAGTAAATGGTAAAATAAAAATGATTTGCTTTTTGCTTTAAAAACCAAAAAGCAAATACGTAAAAAACAATATAAAGACAAGTTGAAATATATAATTATAAATAAAATGGAACCAGTTGATATTGTTAAAATAATTAAAAATAATTCAGTTGAAATTTTATACCAAAAAAATGATATTAAATTATTGGAAAAAATTAAAGAAAATTTTACTGATTTTCAACAAAAATTATTTTTATTAACATATTATTGTCGTTTAAATTTTCATCCAATTAATGATTATGTAATTGATTTAGATAATATTTGGGATTGGATTGGATTTTCTCAAAAAGTTTCTGCTAAAAGATTATTAACAAATAATTTTACAGAAGATGAAGATTTTAAAGTAGTGAATACACGTGAAATTTCCCCAACAAATATATCAGGTAGAGGTGGACATAATAAAGAAAATATTTTTTTAAATATAAGAACATTTAAAAAATATTGTCTTAAATCTGGAACTTATAAATGCAATGAAATATATGATTATTACATAAAATTTGAAGAAATAATGCAAGAATTAAATGATGAAGAAAATAATTATTTAAAAATGCAATTAGAAAATGTTAAAAATCAAAATCAATCATTGATGGAAATTAAAATTCAATCTGAAAATGAACGATTGAAATCCATAGAACAAGTTTTAATAAATCAATTTTCGATTGGAACAGAATGCATATATCTTGGTATTATTAATAATACCAATAATTTTAATGAAAAGTTAATAAAATTTGGACATACAAATGATTTAATGAATCGAGTCATACAACATAAAAAAGATTATGATAATTTTATTTTAATTGAGGCATATAGAGTTTCTAATAAAGTTGAAATTGAAAAAATGATTAAAACACATTACAAAATTAAAGAAAGATTGAGAAATATAACAATCAATGGAAAAAATAGAATAGAAATTATATCTTATGATGATACAAATTTTACAATTGAAAATTTAAAAAAATATGTTCAAGAAATAATAAAAGTAAAAACATTTACCCCAGAACAAATAAATGAATTATTAAGAAAAAATGAAGAATTATCAAATCAATTAAAAAAAATAAAACAAAATAAATTGTCACAAAAAAATATAATTTATCATGATGAAAATTTTTTAAATAAAGAAAATAATGTTAAAAATAATAATCACGAAGAAGAATTTACAAATGAAGATAAAGATAATAATTTTGATATAATTAATAATGATGGAAACACTCATACAAACATAAATATGAATACACAAACAAATAATAATATAAATCCAATTTATATAAATTCAAATATTGAAGATAATGAATTAACCAAAAAATTTAATGATTTTATAAATGAAATGTGCATTGTCAGATCAGATGTTGAAGAATCATCTGTAAATATGGAAGGTGCATTTAGAATATGGAATAGAACAAAACCAAAAAAAGAAATATTTCATTCTTTTAATGAATATTTAAAAATTAGATTTAGATATTGCAGATTAAAACAACAAAATAAAAATCAAGTAGTAAATGGATATAAAGGTGTAAAATTAATCCCAACTACTTATGAAAAAAAATTTGTTAATAATGATGTTGAAACATTTTTATTTAATGTTTGTTATTTTAGTCATGATGGTAAAATATTAAATTCAACCTTGCTATCTGAATATCAAAGATGGAAAAAATCTCTTGGTAAAGAAGTATCCGATGATGACATCAAAGATATCAAGAATTATTTAAATAATTCTAATTATGTTGTTAAATCAACAATTTGGTGCAAAGAAGGATCAAATGAAGGATATTATGGTGTATCATTAAAAACTGATCAATATGAACATAAAAAAACATCAAGCACTGGAAAAAGAGTTGAAAAAGTTGAAATTAATAGTGGAATTGTATTAAGAACATGGGATACAATAGCTAAAGCAGCGGAAGATGAAAATATGCCACCATCAAGAATGTCATTAAATATAAAAAATAAAAAAGAATTTAATAATGATTATTATTATAGAACAGTTAGTTCATAATATATAATAAATATTTTATTTAAAAATAAATTAAATTTATTTTTTAATTATATTTTTTAAAATAAATGTCAAGAAATGCCTATTTATTAACTTGTGATGAAAATTCTGAACGTACAATATTTTCCAAAAATATTTTAGAACAAATTGGTTATAATGTGATATTATTTCGTGCTATTCCACACGAAAACCCTCTTTTATCTCATAAACAAAGTATGATGGAAATATATAACATTATTGCTGATAATGAAAATAATGAATGGTCTTATGTTTTTGAAGATGATATAAATATTTTATGTGATATTAAATTAGATGAAATTATAAAATATGAAGAAATATCAACACATTTTTTTTATTTAGGAATTTGTAAATATGGAGATAACACAATAAGAGAAACAAACTATTTTATAAATAATCATCGGGTGTATTCAGTTTCTAATTGTGTTAGAGGATTACATGCAGTTGCTTTTTCTAGACAAGGTGCTAAAGAATTTATTAATTTTATGAATAATTTTAAAATTGAGTATATTGACATGATTTTAGAATTATATACAATAAAACATCCAGCAAATGTTGTTAGAATAGATTTGCAAAGTTATATAAGAGGTCACTTAGGAGTATTTTTTCAAGACAGAAAAAAGTTTGAATCAATTATTTCAAAAATATAAAAAAATATATATTATTATTCATAATATATAATTATTATTTATTTGTTCATTTTTATTTATTTATTGCTTGCAAATGGGCCACTAATTAATTCGGATTGTCCATGATCTGTATTTTTTGATGTAACAATATTTTCTCCTTCAAATAATTCTTTTCTAATATCTTCAGTTGAAATAGTCTCATCATCAACAGCTAATGCTTTTTCTTGAGTTACAACCCCAACACCAATTAAATTACCTTCTTCATCAACATCTTGTGTTATTGTTGAACCAAATTTTTCTGCATTTTTTTTATTATCTTCAATTGCTTTTTGTTTTGTTTCTTTAACTCTTTGTTCAAAAGCATTTTTAGCAGCGTTTTCATTGTTTCTTTTTTCATGTGCTAATTGATTTAATTCATCTTCTAAATATTCAACACGTCCAGTTTTATAAGCTTCAGGTTCCCAAGGCAACCATGTTCCAACAGGGCCAACATACACATCAAAATGTGGATCTGATTCACGTAATAATTTAGCTCTAAATTCAGCTTCTTCTTGTGTTTGAAAATTTCCTCTAGATTTGAATCCTCTTACTGATGTTTGAAAATTATGTTTAACATTAAATTCTTTTTCAATTTCATGTTCATGATTGTCTAAATATGTTTTATAATCACTTTCAATTGATACAGAATTTACAATATTTTCACGTTCTTCTTTAAGATAATCTTCAAAATCAACAATTATATCTTCAAATTTAAGTCTGTATTTGTAAGAAATAAAATTTAAAAATTGATGAAATTTTTCCATTGATTTTGAAATTTCCCAATTCTTTAGGAATTGTTCGAAATAAAATAATTCACGTTGCTTAATAATTTTTTCTGGAGAAATGAATGAAAAGCAACCAAAATTTTGTCCTGCAATTGGTTTATCTACTTCTAATACATCAACATATTTATTATTTGGTGTTCCATCTTCATTTTTTCTTTTTTCATATGTTGGTTTTCTTGATTTTTTTCCCATTTTTAATAAATATTTAATTAATTTTTTCTTTAAATTAAAATTTTATTATATATATTTTTTTCAAAAAAATAAAAATCAAAATATATTATTTCATAACATTGTATTTATTTTTTTTCTTTTTTAATAATATATAATGTTTGGATTGTTTGATGTTAATGAAATTATTAAAAGAGCCATCAAATATTTAATTGAAGGTTTAGTTGTTGCAATTGTTGCTTTTGCAATACCAAAACGTTCTTTAAATATTGAAGAAATATTAGTTATCTCATTGTCAGCAAGTGCAATTTTTGCAATTTTAGATACATACTTGCCTTCTGTAGGTGTATCTACAAAACAAGGTCTTGGTTTAGGTTTGGGGTTACGTCTTTCACAAATTCCAGCACTACTTTAATAATATTAAATTATTTTTAATTAATTAAAAATTAAAAAATAAATAATTACAACAATTAATTAAAAATTGAAAAATAATTAATTATAATAATTAATTAAAAAAATAATTGTAATAAAAAATAATATTTATAAAATGATGAGATATAATGTAAATACATTATTTCAATATATAAATGAAAATAACATTATACTAGCTAAAAATTATACAGAACAGAAGGTAAATAGAGATACAATAATCAATGGAAATTGTTTAAATAAAAATTGCGAAGATTTATTTTCAAAATCATTCAGACAATTAGTAAAAACACAAGCTTATTGTTTTAATTGCAGTCTAAAAAATGGAATATTAAAAATAAAAAATCAAAAAATAACATATAATTATGACAGACTATCAAAATATTGTAATGAAAATTCAATTGAATTAATTCATGATTATTCTAATAAAATAATGGGAAAAAATTTTCGAATTGAAGGAAAATGCCAAACAGAAAATTGTGAAAATACATTCGACAAAGATTTTCGTTCATTATTAAAAATTGGTGGGTATTGCCATTATTGTTCCAAAGAAAAAGGAAAAGTTAAAATAAAAAAAACAAACTTTAAAAAATATGGGAGTGAACATGGAATGTTAGCATTAGAAAATAGAAAAGAATTGCAAGAAGCAATCATAAAAAAATTTGGAAAAAAATTTTATTGTCAAACTGATGAATATAAACAAAAAAATAGAGAAACATGTTTAAAAAAATATGGGTTTGAACATCAGTTAAAAGTTCCAGAAATAAGAGAAAAAATTGTTAAAACAAACATTGAAAAATATGGAGTTCCAAATCCACAACAAAATAATGAAATTTCCGAATTAACATTTAAAAAATCTTTTAAATTAAAAGAATATATACTCCCATCTGGAAAAATAATAAAATATCAAGGATATGAACATTTTGCATATAATGAATTATTAAATATTCAAAATTTAGATGAAAATGAGTTAATAACTTCAAGGAAAGAAGTTCCAGAAGTGTGGTATAAAGATGAAAATGGAAAACGTCACAGATATTATGTTGATATTTTTATCCCATCACAAAACAAATGCATAGAAGTTAAATCAACATGGACTATGAGAAAATCTAAATTTATTTTTGAAAAACAACAAGCAACAAAAGAATTAGGATATGAATGTGAAATTTGGGTATATGATGCCAATGGAAATATATTAGAAAAACATTTTTAATAAAATAAATTTTAAACTGTTGGTATGGATTCCCAATCTAATATATCGCATATTTGTCTCCAAATTAAATCCTGTTCTATTAATTTTAATCTATCTTTTAACATTGGTATTTCACTTAAATATTTATTTTCACCAAGAAGTTCTAATAATTTATATAAAACAAAATGATAATTTAAAAAATTAATTCTATCATCAGGACAAACTTGTGCATAAGGAGATAATATTTCCATAAATAAGTTACACAATGCTTCTTCTAATTGTTGACTAAAAACTGGTGGAGAAATTCCAAGTTTATTTTTTATGAATGCAATGTGTTCATAATATTTATTTAATCCTAATTTTTTAAGTATTTCTTTCATTTCTTTATGTGTTAATTCATTTAAAGATATTCGTTCTTTTCTGATTTGTAATTCAATTTGTTCAATGTGTTCATCAGGAATTTGTGTTGTTTCTTTTCCTTGAAATTGTGCTATAATTTCTTTAAAATGTGTAATTTTTTTATAAGAATAAAAACAAACTTCTTTTGGTGGTTCTTTATAACTTGGCTTTTCATTTTCTATTAAGTATGGTATTTGTGCTGCACAAATATTACACATTAAAACTCCTTCATCTTCTAATGCAATCATTTCTCCATTATTGCAAAAATTACAAATGTCCATATTTTTTAAATATAAATTCATATCAATATATGATTCATCTATATTACTCATATATTTTTGAACTAAATTTATTGTTTTAATTTCTTCGTTTGTATTTGAATCTTGTTCTTTTGGTTGAATTTTAAATATATTAAACAATGCTTGATTTTTTGTTGTTATTTGTTTTGGTGCAGAGTTACAATCATCAACATTATTAATATTTTTTTTATTTTCAAAATATTCAAATATATATTTTGAATTGTCTAAATAATAATCATTTTTTTTTCTTTTTAAAATATTTATATTTTCATTTATTTCATTTATTCTGTCTTTTATTTCCATAATTTTTTCAATATCAGGTTCATCTTCATTTTCTAACAAAACTAATTTTTTTTTACATTCTTTTCTTTCTTTTTTTAAAGATGGTATTAAATTAGTTTCATCTGATATAAATTCATTAACAAATTCTGTGTGTTTACCATCAAGAGTTGTAAAATATTTTTTCGAAACTTTAATTTTTTTATTAGTTTTTGGTTTAAATGATGGCATATTATTTAAATACTTATCATATATGTTTTTTATTTATATATCTTTTTTATTTATATATATTTTATAAAAGTTTTTAATTTGTGAAAATAAAAATTGAAATAAAAATTGAAATAAAAATAATTTATAAAAATATTAATATAAATAAACATAAATAAACATAAATAATATAATCAAAATGTCTGAAAAATATTTAAATGTTAAAATTATTTCAATTGAAGGAAACATTGGTTCTGGAAAAAGTACTTTTGTCAGATATTGCAAAGATAATTTGCCAGAAATCAATGGTTATAAAATAGTATTTGTTGATGAACCAGTTGAATTGTGGGAACAAATTAAAGATAAAAATGAAAAAAATATGATTGAAAAATTTTATGAAAATCAAGAAAAATATTCATTTTCATTTCAAATATTAGCTTTTACATCAAGACTAATATATTTAAAAAATGCAATAAATAAAGCAACATCTGAAATAAAAAATAATGAAAAATTAAAAATATGTATAATTACTGAAAGAAGTTTGTACACAGATTGTTTTGTATTTGCAGAAATGCTAAAAAATAGCAATAAAATAGAAGATGTTTGTTATCAAATATATTTACAAATGTTCAATGAATTTTCAAAAGATTTTCCATTGAATGCAGTAATATATATAAATACAACACCAGAAAAATGTTATGAAAGAATTAATAAAAGGAATAGACATGGAGAAGAAAATATTCATTTAAATTATTTAATTGAATGTCATGAAATGCATGAAGAATACATAACAATAAAAATTAATACACAATTTTGCAATAAATTTATTTTAGATGGAATGTTCAATATAGATGAAAATCCAGAAATAAAAGATGAATGGAATGAAATATTACAATATTGCATTATAACTTTATGATTTTATTAAAAATTAATTATATAAATATATATATAATTAATGGATGAAAAAATATTATTGTTTCAAAAAATAAAACCAAATGATGAAAATATAAAATATAATAGTTTTTTCTTTAGACGAGATATTATTGATAAATATATTAAAATGTTCAACTATTATTGTGATAATTTAAATATTGATTCTCATTTAAAAAACTATAAAATATATAATATTGATGATATAATTTTTTATTTATTAAATAAACCTGGAGTAAAAACTAGAAGATATAATTTATTAAATAACTCTGAAAATTGGCAAAATATAAAAAAATATATAATATCATTAATTTCAATTTCTTTGAGTGAAGTTTGCAAAAATAATGTATCAGACGAATATGTTATAAAAAGTATAAATAAATATATTTCTCCAATTTTAAATAATAATTTTAAAAATAATTATGATTGTGATTTAATAATTATTGCTCCACAACAGATCGAAGATAATTTGTTATACATTCATGATTCTAATAAATATTTATATGATGATGAAAATGATGATGACAACATAAGTAATTTAGATTTTAAATTAGATGAAACAAATGAAATTAGCGAACATGATAAACCGATTTCATTGAAAGAAATGCAACAAAAAATATACAATGAATTAGATAAATTTGAAGAATTAAAATTTTTTAATTATAAAGAACAATTTAAAGAAAAGTTTAAATTAATTGTTGGATTTGCACTCGTAAATCGTGGAAAATGTAAAATATTTCCAAATGATTATGCATTAAATTTAATTTGTTCTAATGTAAAAGGAATTGGAAGTGTTATTATTGGATTATATTTATATACAATTTTAAAACATCCAATAACTTCAACTTTTTTTGATATATTTGATGATGAAAAATTTGATTTAAATGAAAAATTAAATGGAAATGCAGAAATAATTTACAAAAAAGTAAAAAGAAGTAAAATTTTAAGTAAATACAAATATGAAAAAAAATATGGAATTGATTTGTATAAAAAAAAATTTAAAACAAATGAACCATTAATTCCTACAAATGGAAATGCATTGTTAGATCTTGCAAATTCATATAAAAATATTGCTGGATTATGTTCTTATGAAAAATTTGGATTTGTGTATGATAAAAATATGTTTTCAGATGATCCATACACAAAATGCACAAATGAAGTTGGAATATTGCCAATGAATATATATTTTGGTGATGATACTAACAATCCTTGTTACAATGGATTGTCAATTGAAGAAAAAATAGATAAAATTTTAAATATTGCTGTTGGTAATAATTCAATAATATGTAGAAGAAATTATATATGCAATTCTAATCTTAACAACATTAATTTGAAACCAATAAGATTATTGCTTCAACAATTGTATAATTTAAAATTATATCAAGAATATTTTATGAGCATTTACAACACAAATTCATTAAATATTTTAAAAGATGATGAATTCAATGAATTAGATGATGATGATATTGAATTATTTGATTTTTTAAAAAAAATTCCAAATAATTATGGATCTGATTATAATTTTATAATCAAATTAATTGAATCAATTGAAAATAATAATGTGATTCCAGAATTAGAATATATATATAAAAATTATTTAAAAGATTATGAATTTAATGGCGGTAAAAAAATAAAAAATAAAAAATCAAATAAAAATCAAACAAAAATCAAACAAAAAAAAATAAAAAATCAAACAAAAAAAAATAAAAAATCAAACAAAAAAAAAATAAAAAAATAAAATTGAATAAAAAATCAAATAAAAAAATTGAAAAAAATTAATTTAAATATTAATAGCTATATATAACTAAAAACTAATTTAAAAACAAACTTTTAATTTTAAAACAAATGGATCTCAAACAAAAAAAATTATCAAAATCTGAATGGAACTCTATTGAAATTCCAGTATCAAATAATGAAAAAGAAATTTTAATTTTAATGACAGAAGGATATAATAACGTTAATATTAAAATTAATAAAACTGAATCTATTTTTAGTTATTTGAAAATAGATTTTAACAACTCACTTGAAGATTATTTATTCAACAAATATTTTTCTGAAAAAGTAAAATATTTAATTGAAAAATATAAAATAAATTATATTCAATTTAACACATCTAAAAAACAGCAAAAAGAAAATAATAATAATAACAATGATAATACAAATTTTATTTATTCAATTAACATCGCATCAATTGTTAAATTAAAAAGTGCTGACAATGTACGTGTATCAAGATTTGACATCATTGACGAGACAGTGTCTGAAAATATTTATGAATATATTTTAATTCATAATTTGGAACAATTATTAAAATATTTTAAAAAAAATGATAATAAATGGCATTATTATTATTACACAATTAATAAATTGTTAGAAAATAACATTGAAAAAATAATACATTATGTAAAAGACATTTGTCGTATTGTATTATCAAAATTAGAGAATAATTTAGATTTATTGTATGTTTTAAAAAAATCATCTGATATAATTGAAAAAAATAAAAATTTATTAAAATTTGCTGATTTATCTTTATATACACATCAAAAACAATTATTTACCTCAATCAAGCAAAGTGGAGCTAAATTAATTTTATATATTGCACCAACTAGTACTGGAAAAACTATTTCACCTCTAGGAATTTCTACTTCTAAAAGACTCATATTTGTTTGTGCTGCTAGGCATGTTGGGTTATCACTGGCTAAATCAGCTATATCAATAGAAAGAAAAATAGCATTTGCATTTGGTTGTTCTACTTCATCAGAAATACGTTTGCATTATTTCGCAGCAACTGATTATACAACAAATAAAAGAACAGGTCAAATAAAAAAAGTTGATAATAGCATTGGAGATAAAGTGGAAATAATGATTTGTGATGTTAGATCTTATTTACCAGCAATGTATTATATGTTGGCTTTTAATGAAGCTGAAAATATAGTGACATATTGGGATGAACCAACAATATCAATGGATTATAAAAATCATCCTTTACATAGAATAATTAAAAAAAATTGGAAAGAAAATGTAATACCAAATATAGTATTATCTTCAGCAACATTGCCAAAATTAAGCGAATTAGAATTAACAATCAATGATTTTAAAGAAAAATTTAGTCAATTAAATCCAAATATCATAAATATATCTAGTTATGATTGTCGTAAAACTATTCCACTAATTGATAATAATGGATTTGTAATTATGCCACATTATTTATATGAAAATTATGAAAATATTTTAAATGTTGTTAAACAATGTGAAGAAAATTTAACATTATTAAGATATATTGATCTAGATGAAGTTTCTAAATTTTGTATTTATATTGAAGAAAATAATTTTTCAAAAAAATCATGTAAATTTGATCGTAATTTTGAAACTATAAATGACATTAATATGACAACAATTAAAATATATTATTTAAAAGTTCTTAAAAATATTTTACCAAATAAATGGGAACAAATTTATAATTATTTCCAATTAACAAGAATTAAAAAAATTAATATTAATACAACAATTGATTTAAAAGGAAATAAGCAAAATAATATTAAAAAAATATCAAGCGTTGGTCCAGGAACTTCAATAAGTGCAAATACAAATAATTCATCTTTATTAGAACAACAAATTAATAATATTGGAATATATGTTACTACACGAGATGCTTATACATTAACAGATGGTCCAACAATCTTTTTAGCAAAAGACTTAAATAAAATTGCAAAATTTTGTATTCAACAAGCAAATATTCCAGCAAGTATAATGCAAGATATACAAAATAAAATTAATATAAATAATCAAATCAATGAACGTGTTACAGAAATTGAAAAAGAAATTGAATTTGAAGAAAATAAAATAACTGATAAAATTACAAATGATGATCCAAATGCTAGTTCTAGAAATAAACAAAATAAAACTAAAATTGTCAATAAAATATTAAATAAAAGTGATAATAAACAAATTAATCAATTATCAGAACAATTAAATAATTTAAAATCAGCAATTCAACAAGCATCACTTGATGATATGTTCATTCCAAATAAATTATTACATAAAAATAAATGGGCTGAAGGATTAGATACAACAAGATCATTTACAAGCAGTATTGATGATGATACAATAACATCAATAATGATGTTAAATGTTGATGATAGTTGGAAAATATTATTATTACTTGGAATTGGAGTATTTACACAACATGAAAATATTGAATACAGTGAAATCATGAAACAACTTGCTGATAAGCAAAAATTATATTTAATAATTGCTGGTGGAGATTATATATTTGGAACAAATTATCAATTTTGTCATGGATATTTAAGTAAAGATTTAGATGCAACACAAGAAAAAATTATACAATCACTCGGAAGAATTGGAAGAAGTAATATACAACAAGATTACACTGCAAGATTTAGAGATATGCAACAAGTTACAACATTATTTCAATATTTAAATTTTAATGAAAAACCTGAAGTTTTAAATATGAATTGTTTATTTAATTCTAAAAATATAATATGGAATGAAGAATTAGAAGAATATCAAGAAATAAATGAAAATAATAGTGAAGATGGTTTTATTTCTGAAGAAAGTGATAATGAAGATAACAATGAAGAAAAAATAATTGAAAAATATAATAATGAAGAAAAAGTAAATTCATCAAATTTCAAAATTAATAATAAAAAAGATGTCAATGATGTAAGTGATGATGAAGATGAAAATTAAAAATATTTTATAATATATATTTATTTTTTATAATATATATTTATTTTTTATAATATATATTTATTTTTTATAATATATATTTAAAATTTATAATATTTATTTATTTTTTATAATATATATTTATTTTTTATAATATATATTTAAAATTTATTATCATTTTCTTAAAATTATAATAATGGGAAATACACAATCAATACAAAAAGTAAATTTTGAAGATGTTCAATATGCAATTAAAAATATTGATAATCATTTATTAATAAATACATTATCTGAAAATTTACAAACTTGTTTAATTTTAAATACTTTACCATTTGATAAGGAAGAAATAGTAATAAATAAATTATTAAATAATTCTGATAAAATGAGAACAATAACAATTATTATTTATGGAAAAAATTCAAATGATGATACAGTAAATAATAAATATAAACAATTAATTGATTTAGGATTTAAAAATGTATATATTTATCAAGGTGGTTTATTTGAATGGTGTTTATTACAAGATATATATAGTAGTGATTTATTTCAAACAACTGATAAATTAACTGATTTATTAAAATTTAAACCAAACAAAGTTTTAAATGTTTCATTAATTGAATATTAATTTTATATATATATGTTATAAAATATATATTATAAAAAATATATATTATAAATATGCCATATTATTCAATAACGCTTGATGGACAAAATAATTTACAACGAATTGGTTATTTTATAACAACAAGTATTTTTTCCGATAACTATTTAGATGCAATAAATTATGCTAAAAATAAAATTAAAAAAAAAATAAAAAAAATACATGGCATTCAAACAGATCATTTTGAAATTGTTAATATTGAAGAAATATTTTTTTTCAAAAAAAATACAAATTTTTATTTTTATAATTTATAATATATTTATTTTATAAAAATATATTGTTTATTAAATAACTGGTAAATATCTTAATGTACTATTTTCATATTTAGTAACCTTAAACACATCTTCATATCCTTCTACATAAACTGTATCTCCATCAAATAATTCATCAACACCATATTCAGAAAGTCCTGATTTTCCATTAACAGACACTGGAAGTTTTACATTGTTATGTTGATTGCTTATTGTATAATATTGAAATTTACTTCTATTCGATAATAATGGTCTTCCCATTAACGGTAAAATATTATTTTTTGTTGTTTGACTCACTGGTGTTAAAATTCCAACTTGTGAATAATTTGATGAAACATAACCTACATTAGTTGGTTGATTTATTGAAACAACAGGAATTGGTACTAAATAACTTTCATTTTTCAATGGAGGATAATATGGGCTTGAATAAGAAGTTGCATAATCACTGTAATTATTAACATTTATTTGATTTGGTTGTGGGAAAGATTGTATTTGTTGATTTTTTATGTCATTTTCAGAAATATGTAAATTTTTTGGTGATGATTTATATATTATATATCCAATTGAAAATATAACAATGATTCCAATTATAAATGTAATATTTTCAAAACAAATAAATCCATTTTGACATTTATATTTATTACGCATTTATTAATATATATAAATATTGTTTTATAAATATTATTTAATATTATTTGATGTACAAATGACTTCCTTATTACGATATTTTTCTATTCTTCCAGGTTTAAAATTTCCTTTTTTTATTCCTAAAAAATATAAATCTTTTGACACATTATTGTAATAAGTATCCCAAACAGAAAATAATTCATTTAATTTTAAAACTTCATTTAAATTAATTTCAGTAAGATTTTTATAATAATCTGACATATCATCAAGTCCTCCAATAGTTCCATAAGAATCATTTGGTGTTGTTCTTCTAGTTCCATGTTCTGGCCTATCAGTTGAGGCACAAGTAAATAAAAATAAACCATCTGGTTTTAACATATTGTAAATTTTAATTAATGAATCTTTATATTCTGGATCATGTTCAAAACATTCTGTTGATATAATGGTATCAAATGTATTATCATCAAAAGGTAAATCTTTTGTTTTTGATACAATTGTTACATTATTTGCTTGTATTACATCATTTGCATCATATACACAATTTTCAAATAATTCTCTATTATTTCCATTTATATCTCCAGCTCCAACATCAAGCACACGTTTATTATTAAAATAATAATAAAGAGTGCGTTTAACAAAATATGTAAAATCTTGTGCTTGTATATGCATGTTATATAAACACAACATAAATAAATATTTTTTAAATTTGTTTAAAATATTTTTCTAAAAATATATTTATATTTTCAGAATATTTACATCTTAATTGATGATTATCTATTTTATTATACATGTTATGTATTTCTTCACTTGATGGTATATTTGGTTTTGTTCCATCATCCATTATTCTTCCTTTTCTAAATTTATATTGTTTTTCAGATTGAACATAGTAATGTGCTAAATATATAGGTGATTTAAAAAAAGGTAGTGGAATTATATTGAATGGCCCAATAACCATTCTTAGTCCCATTCCATTATAAACACGTGCATCATCATAAACTATGTAATAATGAGGATTAACAATTGATTTAACACATTCTGGTCTAACAAAACATTTTACATGTTGGTCTAAATTTATTTCACTTTTTGTAAAATTTTTAATTAATAATCCATCTTCAGGTTGTTCAATTAAATTATTTGATCCAAACATTAACCAATTTATACCTATCATATCAGCATTGCTAAAATAATTTAAAAAACTTTTAATATTAGTATGACTATTAATACATAAATATTCATCAGCGTCTAAATAAAGCATCCAACTAACATCATTTTTTAAAGCTATATTTAATGCACGTTTAATAAAATCTAATTTAATATTATTTTTAGTTTGGTTAATACGACAAATTGTTAATTTTCCTCCAAATCTTGGTGCAGTTATAGGAATAACAGATAAATGATCAAATATAAAAATTTTATCAAATCCTAATAAAAAATGATGAGCTATCCATTCATTTATATTTTTTTCATCACGCGCATTAGTAAATAGCATAACTTTATTACAATTATTTTTTCGTGGTTTACGAATAAACATTTTATATATAATATTTTGAAAGACATTAAATATATTTTTTTATCTTTAAATAATTTTTATAATATATATAATTTTTATTATATATTTTACAATAATATTTTATAAATTGTTTTTATTTTGTTGTTTTATCATTGCTTGCTTTAACATTATTTCCACTTCCTAACATATTTTTTAATTTACTTTGAATATCACTTGCAGTACTTGATAAATTTGTATATTTATTTAAATCCATACCTTCTAACATTGACATTGTTTCTTGAACTGCAGGAGCTAATTGGTTCATTGTTTGAAATAAATTTTTTTGTTGATTCATTAATTTTTTAGTATCATCAGTTAATTTTGTTATACCATCACTTCCTAAAATATTTTCTAAATCACTATATGCAGTTTCAATAGTAGCAGCATGATCTAATCTCACTGTTCCTTTTTTTCCACCTTCAAAACTTTCTGGAACTGGTTCACCTGTTGTTTCTGATGTTTCATTCATATCTGGATTATTTTGATCTTTAATTTCTTTTGCTTTGTCTATTTTTATTGTTTTTGCATCTTTAATTTTTTCTTTATTTGTTCCATCTAATTTTTCAGCAGCATTTCCTAACTCAGCATCAGTATTTTTTAATTTATCAATTTTTTCTGCATTTTTTACTTTTGTAGAAGTTTCACTATTATTTTCTAATCCTTCATAAAGATTTTTTGTTGCTGTATAAAAATGAGTTATAATAAGACTGATTAATAATACTAATGTTTTATTTTTTGTAAAATTGTAAATAATAATTCCAGTTAAAAATAAAACCCAAATTGAATTATATGTTTTTCTCATTAAATATGCTAATACATGAATTATTGTTAAAAATAGAACAACATAATAAAATGTTTTATTATCAATTACCTTATTTATTAGTTTTTTTAAATTCATTTATTATATTATAATTATAGAAAAATTAAAATATATATTTTATTAAAAAATACATCTATTTATTTAAATTTATTTAATACAAATATTTCTTTTTCAATTTCAACCAAATCATTTTCAATGCTTTCTTTTAATTCATTTTTTTTATTTTTCAAATCCTCCAAATGAATTTTTAAAACATTGAATAATCTCAATTGTTCTTCATTTGCATTTTTAATCGTTTTTTCATATTCCTTAAATTGTGTTTTGACATTTGATAAATATTTATTTGTTTTTTCTTTTTTTGAAATTTCTTTTACATTTTTATTTAAAAGATCATTAAGTCCATCTAAATGTTCTGTTATTTGTCTAATTGCTCTATCTCTTTTTGCTAATTTTTTTAAATCCATTTATTATATATTTTATTTATTATTTTATAACATAAAAAATATAAAAAATATAAAATATAAAAAATAAAAAAAAATAAAAAAAATAAAAAATATAAAAAATATAAAAAATATAAAAAATATAAAAATAAAAATATAAAAACAAAAAAATAATATATATAATATTTAAAATGACTGAACCATTATTAATTCCAGATGATTCTAGATTTGTTATGTTTCCAATTCAACACCAAGATATTTGGAAAATGTATAAAAAAGCAGTTGAATGTTTTTGGCGTGCAGAAGAAATTGATTTAACAAAAGATAATATTCATTGGAATAATAAATTAAATGATGATGAACGTCATTTTATATCTCTTATTTTAGCATTTTTTGCTGCTAGTGATGGAATTGTTTTGGAAAATTTAGGATTAAGATTCATGATTGATGTTCAACTTTCAGAAGCTCGTGCTTTTTATGGTTTCCAAATTGCTATGGAAAATATACATTCAGAAACATATAGTTTGCTTATTGAAACATATATTAAAGACTCATCTGAAAAAAAAAGATTATTTAATGCAATTGAAAATTTTGATTGTATTAAACAAAAATCTGATTGGGCTAAAAAATGGATTTATGATGAAGAAAGTAATTTTGCAAAAAGGTTGGTCGCATTTGCTTGTGTTGAAGGAATATTTTTCTCTGGTGCTTTTTGTAGCATATTTTGGTTAAAAAAACGTGGATTAATGCCTGGGTTAACATTTTCTAATGAATTGATTTCACGTGATGAAGCATTACATTGCGAATTTGCAATTCTTTTATATTCAAAATTAATAAATAAATTAGATCAAAATACAATTCATAACATTATAATAGAAGCCGTGAATATTGAAAATAATTTTATTTGTGAATCATTACCATGTAGATTAATTGGTATGAATTCTGATTTAATGACACAATATATTAAATTTGTGTCTGATAGATTATGTGTTCAATTAGGATATGATAAAATTTATAATGTCAATAATCCATTTCAATTCATGGAATTAATAAGTTTAGAATCAAAAACAAATTTTTTTGAAAAACGTGTTGATGCTTATGGTTTAGCAGATACTTCAAATATTGAAGAAAACTTTGAAATTAATGATGATTTTTAATTATTTTTATTTTTAATTATTTATTTAAATTCGTTAAAATATATATATTTTTTTCTCTTTATATATATTTAGGAAATTCTTTTGTAGAACCATTAAAAAATATTGGAAGCCCAGCATATTGGAAAGTCGAAAATTTTTTTAACCCCCATTTGAAACTGAAAATTTGAGTTTGGACATTTTTAGCAAAATACTTACGCTAAAATAATTTTGTATATGACACTATTTTAAATAACATTTTATTATTTAAATAATTAATTTTGTTACCATAATTTAGCAAAATACTTACGCAAATACTTACATATTTTTTATAAAAAATAAGACCATTTCAGTAAGAAAATATTTAAATAAATAATAAAAGTTGAGAGTGTGTTGGTAAGCGTAAGTATTTTGCTAAAAATGTCCAAACTTAAATTTTCAGTTTCAAATGGGGGTTAAAAAAATATTTCGACTTTTCAGTATGCTGGGCTTCCAATATTTTTTAATGGTTTTACAAAAGATTTTCCTAAATATATATAAAGAGAAAAAAATATATATATTTTAACGCATTTATTTTTTTACAATTTTTAATAAACATTTTCCTTCATTTTTTATTGATTGTTGAACATGAATTTTATTAAATGATAAATTTATTTGAGAAATTTTTACAACCTTTTCATTATTTTTATTTTCATTAATTTCATTGTTTTGATTTTCTTTTTGTTCTATTTTTTTTCTATTTGGTTGTCTGTGTTCATATCCATCAATTCTTTCATTTTCTATTATTTTCCAAATATTTTCTATATCTTTGATTATTAAATTAAACCATACTTTATTTCTACAAACTAATACACAACTCATTTTTTCTAATTTCCAATATATATTTTTAATGAAAGAATAATTATAAATATCATTTTGATATTTATCTAATGAATTACTAATCCATTCATCTATATCATCTTCATCATATAAATCAAATGGCATATAATCATAATATGGTGAACCATCTTGTTTTAAATATTGCATCATCATTCCTTTAATTTTATTATCTTTTGACTCAACCATATTAGTAAATTCATTATTATCTTCATCAACATCAATTATTGAATCATTTTTAAAATCATCATAATTTTCGTATTCAATAAATTTTGTTTCTAAAAAATCACATTCATCTAATCCACAAACTTCCATTTGTAATTGCATTTGTATCCAGTATTCCTTTTTTGGAATTCCGTCAATTTCGCGATTTACAATATTTTTTATTTCTAATATTCTTCCGTATCTGTCATCATTTATTTTTACATTTATTCCATCTGGTGATGCACCTAAAAAATAATATTTATCATGTTTTATACATCCAAATTCTTCTATTTTTGTATTAAATTTTTTTTCATATATTTTTATTGATAATGGTTCATATTTATGTCCCCAATGAAGTGTTGAATCAGTATTTACAAATGTTCCAATTTTTATATTTTTTATATCTTCATTATCTTCATCAAATATTTCTTGTTTTAATGGTTTGCATTTTTCATAAATTAATTGATTTTTCATTGCTTGACTTTCAAATACTTTATAAGCATTGGAAGCTGTAATTAAATTATATCTATAAGAATACCATTCATTAGTTCTTTGAGCTGGTTGTGGAATATTTCTTAATTTATTTATTATTGATGATATTTTTTCTATTTTTGGTTTGTTCAAAACAATGGTTGATGGATATGAACGTGGTGGCATAAAAAATCTATAAAAATCATCCATACAATAATTTATCATTTCGTCAATTTCTTCTTCAACATCTTTTGTATAAAATATTGAATCTTCAAAATGACAATGTATCATTTCATGTATATTTTCTTCAAATATTTCTTCAAAATTTGGTTCTGATATTAATGTTGGATATTGTTCTACAAACTCAATCATTAAATCAAAACACATGTTATATAGTTCAATTTCATCATCATCTGAGAAAAATTTTAAATTTTCATCTGGTATTATTTCATTCAAACAATCTTCTAAATTTATTTCATACATTATATATAAATTTATATAAGTTTAATATTTATATAAGTTTAATATTTATATAAATTTAATATTTATATAAATTTAATTTTTATTTTTTATATTCAATTTTTAATTAATTTCATCATCATTATTTAAAATTTCACTTAAATTATTATTTTCAAAATTCATTTTATTTTTTTTTTGTGATGATAAACATTTTGCAGTAATAACTTTTTTATATATATTTTTTAATGTAAAATTATGATTATTTTTATTATGTATTAATGCTGGAATTGAAACTATTTCACCAGTTTCTCTATTATAATCAACATCTTTTACTCTTTGTAATTTTTTTTTATCCAAACAATCTTTAAAAAATAATATTAATTTTTCTTGTTCATTATCAGATAAATTATGTTCTAATTTATAAACAGATGCATAAACTATTAATTTTTTTAATTTAATTGTTTTACTTAATTTTGTCCATGTTTCATTGTCATTATTATTTCTTTCAGTTTCTAACATTGTTTCCAAATTATTTAAACTAATTGTTTTTTTTGAAGAAGTGTTCATTACAATATTTCTTGTTTGATACATTTTTTTTTTATAATCAACATTTGTTGATTTAGTAGTTGCATCTATTGATTCATTATTTACATTAATTGTTTCATTTTTATTTATTTCATTTTGTTCTGAATTAAAAATCATTATTATAATATATTATATATCTAATTAGTTTTATATTAAAACATTTATATATATAAATTTTATTTTTTTATATTCATAATAAAAATTATTTATATTAAAATATTTATATCAAATAATATTTAAATATAAATGTTAACAGTAGAACCTGAAAATTCAACAAAAAACATTTCAATTGTAAACCCATCTGAAACATCGAATGTAACAAAAAGCAAAGAAAGAAAAATGAGAGTTGAAACACATACTTGGGATATTGATGATATGGAACTTTCTTTTGAAACACAGTTGCAAATTCTAAACAAAATACATTCTAATATATTTAAAATTAATAATTATTCAGATAATAATGATAATAAAATTAGTAAAAAATATATTAATATATTTATTAACAATATTAAACATAAAATATCTAGTTACAAACAACAAGATATAATAAAAAAAATATTAAATATTAATAATTTCACTACATTCAATAATGTTATTTCTTTATTATTTGAATGTGAATTAAAATGCATTTATTGTCACAAAGAAATTTTTATTCTTTACAAAGAAGTTCGTGAAATGTCACAATGGACTTTAGACAGAATTGATAATGATTTGGGACATAATATTGGGAATTTAGTAATTTCTTGTCTTAAATGCAATTTAAAAAGAAGAAGAATAAATAAAAATGCATTTTTATTAACTAAAAATTTAATAATAAATAAGCAAAATTATTCAAATGAAAATAAAAATGAAAATGAAAAAGAACTAAACAATTTGTTTGAATTTGAAGAATCATCGATAAAAAAAATTTACATTAATTCTGAAATAAATTTAAAAAAATGAGATAAAAAATGTTAGATATTTTATAAAAATATATTAATTGAAAAATATTTATAAATCAAAAAATATTTACAAATTAAAAAATATATATTATTTTTATAAAAAACATATATTATTTTTATAAAAAATGGTAAAATAAAAATAAAATATTGAATAATAATATAAAATGGATTTTATGAATTATTTTTTCGGTCCTTTACCAAAAGAATATTGCTTGTATTATTATTTTTTAGCAGTAATTAGTGGATGTATTTTTGTTATAACATCATTCTCTTTTTTAATTTTATTAATGAAATCAAAGAAAGTTAAATTTAATACACTATTAGGAATGTTTAACACATTATTATCTATATTTATTGGATATTTTGTTAGCAGACTATTATACACTATGTGCATTCGCTCACTTTAAATTTGAAACATAAATATTCAAGTGTTCAGAAAATGTTAAATTTTGTAAAAATGGGTTTTGACTAGTTTGAGAAATCATTGAACGATTAGATAATTTACTATCGATATCTTCACGTTTATTTGCATTTATATTTGCATTTGCATTTGTATTTGCATTTGTATTTGTATTTGCATTTGTATTTGCATTTTCAATTATTTTTATTGAATTATTTTTATAACTTTTATAATATTCTTCATCTTTTTTCCATTTCCAAAAAATCATTGAAATAAATATATAATTTATTAAAAAATATATATTTATATTTAAAATGTATATTTTTGAAAAAAGTATTTAAAAAAAACAAATAATTTTACACAATATGAATTTAAAATCGACAAAAATAACTCAAAATGATTTGTTATTGGATAATTTAAAAAAATATTATAAAACAACTATTGATGGTGTTTTTAATCCTGATAATAATTTAGATAAAATGTTAAAAATTATAACAGGAGAATCAAAAATATCTTTAAGAATTATTGATTGGTTTACTACTAATTATGCAAAAAAATATTTTACGATATATATGCTAAATGGAAAAAGATTCATTGTTTATAATGATTATAAATTAAAATTAAAAGCATATTCTAAAAAAAGATTTGACCCATTTTGTCGATATGAAAAAACAATGTTTCCATATAATGATGAAAAATATATTGAAACAACAATAGGTCAATTAAATTTTTTTAAATGGTCTATTGAAAATAAAATTGTTGATTATATTGAAGAAAATTATGAAATAATTGAAAAAGATATGAATACAAGAAATAGTGCTTCAAAAAGAAAAGAAATGATGATTAAAGCAATTGCTGAACAGCAAAATTCTACACAGCAACTACCACAAACACAACAAACAATTCAAAATATTGCATCAAAAACAAGAAAAAAACGTGAAGAATTATCTGTATCAGCAACAAAAAGTATCAAAAAAGAAAGAGTAGAAATTATTGTAAAATTCAATTAATATTTTTATTTTACATCTTTTTACATTTCAAATGCTGAATTATATATTACAGAAAAACAATGCAAAATTATTACCTTATAATTTATTATAATATATAAAGAGAATATTACGATCAATGCGAAAGAAATTGTGACGATATACATAGTAATAAAGTAAATAATACTGAAACATGAATAAAAAAATGGTAAAAATCATTCAAAGTTATGGTGAAAAAGTGGTTGATGAAATAATAAAACAAATATATATATATTAATCGACATTTGAAATGTAAAAATGTATAAATATATATTTTCGTAAATATATATATTTTTTTGTGAATCAAACTATTTTATTAATTTTTGAATATTCATTTCATCATCATTTAAAATAGTAAGTAATGTAAATGCAACCACCTATATAAGATGTTGATGATGTTGGAAAATTTATTCCTGCACCAGTTCCACTACCTCCACCGCCCAAAGTTGCGATATCATAAATTAAACTATCGTTCATTATTATATTATGAGAAATTAAACTATGTTAGTTCTCGTCATACTTATTAACATATTAAAATTAGAAGAAACAGGATTATCAGCATACCACCAAAGTCTCCATTCTAACGGAGGAGCAACACCGCCTATTCCATTTAAATTAACATAATCAGTTAAAGTAAAAGTAAGCATATCAGTTGCGGTATTATTATAAGTTGACCCATTAGAATGTCTCGTAAATGGAGTATTTAAATTGAATAAAAATGGATTGTAAGGATTTCCATTACTATCCCTAAATTCAAAATAAAACGCCATCGCCTTATCAGTAGGATTAGAACAAGCATTCAAATTTAAAGATATTTCTAATTTGTAATCCCAAAAAAGATTAGCACTACTATAAAAATCGTTAGGCAATGAATTTATAGTATCACTTCTTACCATTTGCCAAGTAGTAGGAGTTGAAAAATTAAATCCACGACTATATTTATAAGTATAACAAATCGGTAAAGTATAATTGTTGCTATAACTCGTTAAATTTAATGTCTCTAAATTTATTTGTTTGTTATTATCATCTAAAAAAATTAATGTTCCATTTGCCGATTGTTTAATAGTAAAAGTTCCAGTTTGAAATTCTAAATAATCAGTTGATAATGTCATCGTTTCAGTTGTAGGAGCAATAATATTTAAATTACTTGGATATAAACTACTTCTATAACCACCCACTGATGATTGGTCTATTGTTAAATATCCATAAGTTAAATCAGTAGTTGAAGTTGGAGGATTTGCTAATATATCATTTTGTATTCTCAATCCATCATTAGCATTTAATCTTGTATATGAAGAATTACCTACATCATCAATGGATAAATATGATGATGTTAAATTAGATTGTGATGAGGATGTCGTATTAAATTGTGCATAATCACTTGTAATTTGTGAAACATTAATAGAACCATTATCATTTATAGTCATATCCCCAGCAGTTAAAGTGTTTGTTGGTCCGCCTAATGTTGTTATTATAGCAGATTGACTTGAATACGTTGCTCTCGTATCAGTATCATCAGTTATTAATAGTCCAGGACTTCCAAATGCTGACCCTTGTGTATTCAATTCAATTCTATAATTATTTCCATTATTATTCAATGTCATATATTGTGCTCCATAAAATGATGTGCTTGTTCCACCTAATTGACTTGGAGAAGATTGAATAATATAAGATTGTGGAAAAGAATTTTTAATTTGTGTTAAATATGTTCCAGTTCCATCAGTCATAACTATTTGACTATCTATAATATTTGTATTTGATAATCCATTATTATTTATAACTGATATACTATTAGGATTTATATTTGTTTTAGAACCAGCATAATTTCCAGAAGGGTCTATATAATCTGTCATATATAGTCCAACATAATTAAATTGTGGATTATCGCCACTATCTAATGTTAAATATCCATTTTGTATATCATTATTGATAACTATTCCACTATTATTTATAGTATTACTTGCTAAACTCATAATCGCATCTTGTAATAATATCGTATTATCAAACCAAACAGTAGTAGCATTTGGCGGGACTGGTTGTAAAGCATCTAATGCTACTTTTAATTGTGCTAAACGATTGATTGGAATAAAATTTCCATTTTTTTCTATAATTTCTTGATTAATTATTGTTTTTGTTAAAAGCGGAAAATCTGTGTTTTCAATGATTATATCTTTAAAACTGCAACTCATTATAATACATCAATAGATTATATTTTATTTTTATGAACCAATATAGTAAGTTATAGAACAATAACCACTCAATTGTGATGTTGCTGGAACTTGTTGCCCACAACCATATTTAGATATGTTCCAAGTTTTGACACCGAATGGAGTTGCTCTCGTAATTGGTTGTCCTGTTCCAGTCATATCTGGAGGATTTGATGTTCCATTTGCGCCTATATTTCCGTATGCGAAGGACCACATGCCGTAAGTTGTATTACCAAATCCAACATTAGCAGTATTGCTAGTCCCAGCTGGGCCACCATTCGATCCTGGATTGCCATTGTATGCTCGTCCTAATTCTCCATAAATAGTATTAACTACATGAACTAAACCAGTATAACCAGTAGTATTAGTAGTTGATAAAGTCAAATTCAGACTTTCTCCTTCATACATTGGAATACCATTACACCAAGTACTATTTCCTCCACTACCAGATCCGCCGTATATGCCTCCACTGAAATTACCAGCGTCCCCCCCTCGACCTACTAACAAAACGTCTATCCTTCTGCAACCAGTAGGAATTGGAATAGTTTGATTTGAATAATAATTTATAGTGTATGTAGCACCATTTTGTGACCCAGTGTATGCAGTTGTTTGTTGTGTTCCATCAGGAAAGCGTAAATAATTGCTGACACCATTAATTAATAAACTTCTGTTGATATTGACAAATGAACTGTCTAATGTCATTGTAGATGACGCTACATTATAAGAACTATTATAAAAATCAATGACTCCGTTACTCATATCATTAGCGAAAAATATTGTATTTCCAAGAGCATAAACTCTTCCTTTGTATGATTGATTTGTTACTCCTGTTCCTCCATCTGTAAAATTGTAATAAGAAGAAGATATTTGTCTATTCAAAGGATTTGTACTAACCATAGTTAAAATTCCTGAAACATCAACATTTGAAATAAAAGTTGCATCATCAACACATAATAAATTACCACTACAATCAATACCACCAGTTCCTACATTCATACTATTGACTGCCAATTTGCTGATATTTAAAGTTCCTGAAACATCAACATTTGAATTAAAACTTGCATCATTGATACACCAAAATTTACCAGGAATTTTTGTTCTCTCACTTGATGTTCCTAAAACTATTTGATTACTTAAATCAACTACTGCATTGTATCCAATTGCTGATGAATACGAAATGTTTTTTGATAAATCTACATTTGAATTATAACCAATTAAAGTATTATATGATCCTGTAGAAATATTTGTTCCACATATACTACCAAAACAAGAATTATGTGATCCCTTTACCCTTCTTCCAGAATCAGTTCCAATAAATGAATTATAACTGCCATCTTCCCATTCATATCCTGAATGATATCCTAAAAATGTATTATTTCCACCAACATTTTGATTTGGTAAATTAGAATAATATCCTGATTCCATACCTAAAAATGTATTATTTGAACCACTAAGTTCACTACCATTATCTGAATTATTCAATGTATTACCACATCCACTGCCTATGAAAGTACAATTATTACCATAATTTTTTCTGCCAGTTTCAAACCCTAAATATGTACATTGAGATATGCTATTAGAATAATCACCAGATGAAGTTCCAATAAAAGTATTTTTATCTCCACTTGCAATTCGTGTACCAGCAGTATATCCTAGCAATGAATTATTGCTAGTTGTAGCCATTGTTTGCCCAGCCTGAGAACCAATGACTGTATTTCGATTTCCAGTTGTTAAATTTAATCCAGATGCTCTACCAATTAAAGTATTATATTCTCCTGTACTTAATTTATTACCAGATGCCCAACCTACACCAACATTAAAACTACCAGTAAAACTTGATGAACCCCTTCCAGATAATGATCCGAAAAAACTATTTTGTATTCCTGTTGAATTTGTTCCAGCCAACGCACCAAAAAATGAATTCTCAATACCAGTGGTATTTAATAAACCTGATTCAATGCCAAAAAATGAATTATAATAACCAGTTGTATTATCTCGACCACTTAAATAACCCATAAAACTGTTACTATTGCCACTAGTTATTTTTGAACCTGAATTTACACCAAATACAGTATTTTGAGCTAAATTATTATTTCCTTTTCCAATTCTGAGACTATTTACCAAAATATCTTTTGTTCCTGAATCAAGTGAATAAGATACATCATTATTACCACCATTAATTCCAACAAATTGTAAAAATGAATTTCCTGCATTGTTTGTAATTTTTGGTTTAACTTGCAAAGTATTTGAAACAACTTCTAGCCCATTGCCTATTGAAAATGTAATTTTATAAAATTCGGTGTAATTTAATGCATCAGTTCCAACAATTGCTTCATTTGTCAAAGTATTATAATTATTTTGTGAAAAAAGAATTGATTTATTTAATGTACCATTTCTTATAAAACATGTTTGTCCTTTTACATTGTCACCATTAGAACAATCAGTTGCTCTCACGAATCCTGTTGAATAATAAACATAAATTCCATTATTAATATTTGAAGAACTAACATTATTTGAACTATCTTGACATTTAATTAAAACTCTCATTCCATCATCTAATGAAACATCATCAATTGATGTTGGAATATTTGGTGGATTTAAACTAATGTCTTCTATTGTTGCACATTCACAAGGAGTAGTAATTTGAAGACCACCAGATACATATGTATCAACATATTTTTTTGGAACAATGCTTTGTTCTGTGTAATTTGTGCTTATATTTGTTAAATATCCCATTCCGGGAATAGTAGTTGAAATATTTTCAGTTCCAAGCATAATTTGATTACTTGAATCAATTAAAGAACCATATCCTATTGCAGTAGAATTTTCATAATTCACAGTTGTATTTGATACACCACTTTTAGCACCTAAAAATGTATTTTTAGAACTATTTGTTTCATTTAAACCAGCTTCAAAACCTAAAAATACATTTTCACTTCCATCAGTATGATAAAATCCAGAATAACTTCCTAAAAATGTATTTTTATTTGAATTTATATTATTGTACCCACTTTGTACACCAATTGCAACATTTTCACTACCAAATACGTTATTTTCCATTGAATTTGAACCAACAACGGTATTAGAATTACTTTTTGTATTTAAAAGTGTTGCAGTTCCAACGGCAGTATTATAACTACCACTTACATCAAGTAACAATGAATTTGTTCCAACTGCAACATTACTTACACCAGATACATTTGACATATTAGCATATGCACCAACACTTGTATTCCATGAAACATCTAAAGTTTTTGAAGAGCAAACACCAAAAGCACTGTTATTTTTCCCATTTATGTTATTTTCTAGAGATCCATTCCCATAATTAGTATTTCCATTTGACATTTTATATATTTTATATATTTTATATAAATTAAAAAATATAAATTAAAAAAATTGATTTAAAATAATTTTATTAATGAATGTAATATTTAAAAATAAATTAAATGCAAAATTCAAATACTTTATTATCATTTCAACCAACAACAAACCATGAAGAAATTATGAATATTTTAGAAAATGAACGTTTGAACTCAGAAGTTAATGAACCATCATGTCCAAGAGAAATTAATTCAGTTAATTTGATTGAATTAATTGATTTATTAAGAATTGAAGAACCTACAATTGTAAATGATTATGAAAATAATTTTTCAATCATTTTTAAAGCATCAAATGATGAAACTTCTAAAATAACTAGATGCATTCAAGAAGATCAAATATTAAAAACACGATTATCTTTACAAAAAAAAAATTTTAATACTGGAAAAATAGAAACTATTTTATTAGAAAGTTTTTGGGATATTTGGAAATCAAATTCTTCATTTAGAAATGAAATTTTAAACTCAAATGATCCAAATGAAGAAAAATGGAAATTAACTCGCAAATATAATTATAAAATTGCTACAACTTTTATGCCAATTTATGCAAAAAGCATTTATCAATATTTTGGTTGTCCTAAAATTGTTCTTGATCCTTGTTCTGGTTGGGGTGATAGATTATTAGCAGCTGAAATATCTGGAATTGAAAAATATATTGGTTTTGATCCAAATATTGACTTAAGATACGGATATTCAAGACTTATGTCATTATTAGGACATTCAGTAACAGAACTATCACAAAATTATATGAAAATTAGCAATTCTTATCAAATACATTCAGAACCATTTGAAATTGGTTGTCAAAATGTATCATCAAATTCTGTTGATTTCATATTTACATCACCACCATTCTTTGAATATGAAGTTTACACAAATAATAATCCAGTTTATACTAATTGGATTACTGAATTTTACGAGCCATTCTTTATCCAATGTGACAGAGTATTAAAACCAGAATGTTACGCATGCATTTATATTTCAGATACATCATCTGGAAAAATTGATAAATTTATAAAAGAAAGAGTTGGAAAAATATGTAATTTAAAATTGCAAAAAAAATGTATTGGATTTCAAGGAATATTTTCTGGAACAATTAGAAAAATGTGGGTTTTTAAAAAGTCATTCAATTAATTTTTTATTGTAAATTTATTTTTAATAATTTTATAATAATAATTTTACATTAGTTTATATAAAAATTAATAATTATATTTCTACTAATATTTTAAAAAAATATATATAATCACAAAAACAATTTAAAAATAATGATTTATAATTAATGTATTCAATAATATTTTTTTATAAAAATTTATTATTTGGAACTTATTTAATCAGTTTATTTAGTTTTGGTGCATATTCATTTGGCAATTAATATAGAAAATTTTGCAAAAAAAAATGATAATAAACATCATTACACAGTGAAAGTTATTGGGAGTTTAATATGTGGATATATTTTTATATTATCTGTAATTAGTTTAGCCGGACTTGGGTATCATATTGTAAATGTTGAAGATAAAATATGTTACGGTAATAAAAAATAGAAAAAATGCAAATAACTATAAAACAATATTATTAAATATAAATATTAAATAAGTAAAATAGTATCACTATGATGATAATAAATATAAAATAAATGATAATATTAAACAATAATTATAGTATTTACATTAATTAATTTTTATTGTAAAATTGATAATTCATATATATAAATTATATATAATTCATATATATATATATATAAAAACAATTTATATATAAAATTAATATGATGAATTTAAATTTATTTTTTATGTGTGGTTATGTATTTAGTTCTTTTACTTTTGGGGCATGTTTATCACATATTGATTATTTAATTTCATGTAAATATAGTCATTCATATTGTAATCAGTCTGATTATTGTAATTGTCGTTTACACAAATATTCTTATATTCATGATTTTTTAAATAGTTTATGTGGAGGATTAATGACAATATTTCCACCAATATTTTTAAAAAAAATATATGATTATAAAAACAATTTAATAAAAGATTTTTAAGTATGGATGATATGTTAAATTATATATTATGTGTTGGTGATTAGTTTTTGTTTAGTTGTAAAAAATTGAAATTATTTTTAATTTAAAATATTATTCATGAATAATATTTTAAAATGGATGAGTTTTTGCAAAAAAATTGCATTGAATATAAAATTATTGGAATTGATAGAAATATTTATAAAATTGAATTGAATAATGTATCAATTTATTGCACCATCTATCAAAATAAAAAAAATTATAGAAAAAACTACTATAATTTAATTGTTTATGTTCCACAAGAAATACATGAAAATAAATATATTTTATTAACAAATAAAATAAAATTAATTGGAATTATTGAAGACATGAACATATATAAATATTATAATGAATATGATGATGTTAATAATGTAATTGACATAATTAAATTATTTATATAATCTTGATATTTATATACATAATTTTAATTATGTATATTTTAATTGTATTTAATTAACATTTTTATTTTTTTTATTTTGTAAATGATAATCATAAACTTGTTGTCTTAAATTTATATATTTTTCATATTCTTCTTTTTCTAATTCAAATTGATGAATTTTTACATTTCCTGTTGATATGTTTTCAACAATTTTTTTTGTCAACTTTGTTGATGGTTTTTTTTGAATCATTGTGTTATATATTTTTATCACTTTCCATCCTTCAATTACACATTTAAATATATATATAATTTCTTCCGGTGTTGCTTTACGATTTTGAATGTATTTATTGTTTTTATTTTTGATATTATTTTGTTGCATTTTATATAAATATTATTAAAATACTTTTAAATTTATTTATATAAAATGCAACAAAATAAATTTAACACATGCATAATTTTTCTCCAAGCATTCGATAATAATGTCCATTGTAAAGAGCATTATTTTCCAAACTTTTTTTTAATGTTTTATCACTCATTTTTATTTCTTTTTGGCAAGAATATTTATCTTTAAATTCTTTTATCAAAGTATTATTTTCATCATATTGTCCAACTCCATTTTTATATAATAATGGTTCTCCATATATTTCTTCAAAATTTTCAATTAAATTTGAATCACATCTTTCATACAGCACATAATAATTTCCTTTACTTAAAGTTTCATTTTTAACTGGATTATCCAATGCTGAAGAACTTTGATAATTGTTCATAATAGATGCTGTTTTTCTATCCAAATAAACATTTAAAATTTCAGTTTTATTGGAATTCAATTTTGCAACATATCCTAAATTTTGCTGTTGAATTAGTTTAGTTGGTTCAATTGAATGTATTATATTTGGATCCAGATTTCTTTCAACTAATAGCCAACGAAATCCGCGATAAATTGTATTTCCATTTATTGCTTTATTAATACTCGGTCTTTTTATAGTTTTATCTTCATTCATTGCTTCTGTTACACATTCGTAAACTTTAACCAATTGTAATGTTTCTGGATTAATTTTTTGAAGACGTGGTCCTAAATGAGGCATCTGATGTCCAAATCCTGTAACTAATTTTGTTTCTTTTATTATAGGTTGATTTTCATCATTAGTTTTGAACTCATTTAATGGTATTGTTTTTAGTGGTTGTGTATAATTTTCAATCAATATTTTTACAGTATTTTCAAGAGAAATCACATTTTCAGTTAATTTTTTATTGGATTCAATTAATTTTTTATTAGATTCAATTAATTCTCCTAACAATTCCATGTCAACGTTGGAAGTTTGACTATTTTGTCTTAATTTCAACATTTCAATTTCCAATAATAATTCTCTAACAGTATAATTATAATTATCAATATTATCATCAATAATTTTTAATACCATTTGATATGTCAAATTTTGACCAATTAAAAATAATTCATTTTCTCTTTCATGATTTTGTAAATTTTTAACTCTATTTGGACGAATTATATTATTATGATGTAACATATTTTCAAATTGTTTAGATTTTTGCACTTGAAAACAATCCAATAATAAACATTCATCGTATCTACTTTTGTGTTCATTATATCTCATTCTTATTCCTTGTCTTGATTCGCCAATTTTAATGATATATGTTCCATTTTCAAATGTTTTAACTCTTATAATATAAATTATACTTCCAATATTAGCAAATTTATCTAATAAAACTCTTTCATTAGTAAGTTGATTTTCATTTTGAATTTGCATTTTAGTTTCTTCATCTTTTAATTTAAGTTGCTTTTGCAAATTATAAACTCCAGTTAATCTTATTTCTTTAATAACTTCATAAATCCAATTTTTAAATTTTTCAGCAATTGGTTTTCTAGATCTAAATAATACTTCATATAAACCAAATTCTGTTAAAAATGTAACATTTTTAGGACCAGTAGATGTTTCTACTACATCCACAATCTTCAAATTTTCATTAAAATTTTGAATTGTTGCTCTAATATTTGACATTTCTAATATTTCTCCAATATCACTAGCTCGAAAAATTGGATTTTCAGGTGTTCCTTTTATTAAAATTTCTGTATGTAAGTTATTTTGATTGAAGGCTCTAACTACTTCCATTTAATTATATGTAAATATATACATGACATGTCTTTAAATTGATAATTAACAAATATTATTATTTCAATTCAAATTGAATTATATTTGATAATTTAATTTGAATTCAAAAATATTTTATATTTTTATGTTGCGAAACATCATTTTTTAAAGAGATAGACATGTAAATAGTATTGACACATTAATTTTTAAAGAGATAGACATGTAAATAGTATTGACACGTTAATTTTTAAAGAGATAGACATGTAAATAGTATTGACACATTAATTTTTAAAGAGGGTAGATATGTAAATAGTACGTACACATTCATTTTTAAATAATATATTTTTTAATGAAATTATATTATTTTTTATATTTTTTATAATTTTTGTAAAATAATTGTAACGAGTGTAATAACTTAATTTGAATAAGCACTCTAATTCCCAATAGTTTCCCATTGGGGAGGACTGTATCTTAAGCCAGCTCAGATTGACTAGATCTTCAACGCTGACCCATATCCGTTCAGTCTCTGACGCCCTACCATTTCCTATCATATCGGATTTAGGTAGTAAGCATGCGGATCGCCCAATCTTTTTCATTATTACCATACCCAAGTTCATTACTCTTGGCCAGATAATTCTTTCGATATTATCCTTGGTAGAAAAAGCTCTAAGGGTTTCCCCGAACAACAAGATATGTTGCAATAATTTTTTCAAATTATCACTAGCAGTTAGCTTTTTTATACGACAGCATAAATGATTTCCCACAGCAAGAGGTCGTTTTGCTACGGCATACTGCTTTTCGGCCCTGGTTAAACAAATTATTACATTTGTTTCGTTAAGGCCACCCCAAACACATCAATTAAGATGTGAGTGGACTATACCTTAAGGTTTCACAGAAAATTGTTAGTTTTCTCCACCCCATTCCATTATAGTCTCTGAACCTTCTCCATATGCTTACAATAGCGCACTTAGGAGCTTGGCTGCGGATTATCCAATTCTTTTCGTTATTACTATGCCATAGGTCATTACCCCTGGTATTCATACAACTTTCATTGCATGAAGTAGTAGAAAAGACTATAAGAAAGTTCCCGCAATTTAGAAATGTTGCCTCTGTTTGATTTAGTCAAACACAGACTAGCTGATTATATGATGCAATTTTGCATATTTGCTTTACACTGTTTATCCATATTAGAGAGCAAATACCTAACATGGCAGTCAACTGTTTGGCACAGGTAATATTTATGCCTGACATAATTCTTAATACGTTATAGTTAGTTGCGTAAACACGTACCTTAGCAGTTTTTGTTCCTTCAACTGTTGCATTTGAGAGCACGAGTTGTAGGGTGGCATTATCGATACGTGAGAAATTGCATGACCCGCTTGGCTGATGTTCTTCAGGTCTTAATGCGAAGGAATACACGTTAATACCTTCATCAGGACAACGTGTATGTGATTGGTATGGTTGAACCCAAGAGAAGTAAGAACCTTCACGTTCTGAGAAACGATCTTGTCCATTTAATTGTAATTTTGCAGTAACAACTGGATTTTGTCCCCAACAATGGAGATCTAAAGATGTTTCAGAGAGGACAAATGTTCCAGCATCAGAAACACCAGTATTTTGGTTATGTCCTGCAGCAGATAAATCTTGAAGTTGTTCTAAAATAGAAGCTGGAAGATCTCCTGAAACTGCTGGAACTGCTGGACCACCAAGATTTGATTCATTGTATGGATTGTTTGGACCATGCCAGTATCCTGTGAAACTTTCTGGAATATTATAATCAATTGCCCCAGCATCTTGAAATAATCCACGAGCATCAATATATGAACGACTATCAGCAGCAATAGATGCTGGGCCACCAAAAGCATGAATTGCATTTGGAAGAGCATCAATTGCATCAGTGTAGTTAAATGGTTGAGCTCCAAGAATTTTGAATAATAAAGCATCACAAACAAGGGAAGAACAATAATCAACATTTTGATCTGGTTGAACTACCCAAATTAATTCTTTAACTGGATGATTGAAATTTAATTTAATCTTATTTGAAGATGAACCAACAGATTCATCACCAGTAAATTGAAGTTGTGTAATTAAATATTCATGTGGATTTTGTGCAAATCTTCTACGTTCATCAGTATCTAAGAATACATAATCAACATATAATGATGCAGCAACAAGGGATTGATTATATGCAATAGCAGCTGGAACAGGACGTCCTGGTGCATATTGATTAGCTTTATATGCAGCTGATGCTTGACCACCAACAACTGGTTGAGCTGAATCAGCGCCAGAATTGCAACTGAGTGTTGTAACAGCCCATAAACATTCATCAATTGGACGAATATCTAAGTTAATTTTAACTTCGTGATATTGTAAAGCAATTAATGGTAATGCTAAACCAGGATTGCAACAAAACCAAAATTGGAGTGGAATATAAAGTGTTGTTTCTGGGAGAGCATTACGAGGAGCACAAACTTGACGTGGTGCTTGTGAGTCACAAGGTCCATCAACATCAGAAAATGATGGATCAGTGATGAAAGTTAATTGGGTTGTATTACCAATCATTTTGAAATAACCGCGTTGTTGTTCTGCAGTCATTGTTAATTGGTTCCAAATATGCATCCAATCACCATATTGTCTGTCAATTCTTTGACCACCAATTTCAACTTCAACTTGTGCGATGAGTTGTTCACCTGGGAAATCTAACCAACGAGCATAGACACCGCTTCCAGTTCCAGTTGAAAAGGAAGCATTACCCATGAGTTGATTAATTTCTGGTAATGTAACTTGTAAATATGTTCTATAAGCTAAATCACCATTTCTGCTGATAGTGCATTGAACACGACGACCGAAATCGGCTTGACCATTGAATGTTTGTTCAATTGATTCAATTGCAAAATTTGTTGGTCTACGATATGTGACCTTCCAAAATGTGATTTGTGGATTGCCTGTGAGATATACATCTTGCTTTTCACACCATTTATGGTGTGGTTAGAATACACCTTAAGAATTCTCCAGTGTGGCTAGTACTTTCATAGAATCCCGACTACCGTCTACTCGTTGAACGTTCAACTTATTTCTGCCGTATAACTATTTAAATAATTTAAAGCTAATTCATAATTTTCTTCTAGGGTCATTTTTTTGTTTTTAAAACTTCGACGCTTTAAAACAGGATGTCGCTGTATCATGTATCCTATTTTATCACCTTCTTTATTTCTAACACATCTGACATATTTTGGTAAATAATCATCTTCATCATATTTTCTTTTTCTTTTTGGAAAAATTTTTCCAACATTTTTTCCAATCATACTTTTAGATTTTAACATTTGTGTTTCTTCTGATTGTTTAGAATTTGATCCACCAGATGTCAAATTATATCCATTTGGAGATAATGTATTATAAAAAGATATGTAATATTTCTCTTTATCATTTAATTCTTCAACACTACATTCATGTATCAATTCAACTGTCAAATTTTCATGACCATATTTTCTAATGGCATTATTCAACAATCTACAATAATTTTTTGTTTTAGAATCAACTATATGATCTCTCCATCTACTAAGATAACCCCATTTTTTACCACTCGATAATTTTTTTTTAGCTTGTCCAATATATTTTTTTCCAGAAGGACTTGTTATACAATAAATATCACCCATAATAATAATCATATTAAATTATTTTTATATTAATATTCTAGACATTTATTTAAAAAGTTTTTACGAAATAAGATGCTTCGCTGCGGATTATCCAATCTTCAACGTTTTTACTATTCCATCAGTCTTTCTCTGACAGCATTATGTATGTCACCATATATAAGAAGTAGTTGAAGCTATAAGGAACTTCCCGCAATTTGGAAGTCTCGCGAAATTTATATTGCAATAATTATAAATTTCACTAGCGAGTTATATATAATTGTTTATTACAAAAACAATTACCATGTATTTACACTGTTGATCCACTATGGTGATACACGGAACCATAGTGGCAGCTCACTGTTGATGCCCAAAGACGTTAAGCACCATAAGCGACTAATTGCATTAAACCACCTGCCATTTTTATAATATGTGCCAAGAAAAAAAAATTAAAAAAATACGAATAATTAATTTTAATTAAAAAAAATATTTCACTAAATATTTTAAATATTTTAAATATACATACAATTTTAAAAATAATATTCTACTAATTACATATAAAATGAAAAAATATAACGAACAAAAATGCGATAAAGGAAAATATTATGAAAAAATGATGAATACTTATTGTTGTAATATCAAATATCATTGTACAGATTATGATGTAGAAAATAATTTAAATTGTGATAAAATAAAATATAAATGTCAATATGTTAAACGAAAATGTAAAGAAAAACAACAAAAAAATGAAGAATAAAATAATTTTCTAAATATATCAAAAAAAATATATTAAATATATATTTAAAATATATATATTTAAAAATGTAAATATAATATTTTTATTCTAAATGGAAAATAAAGAATATGAACATTGTTTTGATATGGCAAAATTATATTGCGATTTAGCAGTTCATTGCTTAATTCATAATTCAAAAAGTTATGAAAAAATGAATTGTATGGATTATCAGTTTAAATGTGAATATTATAATGAAAAAGTTAGACAAAATTCATGTAAGAAAATATTTGAAAAATATATTAAAAAATAATATCAATATAAAAATAACTTAAAGATCATTGATCATTGATATTCATAAAATAGAAAACATTGAAACATATGATGATACTACAAAAAAATATTATTGTGAAATGCAATTTGAGTATCTTGAATTAGCACTTTTAAAAAAATAAAAACCACATAAATATCATTAAAAAATGTAATGAAAAATAAATAATTTTCTAAATGAACATAAAATTTAATTTTACCCATTAATTTTAATTATTTTATTAGTTATATAATAAGTATTATATATTACACGTAACAAAATATGAATATTCAAAATAATAATTTTTTATAACATAATAATATAATAATATAATAATAAAAATTTATTTAATATTATCATAAAATAATATTAACGACACTTTTTAACTGAAAAATTTATTTATATTTGAATTATTTTTAATAAAATTTTCTAAATAATCTTCATTGTAAACTTCTCTTTTTCCTTCATGATTTTTTGAAAATATATA
>Ga0172373_10001092_pt1 | contig 44168 bp, 39 predicted proteins | sample Lak10m_2_FD_114546 | JGI IMG/M metagenome (GOLD analysis project Ga0172373, IMG submission 114546) | Freshwater microbial communities from Kabuno Bay, South-Kivu, Congo - kab_092012_10m | ecosystem: Environmental > Aquatic > Freshwater > Lake | place: Democratic Republic of the Congo... | reverse complement strand
AATTACTTCCGCAAAAGCCTGATGGCATTTTATTAGCCCAGATTTTCCAGCAAATTGCCCGTTTGGGCATGGTTCATCCCGCTTTTGAACCAGTTTCTACCGCCTAATTGGCGATGGTATTGTCATTACAGAACATATTTTCTTTTTTTCAAGCGGCAATCTGGCTCGAAAGTCAGGAGACTTTCGAGTCCGAAACAAAAACTCCGTCTTTGCAGACGGAGTTTTTTGCTCACCCTTTGAAGCGCGGATACGAACCCAGCACCCGTAGCGTGACTGCGTACTCGCTCAGGTGGTCAAGCGCACGTTGCACGGTTTCATTTTGCACCGAACCGATCAGGTCAATATAAAAGAGATACTCCCACGGCTTGCCCTGTAACGGACGCGACTCGATCTTGGTCAGGTCGATATCGCGCAGCGCAAAAACCGACATGGCTTTGAAGAGTGACCCGGGCACGTTCTTGAGCGAGAATACGATGGAAGTCTTCGCCTCTTCCTTCGGGGTAGTTGCCTCTCGTCCGACAGCGAGAAAACGCGTGAAGTTTTCCTGGTTGTCTTCGATGCCTTCCTCAAGAATTTCCATGCCGTAAATTTCCGCCGCCCGCCGCGAAGCGATCGCCGCCACATCCCGAGCACCGGACTCTTTGAGCATTTTCACGCTTCCCGCCGTGTCGTAAACGGTTTCTGGCTTGATGCCTAAATTGCGCAAGTATGCCGCGCACTGCCCCAATGCCTGCGGATGGCTAATGGCTTTCTTTACATCTTCCTTCTTCACGCCGGGGTTGACGATCAGACAATGCCGCACGCGCAGGAAGTACTCCCCCACAATATGTAGATCGTGCCGTAGAAGCAGATCGTAATTCTGGTGGATACTGCCCGCCAGCGAGTTTTCTATCGGCGCCAGCAATGCATCACTTTTGCCGTTGACCACCGAATCAAACATCACGTCGAATGACTCACAGGGTACGGTCTCGACATCTTTACCAAAATAATTGAAGACCGCCTGTTCAGAATACGCGCCAGGCTCGCCTTGGAAGGATACTTTCATAATCGTCTCCGTTTTAGGTAAGTGGTAATGAAGTAAATGGTAATTAGAGATTGGAGATTTACCAATTACCAATCTCTAATTACTGCTTTTCCGCCCATTCTACAATCTTCCTAAACCCCGCTTCCACATCCGCATCTGAGGCGGCGATGCAGAGACGGGCAAAGCCTTCGCCTTGTTCACCAAATGCCGAGCCGGGTACAAGCGCCACGCCGACATCATCCAGCAATTTTTCACATATCTCCACCGAAGACATCTTCAGCGGACGCATATCCAGAAAGAAATAGAATGCGCCCATAGATGGGGTGACGATAACCTTGTCACTTTCGAGTTCACGGGCAAGGCGCAAGACGAGTTCGCGGCGTTTGGCGTAGGCGGCGCGCATAGAGAGGGTCACTTCTTGCATGGCAGGGTCAGTCAACGCGAAGGCGGCGGCTTTTTGAATGAAAGGAGCGACACAGGTGATGGAGTTCTGACTGGCTTTCAACGCATTTTCGATCACCTTGGCTGGCGCAGCAAGAAAGCCCACCCGCCATCCGGTCATAGCGTAGGATTTGGAAAGGCTGTGAACGATCAACGTCCGCTCTTTGGCGCCTTCAATGGCGGCGGCGCTGGTCGGTTTTTCGCCGTAGTACAAACTGCCATAGACTTCGTCGGCAACGATCCATAAGTTATGTTTGGCGGCGAAATCTTGCAGTTGCTGTAAATATTTACGAGTGGGGTATGCACCGGTCGGGTTCGAGGGATAGTTGAGTACGATGACGCGGGTTTTGGGAGTCAACGCTTTCAGCCAAGAATCGAATTGAGGGATGAATCCATTTTCGGCGGAGGCAGGGATGCGCTTCACACTTCCTCGCAGCATGGTTGCCATGTTGGAATGAGTCGCCCATGAGGGGTCGGGAATCAGCACTTCATCGCCCGGGTTGAGAATGGATTGCATGGCGGTGTAGTAAGCGTGGATGCCGCCGTTGGTGACGAGAATTTCCGAGTTGGGGTCGTAGGTCACGCCTTCATCACGCTGCAATTTATGGGCAATCGCTTTACGCAGTTCGAGCGTGCCATTGCTGGGACCATAATGGGTTTGCCCGGCTTGCATGGCGTTGAGCGCGGCTTCAGCAATGGCGGGGTGCGTGCCAAAATCAGGGTCACCCACTTGCAGGCTGATGATGGGTTTGCCCGCAGCCTTGAGCGCCATGATGCGATCCGTCAGTGAGACGGTGGCTGATTGGCGAATGAGTTCAAATTGTTGGTTGAGGGTTTGCATTGCGTGAGTGTATCAAGGAAATAAAAATCCCGCCATTTCCAGCGGGATCGTTCTTATTCAGTAAATGGAGATGATTTTTCCGGCGGCGGAACATTACGAATGGGCAGGATAAAAGAGAAAACGCTCCCTTTTCCTTCCTCACTATCCACCCAAATACGCCCGCCGTGCATTTCAACCATTACCTTGGCAACTGATAACCCAAGCCCCATGCCCCCATGCCGACGGGTAAGATGCCCTTCGACTTGATAGAAACGCTCGAAGATGTGAGGAATATCCTTGGCGGGAATCCCCACGCCATTATCTTTTACTGATACTTTTATATAATCCGGTTCTTTCTCGCCGCGTAAAACAACCTCGCCGCCCGGGTTGGTAAAGGCGATGGCGTTCTTGATAAGATTGCCCAAAATGATCGCAACCTTGCCGCCATCCACATCCACCCATAGTTCCTGCCCGGGGGGTAATGTTTTTTTGATGGTTATTTTTTTATCTGCCGCCATCTCTGCAAAAGAAATGCTTACATCTTCGATCACCCGCGCCAGTGATACCCTGCGGGAACGAACCAATGCGCCGCCCGTCTGGTAATTATCCACACTGGTCAGGCTTTCGATGATCTCCTTAAGGCGTGATGCATTGCGAATAATGGCATCAACCTGTTCATCATACTTGTTATCGTCCAGAAGTTCCTTCAAAAAAGTGGCATGTCCCAGGATCAAGCCCAGCGGTGTGCGTAGTTCATGAGATGTGATCGCAATGAACTCACTCTTCATTGTGTCTAATTTACGAACTTCTTCTTCGGTGGAACGTATCTCATTTTCAAGCGTGTCATTTTGAAGCGCAATGGCACAAAATGAGGCAAGCGTCTCTAAAATATTAATATCAGACTGATCGTACTTGCTTTTTTTATTAAATGCTTCGATCACCCCGATAGGCTTTCCACGCAAAATGACCGGCACAGCAAGGAGTGAATAGGTATTGAACCCTGCCAGATTATCCACTTTTTTATAATGACGCGCATCGTTAGAGGTATCATTCACTGCAACCGGCTCAAGATTCAAAAACGCCCAGCCAGCCACACTGCCATTAAGTGGAACCCGTACCGAACGAACTGCATCCTGATGAAACCAAGGGATGAACCTGAAATAAAAATCCATGGATGCTTCATCATATTGCAATAAAGAAGCGCCTTCACTTTCCGTCAACTCAACAACAGTGGAAAGCAGCGACTTTAAATACACATCCAAATCTGTCTGAACAGATAGCTGACGGGCTTCAAATAGTAATTTTTCGAGAATTTTCATCGGGTCATGATTCATAATTGCTTTAGTAAGATTATACTTCACGGTTGTATCTGAAAAACAGCAAGCAAAATAAACAAGGAAATTGTAATTTAGGAGATTAAATAAATGGCAAACAAGAAAAAAGTAAGAGTGGCAATTATCGGGGTGGGAAACTGTGCATCCTCCCTTGTCCAAGGGGTGCAATTCTACAAAAACGCCAAAAACGATGACGTGATCCCCGGCATTATGCACCCGATGTTGGGTGAATACCATATCGGCGATATTGAATTCACCATGGCGATCGACATCAACGCCACCAAGGTTGGCAAAGACCTCTCCGAAGCCATCTTCGCCGACCCCAACAACACCTACAAATTTTGCGACGTACCCAAGCTCAACGCCCCCGTTGTGCGCGGCATGACCCATGCCGGCTTGGGCAAATACCTCAGCCAGGTCATCGAAAAAGCCCCCGGCTCCACCGCCGATATTGCCAAGCTGCTCAAAGAAACCAAGACCGAAGTCGTCATCAGCTTCCTGCCCGTCGGCTCGGAGATGGCAACCAAATGGTATGTTGAACAAATTCTCGAAGCGGGCTGCGCCTTTGTCAACGGCATTCCGGTCTTCATCGCATCCTCCGAATATTGGGGCAAGCGTTTTGAAGATGCCGGTCTGCCCATCCTCGGCGACGATATCAAGAGTCAGGTTGGCGCCACCATTTTGCACCGCCAACTCGCAACCTTGTTCATAGACCGCGGCGTCAAGATCGAACGCACCTACCAACTCAACTTTGGCGGCAATACCGACTTCCTCAACATGCTCGAACGCGAACGCCTTGAAAGCAAAAAGATTTCCAAGACCAACGCTGTCACCAGCATGATCCCCTACGAAATGAATCCCGATAATGTCCACGTCGGACCCAGCGATCACGTTCCCTGGCTCACCGACCGCAAGTGGGCATACATCCGCATGGAAGGCACCACCTTTGGCAACGTGCCCCTCAACATGGAAGTCAAACTCGAAGTGTGGGATAGCCCCAACTCTGCCGGAGTGATGATCGATGCCCTGCGCTGCGCCAAGATCGCGCTCGACCGCGAACTTGCCGGTCCCATCGTCGGTCCGTCCTCCTACTTTTTCAAGACCCCGCCCAAACAATTCCGCGATGAGCTTGCACGGCAGAAGGTGGAAGATTTTGTTTCGGGGAAGTCGGATGAGTAAATTAGAGATTAGAGATTAGAGATTAGTGGATGCCTGCTTTGGTGGGCATCCTTTTTTTTCGATTAGAATTCCCCGCATGAAAAATAATTACGGATTACGAATTACGCATCTTCTCTTAACCCTCAGCCTGTGGATGGCGCTACTGGCAGGATGCGCCCCCGCAGCCGCCACCCCCGAAACAAACCTCATCCTGACAGCCGCCGTTGAAACCGCAGTAGCCCAACTCAGCCAACCCACCGCCACCCTCGCCCCTACTGAAACAGCCATCCCCACCGCAACAGCCATCCGTACACCGCCTGCACTCCCCGCCACCTACCAGACTTCATTATTGAAATCACACGACATCCCGCGTACCTATATTGCAGATACATGTACCTATCTACAAAACAAATGGAGCTCGAACAAAGCCGCGCCTGGCACGGTTGTGATGGTGGTCATGCACCACGGCATCAACAAAGGTGAAGCCAGCGGAAACGACGTCACCGTGGCGCAGCACAAAAAGATCATGGATAGCTTGTTTGAGTCCGGCTTTCAAGCCATCAACATGCAGCAACTAGCCGATTTTCTCTACAACAACGATTACATCCCCCCGCGTTCCGTCATCTTCATCGTAGATGACCGACACTTCGCCGAATATTTCAATGACCACTTCCGCCCGTATTACGACCAGTGGGGCTGGCCTGTTATCAACGGCTACATTGGCATCGACGAACGGACAGACCTCTGGGCAGAAAACGCCGCCCTCTCTGCCGAAGGCTGGGTCGACTATCAATCGCACGGCTACATTCACAACATCCCCATCAGCGAAGGCTCCACCGATGATTTCATCATCAGCGAAATGGGCGGCGCAATCGCATCCATTCAAAAATATATGAACAAAACGCCCATTGCCTACGTTTGGCCCGGCGGCGGGTTCTCAAAACGAGCCGTAGAGATCGGACCCACCCTCGGCTATAAACTCGGTTTCACCGTCAACCCGCGCGGACCCGTCATGTACAACTGGATTCCGCAAGCAGATACCGTGAACGATTCCAACCCTCTGGCAATTCCCGAAACCCCGGCGGGTAATCCGCTCATGACCCTGCCCCGTTACTGGAGCTACGACGCACTGAATAATATTGATATTGTCCGTACCATAGGGAATGAAGCTGCCGCCTACGAAGAAGCGAACAAGAACACCGAATTGGAGTATTACGATATCGTCTGCGCCCCAACCTACGGATCGCTGCCCTAAAAACGTGAACGGTAGACCATGCCACAGTCTACCGTTCACGGTCTATCGACAGAATTTGTTACAATTCCGCCCGTATGCAAACTACAAACAGCGCTCTAAAACATTTTTTACTCCGCCTTACACTCATCATCACCCTTGTTAGTATTCTGGTTTCCTGCCAGTTAGCCCCTTCTCCAACCCAAAATGAAAACACAGCCATTGAAAAAACCGCCCCACCCCTGCCAGAAATCTACCAAACCGACTTTTTAAACCCACTTGATATTCCCCACACCTACATAGAACCCACCTGCCGTTCACTGCGCTACAAGTGGAGTCCATTTAACTCCAAGCCGGGTACTGTGGTAATGATCATCATGTTCAAGAATATAAACCGCGGCACCGCCGACCTGCCAGACAGCATCACCGTGGGAGATTACCTTATTTTGATGGAGCAGCTTGAAGCGCAAGGGTTTCGAGCCATCAACGCCGAAAGGCTGCAAGCCTTCATGGAACGCAATGCCCCCATCCCCCCACGTTCCGTTGTCCTGGTTCAAGATGGCAACCAGACCGCCGAGTATTTCGACAAGAACTTCGGCGAGTATTTTGCGCGTCTAAACTGGCCCGTAGTCAACGGCTGGGTCAGCGAACAAAACGTGGACGAAACCCTGCGCCTTGAAAACTTCGAAATGGAATACGAAAATTTTGTAGATCACCAGGCACGCGGCATCACTCCAGATGTTGTTCTTAGAGACGAAACCGCCAAGACCGTCATCGTGCGCGAATTGCAAGGTTCATTAACTGGTTTTGCAGATCAACTTGGTAAAAAACCCAATATCATCATCTGGCCCAATGGCGGTTTTGGCATTCGACCGATCGAGGCTGCCCGACAGTTAAAATACAGAATTGGCATCACCCAAAATCCGCGTGGACCCATCATGTTCAACTGGGTGCCGCTTGCAGATGAAGTAGACCCCGCACGCCCGGAACTCATCCCCGAAGGACGCATTGTAGACCCGCTTATGACCCTGCCCGCCTACCCTGCGGAAGAAGCGCTGCTTGCCATTGATACTGCCCGCGCTGTTGGCAATCAGGCGGCAGCGTACGCCGAAGCAAACAGGGCGGCAGAACTCGAATATTACAATATCGTCTGCGCAGATGAATACGGACCCATGCCCACCCCCCCTTAGGAGAAAACCATGTCTGATTGCCTCTTTTGCAAGATCATCAACGGTGAAATTCCCAGCACCAACGTTTATACAGACGAGCAGGTGGCTGCCTTTCGCGACATCAATCCCGCCGCGCCCACACATATTTTGATCGTCCCCAAAAAACACATCGACTCGATCAATTTGTTGACCGTGGATGATGAACCGTTGATCGGTCACCTTTTCTTTGTTGCAAAGCAACTTGCCGTGCAAGAGGGCATCGCTGAGCCCGGTTACCGCCTCATCATCAACACCAATGCCGAAGCCGGGCAGACTGTCTTTCATATTCACTTGCATTTACTTGGCGGCAGACAACTAAAAGCAATGGGATAGTTTTAGACGATGGACGATAGACCGCGGACGATAGTCTGGCATCGTCAATGGTCTATCGTCCATCGTCATATTTTAGGAGAATTCATGCCCGAACGAGAAATTTATCTTTTATCGCCCCGCGCTCTCAGCCCCGAAACGATAGCCGTAGCCTTTGCCAAGACCTCCCGCTCTCCCGAATCATTCCGTGAGATCGCCGCCGAACTCAGTGACGAATCATCAGCGCAATTCCACGAGAAATGGGTTGTAGGCTACGGGCACGCCTCGGTTGCCGAACACGCCGTTCTGCATATCGCTTTCGAAAATGTTTCGCGCGTCGCCATCGAAACCATCGAAGGCAACCGCCTCGCCTCCTACACTGAAAAATCCACCCGTTACCAAAAATGGGGCATGGATGATTTCACCGTGCCCGCCGAATTAGATGGACATCCCCTGCGTGATGAGTTCATCGAAACCGTGCGCCTCCTTTTCTCAGCCTATGCTGAGTCGCTCGAGCCGACAAAGAATCTCATCGTTCAGCGGACTCCGCGCCGCGAAAACGAAAGCGACGAAGCCTACGATAGGCGCATCCGTTCGCAATATGTAGACCGTTGCCGTTTTCTGCTCCCTGCCGCCGCCAACGCCAACGTAGGTATGACCGCCAACGCCCGCGTCATCGAATTGACCATCCGCAAGATGCTCTCCCATCCACTCGAAGAAGTGCGCCAGATCGGCGAGAAATTAAAAGAAGTCTCCAAAGCCGAAACACCAACGTTGGTCAAGTATGCCGATGCGAATGAATATGTAGTGGAGACGGGGAAGGAACTAACCCTCACCCCTAGCCCCTCTCCCTCAGGGAGAGAGGTTGGGGTGAGGGAAGACTGGTGTTCGCTCATCGACTACGACAAAGACGGTGAAAAGAAAATCCTCGCCGCGGCTCTTTATCGCTTCGATGAAATTCCGTATGCCGACGCGCTGAAACATGTCAGGTCTCTAAAAAAGAAAGAGCGTGAGGCGCTTGCAGAAACCCTGCTCGGCAAACTCGGCAAATATGATACCCCCCTGCGCGAGTTGGAATACAGCAGCTACACCTTCGACCTTGTCATGGATCAGGGCGCGTATGCCGAGTTCAAACGTCACCGTATGATGACGCAAACCCCGCAGCGCCTGACCACAAGGCTCGGGTGGACGACTCCGCTCCTTATAACGGAGGCAGGTTTCGGGTCCAGGTACGAGGCGGCGATGCAGGCAGCGGCACAGATGTATGAAAAACTCTACGCCTTCAATCCCGATGTCGCCCAATACATCGTTCCGAATGGATTCAACCGCCGTGTTTTGGCTCAGTTCAATTTACGTGAGGCATTCGCATTTTGTCAGTTGCGCACCGCCGCCAATGCGCACTTCTCCATTCGGCGGGTGGCGCAAAAAATGTACGAGGATATTTCCAGGGTTCACCCGCTGCTTTCAAAATACATGAAACTGCGTGATGAAACCTGGCAAAGCGTGGAAGAAAATTATTTTTCAAAGATATAAAAAATGCTCTGTTGGAGGCTAAGCCCCCAACAGAGCATTTCATTTAATCGTCATCTTCGTCTTTCTTCTTCACCCCAAAGATCACATCAATTTTTCCCATCACCTCAGGCGTGAGTTTTTCAACGAACTCAGCCGCCTTCATATTCTCGTGGACTTGTTCCACACGGCTGGCGCCGGTGATGACCGTGCTCACGAAGGGATTCTTCAAGCACCATGCCAGTGCCAACTGTGAGACTGTAGCGCCAAATTCTTTTGCGATCGGTTCAAGTGCGGCGACCTTCTTCAATTTTTCCTGATCGGTAAGGCTCTTGTGCAGCCATTCATATCCTTCGAGTGCGCCGCGACTATCTTTGGGAATGCCCTTGCCGTATTTACCCGAAAGTAGACCCGAAGCCAGCGGACTCCATGTGGTGGTACCGTAGCCATATTCCTTATAAAAGCGGACGTAATCGCCTTCAAGGCGGTGACGGTCGAACAGGTTATAGATCGGCTGTTCAACCACCGGTTTGTGCAGGTGATGGCGTTCCGCGATCTGAATGGCTTCGATGATCTCCGAAGCCGCCCACTCGGAGGTTCCCCAATACAAAGCCTTGCCCCATTCAATGATGTTATGCATCGCCCAAACGGTTTCTTCAATGGGAGTGGTTGCATCGGGGCGGTGACAGTAGATCAAGTCTACATAATCCAGGTCAAAGCGTTTGAGCGCGTCGTTTGTCCCTTCGATCAGACGTTTGCGGTTGAGGGTGTTCTTTTCATTGATGCCATCGTGCAGACCCCAATACAGTTTGGTCGAAACCAAATAGCTGCCCCGCCGCCAGTTGAGCTTTTTCAACGCTGCGCCCATCACCTCTTCAGACTTGCCGCCCGCATACACTTCGGCATTATCGAAAAAGTTCACGCCGTGGTCATACGCCGCCGCCATGATCTCGACCGCCGCATCCACATCCACTTGATTTTTGAACGTAACCCACGAGCCGATGGAAAGTTCGCTAACCCGAATACCGGTCTTACCCAAATGACGATATTGCATTGTTCCTCCAATTTTTTCTCAAATTATAATCATGCTCATGCGAAAACTATTGCTCATTGGCATTTTGCTCTCGGCATGTAGCACACCTGCCGCCCCAACCGAAACAACAGACGTTCCGCCCCCACCACAACTTACCAACACGCCCGCCGCCACGCTCACCCCCAACGTATTGATCGTGCTCGAAACGCCCATCGCCACAAGCACTCTTCAAGTCCACATCATTGAATCGGGAGATACGGTCAGTGAGATCGCCGAAACATACAAAGTACCGCTAAATGATCTATTGGCAGCCAACCCGGATGTGAACCCGAACTCGCTCACCATCGGGCAGACGCTTTTCATCCCAGACCCTTCCGCCCCTCCAGCCATCGCCTCAACACTGACGCCGGTGCCTGCCCCAGTGACCCAAGCCGCATGCCACCCCACAGCAGATTCGGGTGTGTGGTGTTTCGCGCTCATCCATAATAACTCGGCAGCCGCGTTTGAAAACGTCTCGGCAAACATTACGCTCTTTGATGAAAACAATACTATCCTTGCCAGCCAAACCGCTTTCACCCCTTTGGATGTGATCGCGCAGAACACATCCCTGCCGGTGTATGCATATTTTCCAAACATGCCTGCAAACGTGAACCCGCAAATTCAAATACTCAGCGCCATGCCAGGCGGATCATCCTACCTGCCCGCCGCCCTTGAGAACACATCCGCCGAAATTGATTGGAACGGGAAAAACGCACAAGTTCGCGGACAGGTTTTTTTGCCAGCCGAATCAAACGCCGCAACCCAGGTCTGGGTCGCGGCGGTGGCGTATGACATACATGGAACCGTGGTCGGTGTGCGCCGTTGGGAGGGCGGAGCGCTCACGCCGGGGAGTTCACTCCCCTTCGACTTTAGCGTATCCAGCGTCGGCGGGGAAATCGAGGCGGTGGAGTTTGCAGTGCAAGCCAAATAGGATTTCATCCGCTTTAGACCTCTTGCGTAAGCCTTAAAAATGCAAAAGGACTCCGAAAGTTCTACTTTCGGCAACTGCCCTGAAGTAGAACTTCAGGAGTCCTAAACGTCTATTTTCCATCCAACCACATGTATCGTTCACCCGAAATGCCAATGGGCGTATTGGGATATCCCTTTACATACGGTTTCACAAGCACGAATGAAAGTGAGTGCGTGGTGAAAATGGCGGGGGCGTCATTCACGATCATACGCTCGGCTTGTTGATACATGTCAATGCGTTTGGCAACATCAGGTTCAATACGTGCAGATTCAAGCAGCGCATCCAGTTCGGGGTTGGAGTAGCCGCCGTGGTTTTGCGATACGCCGCTGTGGAAGAGCACATCGGCAAAATTCTCGGGGTCGGGGTAATCGGCGCACCAACCGCCATCAAAGATCTGCCCATGATTGCCGGAGAAAATTTGCTCGTAGTAAAAGTTGTAATCAAGGTTCTCCACCTTGATCCGCACTCCAAGATACTGCTCCCACATCTCTGCCAGTGCGGCGACATTACCGCCCACATAACTGCCGATGCCCGCATTGGTATAAACGATCTCTGGCAATCCTTCCGGTCCGCCATATTTGGATTGCGCGAGCAACTCACGCGCCTGCTCGGGGTCAAAGGGCAAACCTTCAAGCCCGTAATCAAACCCTGGCAAGCCAGGCGGGTATAGACCAACCGCAGGAAGAGCCAGCCCGCGATATAGCACCTCCACATAACGCTGGCGGTCGAACGCCATGCTAAACGCCTTGCGGACGTTGACATCATCAAAGGGCGGCACAGTAGTATCGAAGACGACATAACTGGTGCATAAATTCACGCCGGTGAGCAGGTTGGCATTCAACGGTTCGGTCGGGTCGAGAATGCGTTCGGCAAAGTACAAGCCCACACCGGCAATATCCACATCACCGGTTTCAAACAGGCGCACGTCGTCACCCGCATACAACTTAACCAACACATACGGCACAGCCGGCGCGCCGAGATAAAAATCGTAATTGGCTTCATACAGAATATATTCATACGAACGCCATTCAACCAACTTATATGGACCCGTCCCATTCGGTTGCAGCACCCATTCCTCCCCCATCGTTACATTTTCCTCATCCACAACATAGGATGTGGGAAACGTGAGCTTCATCAGGAAGTAGGGCTTCGGCGCATCGATCGTGACCTGGAGTGTGTACTCGTCCAAAACCTTTACCCCGCTGATGGTTTCGGCTTCTCCCAAAACCTTCTCACGTACACCAACAATATCGCCGAGGTAGGTTAAGGCAGTATCCGATGCCAGTTCGGGGCTGGCGGCGCGTTCCCATGAAAACGCCACATCTTGCGCCGTAACCTTGCGCCCGTTGTGGAATTTTGCATTGTCTCGAATGATGAAGGTGTAGACCGTGCCATCCGCGCTGACTTGCCATGTTTCGGCGAGGTCGGGGCGGATGTTGAGATTCGGGTCAAGTTGGACGAGTCCGCTAAAGACGAGTTTGTCACCAGAACTGTAGGTAGTGGCGGGGTCGTAATCTCGCAGGTTGGCAGATTCGCCGCCGTTGTAGACCAATGCCTGTTCAAGCGGAATGCCGTATTGAAAATCGAGTGAGTTTGGCGCGCTGGCAGTTAGCAGCAACGAAGCCAGCAGGGAGAAAAGAATAAGGATGGAAATATGTTTTCGATTCATGCTACACCTCCCGTTGGCTTCCCTTGCCGCCCATGCGGACGGCAACACCGAGGACGATCACCCCGATCACAAGCAGCATGACGAGGCAGAAACATATCAATGAAATGGTCAAAAATAATGGCGGACCGGTAAAGCCTTCATCCGCGCCTGTTGAAGTTGGGATGATGCCCGGGGTGGCTGTGATCGCCGCCGGAATGCCAGAAATGGGGATGTAGGTCGGCACGTAGGTTGGGGTTGGCTGGGCGGTTGCCTGGGCAATGGCTAATGGAGCCGCGTCTACTGATTCGCGCCATGCGGCATCTAAACCATCTGTATCAAAGCCGTACACTTCGAGCAGGGCGGTATCGATCGGTTTGGCATCGCGCAAAGCGGTGATCAACTCGGTCATTTTTGCCTGACCGTAGGTTTCGATCAAAAATTTCACCACGCTGTACGATTGGCTGTAAGAAAGGTTCGCTTTTTCGGGCAGTTCTGAAAAACCGCCATTTAATGAACGCAGGGTGATAAGGCTGTTTGAACGAATGGCAGAATCAAGCATGTTTTGCATCCCTGAATCCAACTCACCTTCGCTGTACATGGCAAGCCCTTCTTCCAGCCAGCCCGGGCGGGTGCCAATGCAAGAGAAGGCACTGCGCCCAACGAGGATGTGCGTCAATTCATGGATGACGGTGTTCTTGTCCCAGTTCGCGTCGGAGCCGGAAAGCCCCATAATGATGATGCCGAAATCGGAATACGCCTGTCCGCCCGTCCATGCCGGTTCGTAGAGCACGGCATCGCGCATATCGTCGTAGTTGGGGTAGACGTAAATATTTACAGGAATATCGGGGGTCATGCCCGCCTGATCTTTGTTTCGGCGCAGACCTTCTTCCGCGGCGGCGAGCATGGTGCGGGCAAAGGCTTCGTCTCTGCCGTAGTAGTGAAGGCGCAGGTTTTCAGCCGTTACTGTCTTCCAGTCGTAAATATCATCGAGCCAGGTGACGGTTTGGGTGTTGCTGACGTATTCTGCGCCGTTTGAGTCTTTGTAACGCCAACGCCACCAGATGGATGTCCCTGGTGGGAGTGAGCCGCTCTGGCGCATGTCCCACGTCCACGAGGCTTGGGTGGATGTGCCGGGCATGAATTCGGGGAAGGCTTTGGCGATGACCTCGCCGCAGGTCAATTGTTCACTGCCGTATTCGAGGGTGACTTCTACGATCTCTGATGGGGCGCTGAGGGTGGCTGAGAAGGTGACAGTGTTGGGAAAGTCCAGCAGCGCTGAATCCGCTTCAACGTCGGCTTGAGGCGCGGCGAGCGCTTGTGTTGGCAGGGCGAGGGTAATTATCAATATCAGTAAAATCAGGCGGTGTCTGTGCATCCGTATCCTCCGGTTGTTTGGGCAAATATACCACTGTAAAAATTTCGTCATGGGGAAATAGGACAAAATGACGCAAGTTTTATGACATCCATCCAGCGGCAAATTAAGTGACATTTAATGTCAACATGTAAAATGGATATAGATTTTTCAATTTAATACGGTGACTCCGGAGGTTTTCATGCAACGAAATAAATTTTTGATCGGTGGGCTGCTTATTTTGGCGGCTGTCGTTTACCTCATCTTCTCATCTACACAGGCGAGTGCGGAATATTTTAAGACGGTGGATGAGTTGAAAGCAGAAGGAACTTCTGCCGTGAATAAGAGTGTGCGTCTTTCTGGCGCAGTTCTGGGCGATACCATTCAATACGATGCTTCTACCCTGACCCTGACCTTTGAGGTGGCGCATGTGCCCGGCGATAATGCCGAGATCGAAGCACAGGGCGGGCTGGCAATTGTGCTGTTTGAGGCTGTGAACGACCCAAGCCGTGAGCGCATCAAGGTGCAGTATGAAGGTGTGATGCCCGACCTGCTCCGCAACGAGGCGCAGGCGATCATGACCGGTAAACTCGGTGAAGATGGTGTGTTCTATGCCGAGGAGTTGCTGCTCAAGTGCCCCACAGAATATGAAGAGGCTGTTCCCGAACAGGCAGCTACAAATTAAGAAAATGACCTGATGGGCATGGTTGCCCATCAGGTTTTGTTTATTTATTTATTTCTTTCCCTCATCCCTACGCCCCTACCCCAATGGGAGCGGAATGGGTTGAGAGGTACACAGGAAAAGATATGTTTGCAGAATTTGGCTTTGGTGTTTTAGTAATCAGTTTTATTACAACCATTTATAGCGGGTTCGCCGCATTTTATGGCGTGCAGAAAAAGTCGGCTTCGTTGGTGGAAAGCGCGCGCCGCGCACAGTTGTTGACCTTTCCGCTGTTGACGATCGCGGCGGGCGTTCTCATTTATATGCTGGTGAACAGTCAGTTCAATGTGGCGTTCGTGTACGAAGTGACCAGCAAGAGTATGCCCACGTATTTGAAAGTGACTGCTTGGTGGGGCGGGCAGGCTGGCTCGTTGATGTTCTGGGCGTGGCTTTTGGCGGCTTTCACTTCGGCGGTGACCCTGCGTAAATGGGATCGTGATATTGAGTTCCTGCCGTGGGTCATCATCGTTTCGTCTGTGACGCTGACCTTCTTTATCGGGATGAACCTCTTTTTTGAGAATCCTTTCACCCGTTTTTGGCAAATCAATGGGCAGATAATTCCGAGTATGTTTGCGCCTATGGCTGGGGCAGAACTCTTCACCCCGCAAGATGGCAACGGTCTTAATCCGCTGCTGCGCCACCCGGGCATGGTGATTCATCCGCCCATGCTTTATCTGGGCTTTGTGGCGTATGTGATTCCCTACGCCTTTGCAATTGCGGCGCTTGTTACCGGTCGCACTGATGACCGCTGGACGCGCATCACCCGCCGCTGGTCTTTGTGGGCATGGTTATTCCTTACGCTCGGTCTCGTTCTCGGCGGACGTTGGGCATACGATGTACTCGGCTGGGGCGGTTACTGGGGCTGGGACCCGGTTGAGATCGCGGCGTTCATGCCGTGGCTGACGGGTACGGCTCTGCTTCACTCGGTGATGATCCAGGAAAAGCGCGGCATGTTGAAACACTGGAATATGATTCTTGTGATTCTGACCTATGCGTTGGTGATATTTGGAACCTTCCTCACCCGCTCGGGTGTGCTCTCCTCGGTTCATAGTTTTGCCAACAGCCCGATCGGTCCATTCTTTATGGGGTATGTGGCGCTGACCTTGATCGTTTCGGCGGCTTTGCTCATTAAACGTTGGCCCGAACTACGCGCCGAAACCGAAATGAAATCGATGCTTTCACGCGAGGCGCTCTTCCTCTTCAATAACCTGCTCTTCATGGGTATTCTCGTTGTGTGTTTCTGGGGTGTGATCTCGCCGCTGGCTTCGGAGTTGTTCACCGGTACGAAGATCACGGTTGGACCTCCCTACTATGAGCGCGCCACCGGACCACTCTTTGCGGGGCTGCTTTTCTTGATGGCAGTTGCGCCGCTTTCAGCCTGGGGGCTTTCCACCGTCCAAACGCTTGGGCGTGTTATTTGGAAATCGGCTCTTGTGGCTGTGGTTGTCACGGCGCTTTCCAGCATTTTTTATACCCAAAATGTCTATGCGCTAATCGGCTTCTTCCTCATTACATTGGTGCTTGCAACCACCATCAATGAGTTCTGGCGTGGGGCGGCAGCCAGAATGCACGCTCAAAAAGAAAACTTTTTTACGGCGCTCATTCGCCTTATGGGACGCAATCACCGCCGCTATGGCGGGTACATCATCCACATTAGCATGGCGTTGATGGCGATTGGTATTCTGGGTATTGAAATTTTTCAGGTACAAACCCAGGGAACGGTTGCGGCGGGCGAATCACTTGAGCTGGCAGAGTATCGCGTGGAATATCGCGAACTTGCCTCATGGGATGATCGCGGCGCCGCTGTGAATTACACCCGTTCAGTGGTGGATATTTACGAGAATGGCGTTTATATCGGTCAGCTTTACCCGCGCATTGATTATTACTATGACTCACAGCAGAACATGACCATCCCCGGTCAACATGCCACATTGAAAGATGATCTGTACATTCTGCTGGTGGATTGGCAGCCGGTTTCCAACAGCGGTGCGACCTTTAAGATATACGTCAACCCGCTGGTGAACTGGCTGTGGATCGGCAGTTTCACCTTTCTCTTCGGTTTGATCTTTGCGGCATGGCCCGATAAAGACCCCGCCGATGAACCCGTGCGCCGCAAGGTGAGCCACGGCAATAAACAAGCCAGCGCGGCGGATTAATTCGGAATGCGTAATTCGTAAGGAGATCATCATGAAAAAAATTTTGGAAAGCAAAACATTACGCATCACGCTTTACGCATTACTGTTTGCTGTATTGACGTTTGCCGCCTATACCACCGCATCTGCCCAAGACACCGCTCCCACCGATGATGAGGTGAATGCGATTGCGAAGCAGTTGTTTTGTCCGGTTTGTGAGAACACCCCGCTGGATGTGTGCCCAACCGAAGCCTGCCGCCAATGGCGCGAGTTGATCCGCCAGATGCTGGCAGAAGGCAAGACCGAGCAGGAGATCAAAGATTATTTTGTAGCGAACTATGGCGCGCGCGTACTTTCAGAACCGCCGCGCACGGGCTTTAACTGGCTGGTGTATCTTGTGCCGCCGGTGTTGATCCTTGCCGGAGCGTTTGCGCTTTTCAACGCGTTCAGAGAGTGGACAAAGCCAAAATCCGCTGAGGCAGGCTCTGGTCAAGATGAAGAGGCGGGGGCTTCATCCGACGAAGATGATTACATCCAACGCCTTGAAGAAGAATTGAAGAACAGAAAATAAAATCCCCATCACCCCTGCCCCTCTCACCGAGGGGCGGGAAAATAGGGGTACGGAGAATGCAATGACAGAAACAAATGCTCCACAAAAAAGAAGTGTGCCGCTTTGGGCGCAGGTTACCATTTGGGTCGTTCTGGTAGGTCTGCTCGCGCTGGTAGGGTTCGGCTTGAAGCGCGCCAGCAACCCCCTGGCAGAGATCGGCAAGCCCGTGCCGGATTTTGACCTTGTGTATTATGAAGGCTATGAATACAACGGGACGCCTCAAATGAAACTCTCTGACCTGCAAGGCAAGATCGTGGTCATTAATATTTGGGCTTCATGGTGCAAACCCTGCGAACAGGAAGCGCCCGACCTTGAAGAAGCCTGGCAGTTATACAAGGACAGTGATGATGTGGTCTTCATCGGCGTGGACTATGTGGATACACCCGAAGGCGCCTTTGGTTATTTGAAGAAATTTGCAATCTCCTTCCCCAACGCGCCAGACCTGCAATCGAACATCTCCAGCATTTTGAACAGGCAGATGGGCGTACCCGAAACCTACCTGATCGACCGCGAAGGCGTGCTGCGCCAGATCAAGATCGGTCCGTTCGCTTCGGTGGCGGAAATTCAAGCGTTCATCGCAAACGCGGAATAGGGACAGCATGGAACTGGGCTCACTCTTTCTCATTCTTGCCGTGTTCATCATCGTCGGCATGTACCTGTATTTGCCTTTCACCGTTCGTACACGAAGAGTTTCCAATGTGGATATGCACGAAGTTTCAACCTTGAAAGCCGAGCGAGACCGTGTGATCAACTCTTTGCAAGAACTGGATTTCGATTTCAAACTCGGAAAAGTCCCCGCCGAAGATTACCCCGAACAACGCGCGGAACTTCTCAAAAAAGGGGCTGAAATTCTGCGCAAGCTCGATGAGCTGGAACCGCGTGTTTCATCTGCCCGCAATGCCGAATCTCGCATTGAAACCGCCGCTGCCGCCAAACGCGCCGATGCTTCTTCTGCCGCCGCCGAGATCAGCGACGACGACCTCGAAGCCATGATCGCCGCCCGCCGCAAACAGCACAAGAGCAAACCCGCCGGGTTCTGCCCTTCCTGCGGAAAACCCGTGCTGGCAACCGACCAATTTTGCCCGTCTTGTGGAAAGTCGCTCAAGTAATGCGTAATGCGTGAACCGTAATTACGAATTACGCATCACGCATCACGTTCAACCGAGGAATTCATGAAATTACGTCACATCCTTTTAGCAACCATTGCTGGTATTTTGCTTGCCGCCTGTAACCAAACCCTTGCGGCAGATGTCACTCCGCCCCCCGGCTATGTGCCGCCTACACCGGTTCCAACACTGGGACCGCTCTACCCAGACCAGGCTCCAGATATTGAGAATGGCAAAGTCATTTACGCCGAAAAATGCGCCGCCTGCCATGGCGATACCGGTTTGGGCAATGGCTCACAAAGCGCAGACCTGCCTGTTTCGGTCATCCCGATCGGCTTGCCTGAATTTGCAAACGATGCCACCCCCTCGGCGTGGTACACCGTGGTTACACAAGGTCGGCTTGAACGCTACATGCCGCCCTTCGCCAGCCTGACAGACCAAGAACGTTGGGATGTGGTTTCGTATGCCCTCACCCTGCACACCACCCCCGAACAAATTGAACTCGGTAAGACGATCTTTGAAGAAAAATGTGCCGATTGCGGCGATGCCTTCACCAACGTGGAGATGATGTCGGCGCTCTCAAAAACCGACATTGTTAAAATGATCCGCACGGGATCGGGTGGATTCCCCGCCTTTGGCAGCGACCTAAGCGATGATGAAGCCTCGGCTGCCGCAGCCTACATCCGCACCCTGAGCTTTGCGGTTCCTGCCGCGCCGGTAGCGGTTGAAGCGACAGAAGCCCCCGTCACCGCTGAAGCCGTATCCACCCCCGGCGAAGGTACAGCCGTCGAAGGGACGCCAGAGGCAACCGAAGCCCCCGCTGCCAGCGTCATCACCGGCAGTATCGAAAATCGCACCGGCAAAGACCTGCCTGCCGATCTCACCATCACCCTGCGCGGTTTCGATCATGGCGCCGACCCCGCCGCCGTACCGACTGAAATACTCAACACCCAAGGCGAAGTGAATCCCGATGGCAGTTACGCTTTTGATGCCGAGTTGGTTGAAAACCAGATCTACCTTGCAGAACTCACCTTTGAAGGCATCAGTTATCAAACCGAGTTTATGGTCGTCCCTGCCGGAGCCACAGAACTCGTCCTCGCACCCATTGTGGTCTACAACACCACAGAAGACCTCGGCTCACTGCAAGTGGAAGAACTGCAAATTTTCTTCGATATGGCTGGTGAAGAGACGCAAGTATTTGCAGTATTCTTTGTTATGAATACCAGTGACACAACTGTGCTCATCCCCATGGCAGATGAAAAGACCATTCCATTTATAACTTTCCCTGAAGGCGCAACCGGTCTTGGGTATGAAACCACCGATAATTCTGCCGCATTCGTTGCCACAGAAAATGGGTTTGCAATTCCGCCCAGCGAAAATGCCTACGGGCTAATCGCATTTTCCACCTTGCCAAAAGGGGAAACAAATGTAATTCAAAACACCACATTACCCATCAATATCATCACCCTATATCTTCCCGAAGGTGTGGATGCAGAAGGCGCGACCCTCACCGATACAGGCATTCAAGACCTGCAAGGCACAAAATTCCACATCTACAACGCCGCGCCGGTTGCAAAGAATGGCGCACTCGAATTCACACTCAGCGGTAAACCCGCCACGGTTGCAGAGTCAGCAGATATTACCCAAAACCAGACCGTGCTCATTGGCATTGGCGCACTCGGCGTTACGCTTATTCTTGCCGGTATCTTCCTTTACTGGCGCGACCGCAACAAAGAGGAAGATGAAGATGATGAAGAAGCTGAAGACGAGGACGACATGTACGAAGACACTGAATCCATCATGGATGCCATCATTGCCCTCGACGATCTGCACCGCAACGGAAAACTAAAAGACGAAGCCTACAACAAACGCCGCGCTGAATTAATGGACGCGTTGAAGAAAAGAAATTAACGTCATTGCGAGGGCGTTCTTGTTCTTCGCCCGAAGCAATCTCTCCCATTAGTCATGAGATTGCTTCGTCGGGGGGAGAGCGCCCTCCTCGCAATGACGGGAAAACCCGCCATGATCGAAGTCAAAAAACTTGTCAAACGATTTGGTCTGAAGACCATTCTCAAAGGGCTCGATTTCATCGTCCAGCCTGGCGAGTTCGTTGCCCTGCTCGGACCGAACGGCGCAGGCAAAACCACCTTCCTGCGGATTCTCGCCTCTCTCTCCCGCCCCAGTTTGGGGAGTGTCAAAGTAGCGGGCTACTCCCTGCCGAACGAATCTGCCAAAGTGCGCGCGCGGCTGGGTGTGGTTTCACACATGCCCCTGCTCTACCCCGACCTGACCGCCGAAGAGAACCTGCAATTCTATGCCCGCATGTATGGTTTGCAAGATCAAGCCAGCCGCATCACCGAAGTGCTGGGCATGGTCGGCTTGGAAGCAAGGCGCAAAGACCTCGTCCGCACCTTTTCACGCGGAATGCAGCAAAGGCTTGCCATCGGGCGCGCCATCATCCACGACCCCGAAGTGGTGCTCTTTGATGAGCCGTACACCGGTCTCGATCAGGATGCCTCGGAAATGCTCGATGAAGTGCTCCGCTCCGTTGCCGCAAAGGGTCGCACCGTGGTGATGACCTCACATGACCTCGCCCGCGCCGAAGACCTCGCCACCCGTTTCGATGTCCTCACTCGTGGGGTGATCTCCACCTCAGGCACACGTGAAGATTTCAAGAACTCGAACCTGCTTGATTTTTATAAGAAAGCATTGGAGGCTTAATTACGAATCACGTATTACGTAATTCGTAATTCGTAAAGAACCTGCTTATGAATACTCCCGCTCCCTCTTTCTTCAAAGCTGTTTTTGCCATTGCCCATAAAGACCTTGCCGCAGAGTTCCGCTCGCGCGAACTGCTTTCTGCCATGCTGGTCTTCTCCATGCTCGTCATCCTCATCTTCAACTTTGCCCTCGAATTGGATGTGAAAGTACGCCAATCTGTCACCGCCGGTGTGCTGTGGACGACCTTCGCCTTTGCCGGTACGCTGGGACTCAACCGTTCGATGGCAGTTGAAAAAGACCGTGGCTGCATGGATGGTCTCCTGCTCGCGCCGGTGGATAGGTCTGCCATTTTCTTCGGCAAAGCCATCAGCAACCTCGCATTCATGTTGGTGGTCGAAGCCATCGTCATTCCGCTGTACGCCATGCTCTACAACGAGACGCGAATTTTCCAATGGGAATTTTTGGGCGTGTTGCTGCTCGGTTCCATCGGGTACATCTCGGTCGGCACGCTGCTTTCTGCCATGTCTGTGCAGACGCGCACCCGCGATGTGTTGCTGCCCATTTTGCTGTTCCCAGTGGCAGTGCCGGTACTGCTGGCATCTGTCAAAGCGAGCGGCGGCATTGTGGCAGGGCTGCCCTTTGAAGAGATCCTCGCCCCGCTCAATTTGTTGATCGTGTACGATGTGATCTTCCTTGCAACCTCATTCATGATCTTTGATTATGTAGTGGAAGAATAGGGGCATGTTCAGCAGGACAATTTCACAGCATGAGAAACTGCCCAATGGTCAGGATCAATTTCAAATTTTGTAATGAACCGGTCAAATTATCTGACACAAAACATTGGTTCTGAATCTCTAAAATCTACAGGGCTTCGGCAGCTTCATTTTCATCCTGTATTTCATCTTTCAAGTTCTAATTAAAGAATCGCAATTCAAAATTTTACAAAGGAGTTTCAATATGCAATCCAAACCCATGACGCTCACCATTCTTGATGTGCTCTCCATCATCGGCATTGGTGTCGCTACTTATTTTGCGTTGGTCTACGCCCCCACCGAAGCGGTGATGGGTAATGTGCAGCGTGTGTTCTATTTCCATGTCGGCACGGCATGGGTCGGGCTGGTCGGTTTTGTGGTGGCGGCGGTCTCCGGCATTGTTTATCTCACCACCAAAGATATGAGATGGGACCGCTTTGAAGTTGCCGCCGTGGAAGTGAGCACCATGTTCTTCTTTATCACCATCGTACTCGGCTCCATTTGGGCGCGCCCCGCCTGGAACACCTGGTGGACGTGGGACCCGCGCCTCACCACTGCCGCCGTAACCGAGTTGATCTACATCGCTTATTTCATGTTACGCGCCGGTATCGAAGACCCTGAAAAGCGCGCCCGTTTTGGCGCCGTGTATGCCTTGCTTGGCGGTTTGAGCGCTCCGATCACATTCATGGTCATTCGCCTGTTCCGTACCATTCACCCCGTGGTGGTTGGTACTGCCAGCGCCGAAGCGCAGGGCGGCTTTGATATGAGCGGGGATATGCTCACCTCCATGTTCGTTTCACTGGGCGCTTTCACCATTCTCTTCGTCAGTCTGATGTGGCATCGCATCCGCCTCGGAGGTTTGGAAGAAAAAGTGGAACAACTCAAACTGAACGTATCAATGTAAGGAGAACTCATGGGACCCGCAAATACTGATAATTATATGATCGCCGGATACGTGGTGTCTTTCGTCACCATGGGCTTGTACCTGCTTAGCTTGTACATCCGCACCCGCAACCTCAAACGCGACCTCGAAACCTACGAAGCGATGGATAGCGAAAAGAAATAAAACAACCGCTAAAGAGCCCGTGGTTATGAGATAATAGCGACGGGCTCTTTTTATTTAATGAAAAATCGAAGATGGGCAAACCGATTCCTCTTAGCGTTGATCACAGCCGCGAACCTGCTGGTCAGCTTTGGAGCCGCGTCCGCTTCAACCCTTAATTTGGGGCTGGTTGCTGAACCCAATCCCCCACCCGGACCCGACCGTTACTCTGTCGTCGCCATTGAATACACCGCCTACGATTGGGACCTCTCCCGTTGGAAAGACCGCGCCGAAGTCTGCTCGATCAGTGTGGAACATGAGGGCATCCCCACGCTGGATGAAGTCTACAACCATTGCGGGACGATCATCTACCGCGAGTGGGTTAACCAGCCAATGTGCAACCTGAACCAGACAGCAACCTGCGAAGGGTACTATCTAAAACTTGTTGGCACAGAAAAAAAAGAAAAAGAAATCGCCATGCAGTTGCCAGCCGCCCACACATGGATCTCTCTTGAAGATTGCGAGCCAGTGTACAGCACATCCACCAATATTTGCGAAAGCAAGCCCACACTTGTAATCACCGGCAGGGAACCACTGCCCAATGAAAGCATCATCCGCATTGAGGGGAAATATGACGATGCCTCATTCTTTTGTGAGGATACCGATACCTGCAAATTTCAAATTCCCGAAACGGGTGACGACGGCGTAACCGTTGAATTTTGGGCGTACTCTTCATACGGCGATAGCAGCGAAATATATCAAGCGCAGGTGCGAGTCAAAAAAGCGGATGAGGGCGACCCCGATCAACTCTACTGGTATGTGGATGTGCTCTCTTCGCAATGGGTTGGCGGGGTCAGCGCTACCTGTGCCGAAGCATGGGGAGTCTTCCCACCCGTTGGCGGAACGCCTAAATGGATCAGCACCCCCACCCAAAGCGAAGACCTTAGCAGTGATATTCCCTACACCTACCTCGCCGCAAACCTGATCCTGCAAGGCGCAGTGGATGCAAGTGCCTGCCCCGATGGCGGGCTTGCGCCGGGGAATGTTGTTACCCAGTGTGGGCTGGAAGAAGCCCGTGAGACAGTGCGCCAATGGCAAAACCAGTTCGATGACCTGATCGTATCCACTGCAAAAGAAACCAGCGTCCCTGCTTTTTTGCTGAAAAATCTCTTTGCGCGTGAAAGCCAGTTCTGGCCCGGCATTTTTCAGGCGGCGGGTGATATTGGGCTGGGTCAACTGACCGAGAACGGCGCAGACACCGCCCTGTTTTGGAATCGCTCATTCTTTAATAAATTCTGTCCGCTTGTGGCAGACTCTGAAACCTGCGGATTGGGCTATGCCAACATGGACGAGGAGCAGCAGGTCGCATTACGACGTGCGCTGGTTGGCAGCGTAGATGCCACCTGCGAGGAATGTCCGCTGGGGTTGGATTTGTCGCAGGCAGATTTTTCCGTCAATGTTTTTGCCCATACGTTGATCGCCAACTGCGAACAGACTGCGCAGGTCATTTACAACTACACAGGCAGCACCACCGACAAAGCCGCCAGCTATGAAGACCTGTGGAAGTTTACACTCGTCAATTACAACGCAGGCGGCGGCTGCCTTGCTGAAGCCGTCAGCGGCGCGAACGGGGCAAATGGTCTGCCGCTCACATGGGAAAGCGTTTCCCCGCATCTCATCGGCGCTTGCTCCGGCGCAGTGGATTACGTCAACGATATTAGCAAATAAACGTGATAAATACCTGATGCCGCAATGACATGCGGCGTTTTTTTAACCACCGACTTGTGCTAAACTTAACGAACAAAATCAGTAGGTCACGCTTAAAGCGTGACCTACAAAGTTGATACGGAGGCTCCATGCTCACACTTGTCGAAAAAATCCTCTTTGCTGTTGCAGTCCTTGTCTCGTTATATTTCACATACAAAGGCGTGATGCGCATCGTCGGTCATATTGCCAGTGGGCAGGGCAAAGTGGATTGGTCACTGATGTGGAAACGCATTGGAGACCTCATCGTCAAGGTCGGGTTGTTCCAACCCGTCTTTCGTTTCCGCCTTGGGGCGAGCATCCTGCACGCGCTCATTGGCTGGGGTTTCCTCTCCTTTCTCCTCATCAACCTCGCAGATTTGATCTATGCCTACACCGGCTGGCGTCTGCTTGATAACACGGGTTTGTTCGGGGATGTCTACCGTCTGATTGCGGATATTGCCAACGTTGCCATCATCATCGGTATCGTAGCGATGGCGTTCCGCCGCTTCATTCTTCGACCTGCGACTCTATCCACGCGCGAGACGACTTTACTCAACCCGAAAGCCCGCACTGGCATCCTACGAGATTCAGCCATCGTTGCCGCATTCATCTTCGTCCACAACTCAATGCGGTTTCTGGGCGAGTCGTTTGGGTTGGCATTGGCAGGTCACGCTGACGGCTGGCAACCAAGCATCTCGGCAGCCTCCCAGCTTTGGGCGGGGATGGATGCGAATATCCTCATTGCGGGAGAACACCTTGCGTTCTGGTTATCCATTGGCGCAGTCGTCGCGTTCCTTCCGTATTTCCCATATTCAAAACATATTCACTTGTTCTTTGCGCCGTTGAATTTTGCATTGAAGCCCGAAAGAAAATCCATCGGTGAATTAAGTTATATCAACCTTGATGACCAAAGCATTGAGCAGTTTGGCGCGGCGAAGATGAAAGACCTCGGCTGGGAACAGATCATGGACAGCTACGCCTGTATCATGTGTTTCCGCTGTCAGGAAGTTTGCCCGGCGTATAACACGGGCAAGCTGCTCTCCCCTGCTGCGTTGGAGATCAACAAGCGTTATCACTTCAATGGCGGCGGCACGACCGATGTAGCGATGACCGATCTCATTTCGGAAGAAGCAGTTTGGGCTTGTACAAGCTGCGGCGCATGCGTGGACATTTGCCCAGTGGGCAATGAACCGATGCGCGACATTCTTGATATTCGCCGCAATCTATCCATGATGGAGAGCGCCTTCCCGAAGCAGTTGGAGACGGCGTTCAAAGGCATGGAACGCAATCAGAACCCGTGGAATGTTTCGCAGGGTGACCGCATGAAGTGGGCGGAAGGCATGAGCGTGCCGACCATTGAACAAAATGGCGAACCTGAAATTCTTTGGTGGGTTGGCTGCGCCCCTGCAACCGATACACGCGCACAAAAGACCGCGCAAGCCTTTGCGAAAATTCTGAACACGGCTGGAGTGAATTACGCGGTACTCGGCAAGAACGAATCCTGCACAGGTGACTCGGCAAGGCGCGCCGGACGTGAAGATATTTTCTTCGGCTTGGCTTCACAGAATGTTGAGATATTGAACGAAGTAGGGGCGGGCATTTCGTCCACCCGCCAAATGCGCATTGTGACGACCTGTCCGCATTGTTTGCATACCATTAAGAACGAATATCCGGCATTCGGTGGGAATTATCAGGTCATTCACCATACGCAGCTCATCAATGAGTTGGTTGGCGCAGGGAAAATTTCCATGAACCTCGAAGGCGATAATATGAAGATCACCTTCCATGACCCGTGCTATTTGGGGCGGCATAACAAAGTGACCGATGCGCCGCGCGACGCGTTGAAATCTGCCGGGGTTGAAACGGTAGAGATGCCGCGCAATGGTGCCAAGTCCTTCTGCTGCGGCGCGGGCGGCGCACAGATGTGGAAGGAAGAGGAAGAAGGCTCGGCGCGTGTGAATGAGGCGCGGTTCGCAGAAGCCAAATCCACGGGCGCGAATACGGTGGCGGTGGGCTGTCCATTCTGTTTGACCATGATGACCGATGCCGCAAAGGGTGATGGAAGTGAAATTCAAGTAAAAGATGTAGCGGAGATCGTGGCAGAGCGGTTGAAGTAAAACATAAAAGTGGTAAGTGATCCGTGAGCGGGCATTTCTGCCCGCTCACTTTTTTTTCACAATCAAAATACGGGAGTGTCTAACATCAGACATACCAGAAGATGTCGTTGCGAGGAGGGCGGTAGCCCGACGAAGCAATCGCCTCCTACATTCCGTGATTGCTTCGCCCTATCGGTCTCGCAATGACATTCCTTATCTTTAATATTGGACATTCCCCAAAATACAGGCGAAACTTTCCACCAGTGTCCTTTGTTATAATCTTCAAATCACAAACTCAGGAGAGAGAGTACATGCCCAACAAAAAGAAGGGTACGAACGCACTTCCCCTTGAAAAAGATGAGATCATAAAGGATTATCGCCTGGCGTATCAAAGCAGGCAGGTTTCTCTTATTGGTAGACGTGAAGTTCTAAGCGGCAAGGCAAAATTTGGTATTTTTGGTGATGGCAAAGAGATTGCCCAACTCGCCATTGCCCGCGCCTTCAAAAAGGGAGATTGGCGCTCCGGCTACTACCGCGACCAGACCTGGATGTTCATGCTCGGCATGATGAACATTCAGGAATTTTTTGCGCAGCTTTACGCCCACGCCGATATAAATCACGACCCCGCCAGCGGCGGAAGACAAATGAATGCCCACTTTAGTACACGGCATTTACATCCCAACGGCGCATGGCGCGCCCAAACCCAACTGTACAACACCGCTTCAGATGTCTCTTGCACAGCCGCACAAATGCCGCGCAGTGTTGGGCTTGCGTATGCATCCGTCCTTTACCGCAATCTCGCAACCCTGCAAGACATGAAAGATTTTTCGATCAACGGCAATGAGATCACCTTTGCCACCATTGGCAACGCATCCACAGCAGAAGGTCATTTTTGGGAGGCGGTCAACGCCATTGGCGTGTTAAAAGCGCCCGCCATCATCACCATCTACGACGATGGCTATGGCATCTCCGTCACCAACCAATTCCAGATGGTTAAGGAAAATATCGGCGCCCTCTTGAGCGGCTTTCAACGTGACCCATGCCCCGAAGAAAAATGTATGCACGGCTACGATCTCTACACCGTGCCCGCCTGGGATTACCCCGCCCTTGTAGAAACCTACCAAACCGCCGCAGAGATCGCCCGCGAATATCACATCCCCGCCCTGGTGCATGTGACGGAAGTGACCCAACCCCAGGGGCATAGCACCAGCGGCAGCCACGAGCGATATAAATCTGCCCGGCGCTTGAAATGGGAAGAGGAATTTGACGGGCTCAAAAAAATGCGCGATTGGATGATAAAGAACCGCGTCATTTCCGCGCCCGAGCTTGATGCCCTTGAAAAAGAAGACTACAACACTGTGGAAGGACTCCGCAAAACCGCATGGGATGCCTACCTCGCCCCCATTCGCGAAGAGCGTGGGCAAGTGATGGATATGCTGGAGGAGATCGCCGGTTCCTCGAACTTTGCTGCAGAGTTGAGAATGCTCAGAGATCGGCTGGCAAACCTCCCTTCATATACGCGGCGCGATGTTCACAGCGCGGCGCATGAGGCGCTGCGTTTAATACGCACAGAAGCCAATCCCACCAAACAAGTCCTCTCGCAATGGGCAAAGCAATATTACGAATCAAATGAAGAACGATACGGTTCTCATTTGTATTCCGGCTCTGCGATGAAAGTGGAAGAGATCAAACCGGTATATTCAGAGAGCTCACCCGCCATGTTCGGCTTTGAAGTGGTCAATGCCGCATTCGATGCCGCCCTTGCCCGTGAGCCGCGCCTGATCGCCTTTGGGGAAGATGTGGGCAAACTGGGCGATGTGAATCAAGGCTTTAAGGGAATGCAGGAAAAGTATGGCGAGTATCGTGTTTCGGATACCGGCATCCGCGAAGCGACCATTCTAGGTCAGGCGATTGGCATGGCAATGCGCGGGCTGCGTCCGATTGCTGAAATTCAATACCTTGACTATGTGCTCTACGCGCTGCAAACCATGAGCGATGACCTTGCCTCTTTACACTGGCGCACCGCAGGCGGACAAAAAGCGCCTGTAATCGTGCGTACGCGTGGGCACAGGCTCGAAGGGGTCTGGCACGCCGGTTCACCCATGGCAGGCATTTTAAATTTGACTCGCGGCATGTATATGCTTGTTCCGCGCGATATGACCCGTGCCGCCGGTTTTTACAACACGCTATTAAAGGCGGATGAACCTGCGATCATTATTGAAGTCTTAAATGGCTATCGGGTAAAAGAACGGCTGCCCAGTAATATTGGCGAGATCACTATTCCATTGGGTGTCCCCGAAGTGCTGCGCAAAGGCAGGGATGTGACGGTGGTCACCTATGGCGCATGTTGCCGCATCGTGCTCGATGCTGCTGAGAAACTCAGCAAAGCAGGCATTGATATCGAGGTTATTGATATTCAATCACTCATGCCTTTCGATATTCACGGCAAGATCGTCGAATCGCTCAAGAACACCAACCGCATTCTGTTCGTGGATGAGGATGTCCCCGGCGGGACTACCGCATACATGATGCAGGAAGTTATTGAGAAGCAAGGCGGCTATTTCCATTTGGATTCGCCTGCTCGTACCTTATCTGCAAAAGCGCATCGCCCTGCGTATGGTTCAGATGGTGATTATTGGAGCAAACCAAGCGCCGAGTCGGTGTTTGATGCGGTGTATGAGATGATGCATGAAGTCGATCCAAACGCGTATCCGCTTTTCAGTTGACAGTTGGTGGTTGGCAGTTGACAGTAGCGAGGTTTTATGGAAAAAGAAAAAGTTTCAGCAAGGAATTATCGAGAGTTGATTGTCTGGCAGGATGCCATCAGGATCGCAAAAACTGTATATCAATTGACTGGGAAATTTCCAAAGCAAGAAACGTACGCTCTGGCAGATCAACTCCGTCGCGCTGCCGTTTCTGTTCCATCGAATATCGCGGAAGGTCAGGCACGGAAATCTCCCGGTGACTTCAAAAGATTTCTGCACATCGCTTTAGGCTCGCTTGCTGAAGTAGATACTCAACTCATTCTCGCTCAGGAATTTGGGTATTTGAGCAAAGAGGATGTCGATCCAATGGATGAGCAAATACAAAATTTACGTAAAAAACTTTACGCTCTCATCAACACACTACCATCAACCACCAAGCGATAACCACCAACTGGAGAACTCATGGCAACTAAAGTACTTGTACCCCGGCTCGGCGAAGGCGTGGATGAAGTTACCGTCACAAAATGGCTCAAGCAGGAAGGCGACTCGATCAATGAGTTGGAACCGTTGCTTGAAGTGAACACAGACAAAGTCGATACCGAAATCCCTGCACCGGCGACAGGAACAATTTTGAAAATTATTACGCAAGAAGGGATTGCCGCGAAAGTTGGCGAACTTCTGGCTATCATTGGCAAACCTGGAGAAACGGTTGACGGGGGACAGTTGGTAGTTGACAGCAGTATGTCTGCAACCAAAACTATAACCCAGCCATCATCCATTGCTAGAAATCAACCACCAACGATCAACCGCGACCTTGGCTTCATTTCCCCTGTTGTTGCCCGCATTGCTGCCGAACATGGCGTGGACTTATCCCAAGTTAACGGCACCGGGCTGCATGGACGCATTACGAAGAATGATGTGTTGAACTTCGTCGAAAGTGGAAAGTCGGGAGACCGCAGACCACAGACCGCCGCGGTCAGCCGTCCATCGTCTGCGGTCATGATGCCAAGTGAAGGTGACACTCTGATCAAACACACGACCATGCGCAAATCCATAGCACAGCATATGGTTGAGTCCAAGCATACCTCGCCGCATGTATTGACCGTGATGGAAGCGGACATGAGCAAGATCAGCAAACATCGCGCTGCGAACAAAGCCGCATTTGAGCGCGATGGGGTCAACCTCACATTCACGGCGTATTTTATGATGGCGATCGTGGCGGGACTGAAAGCCTATCCGCAGACCAACGCATCGTGGACAGATGAAGGATTGCTGGTTCATAAAAATGTCAATTTGGGTATGGCAGTCTCGCTCGGTGAAGACGGTTTGATCGTGCCGGTCATCAAGAAAGCCGAAGACCTGTCCCTGTTGGCAATGGCACGCGCAGTCAATGACCTTGCGAATCGTGCGCGTACCAAGAAACTGCAGCCTGATGATGTCAAAGGCGGCACGTTCACACTCACCAATCATGGCGTGAGCGGATCGTTATTTGCCTTCCCAGTCATCAACCAGCCACAGGCAGGCATCCTCGGCGTGGGAGCGATGCAAAAACGCGTCGTTGTCATTGACGTTGCCATCGCCATCCGCCCGATGGTGTATATGTCCTTTGTCTTCGACCATCGCATCCTCGACGGCGCATCCGCAGATTGGTTCCTGGCAAAAGTTAAAGACACATTGGAGAACTGGGCATGACAAATTTCGACGAACGTGCAAAAGATTGGGATGCAGACCCCAAGAAAGTACAACGTGCATTTGATGTGGCAGATGCCATCCGCAGGGCGATTCCGCTTTCACGGGAAATGTCTGCCTTTGAGTATGGATGCGGCACCGGATTATTGAGCTTTGCGCTCAAAGACGAGTTTCAGCATATTACACTGGCAGACACCTCTCAGGGCATGTTGGATGTTCTAAAGGAAAAGATCGCGGCTGCCAGTGTGCCCAACATGCAGCCGCTGAGACTCGACCTGACAACAGACCCTGTGCCTTCTAAAAAATTTCACATCACCTATTCCATGCTTACCATGCACCACATTCAAGATACAGAAGGTATTCTCAAGAAGTTCAATGAACTTCTTTTGCCAGATGGCATTTTGATCATTGCCGATCTCGACAAAGAAGATGGTTCTTTTCACACAGACGGCACGACGGACGTACACAAAGGGTTTGCTCAACAAACTTTGCAACAGCAAGTAGAAGCGGCAGGCTTTGGAGATGTCCATTTCTCAATTGCGCACATCATTAAAAAAGAGGTTGAAGGAAAGGAAAAAGAATTCCCAGTCTTTTTGATGTCTGCCCGGAAAAAGGTATGACCATAAAAACCCTTACTGGAAACCTGGAAGCCTATTGGGAACAAGGTTGGGAGGGATTGATCCTGTTTAGTTTCATGCCCGAAAATGGAAAAGGACTGCACGACCTGATCGGGCTGGAAAGCGGTCAACACCTGACGATCTTCAACCCGGATGGCACTACACTCTGGGCAGGCACGCTGGACTTCGTCCGCAGAAACGAGCGGCGCGACCAGCACAACCTCGATGCAGATATCTGGTCAAATCAAAAACAAAAAGACGTCCCCTATGCTGATTGGATGGCATGGTTCTGGCACAAGCCGCCGCTGAAGGCAAAACTTAAATTCGATGAAGAGAAAACCAATACACGCAGATCAAAGGAAACACCCATGAAAAAACGAACAAGCGAAAACGATCATCCAAATATCAATAAAAATGTTCACCCGCCGATCGTCGCAATGGTCTTCATCATCGTCGGTCTTTTGATGGGATATCTCGCCCCCGCCCTTGCCGGGATGCCTCCGCTGCTGAAAAATATCGGGTTGGGTCTCACTTTCATCGGCTTTCTCTTTGGCGTGGGCGCCTTTATCGAATTTCGCAAAGCACGCACAACGCTTGACCCGCATGGGTCGGTCAAAGCGCTGGTCAAAAGTGGGATCTATCGCTTCACCCGCAATCCCATCTACCTGGGATTTCTTTTGATGGTGATTGGCTTCCCATTGACCTACGGCTCACTATGGGGTTTGGTCGTTTCGCCCATTTTCATGGTCACTCTTGCACGGCTTGTGATAGAGAAGGAAGAAGCCTATCTGGAGAAAAAGTTCAAAGACGAGTACACAAGCTACAGTTCCAGAGTGAGGCGATGGTTGTAATGTTCAAGTCGCATTAATATTTCTCGCCTACATTCTGTTCACGACAGCTACACCTATGATTAAATTAGTCAAACAAAATCAAGCCAATAAACACTGTCCTTGATCTTGATCGCTACCATCCAATATAAGCAAGGATTTATATGGGATAATAAGGAAATGAAAACAGGATTTCAAAAAAACATTATCTCACCCATATTAATTTTTATTTCTATACTAATTCTTTTACGCTTTGTTTGGGTTAGTGATGATGCGTTTATAACATTAAGAACTGTGGACAACTGGACAAACGGGTTTGGGTTGACTTGGAATGTATCAGAAAGAGTACAAACATATACTCATCCGTTATGGATGCTTCTGATAAGCGGTATATATATTTTTATAAAAGATGGGTATTTCACTGCAATCATAGCAAGTCTGTTCGTTTCTATTCTTGTTATCAGCATCTATATTAGGCAATTTTCGGAGAATCCGTTTCTTATGGTAGCAGGATGGGGAATTTTAATGCTTTCAAAGGCATTTTTAGATTATTCAAGTTCTGGACTAGAGAATCCTCTTACACACCTGTTATTCATTGTATTCACAATCATTGTCATTGGCGGAAAATCTAATTTCTTCACAGTCTGTCTAATCGCAGGATTAAGTATGACAAATCGAATGGACAGCATTCTTTTTTTCGTTCCAACGCTTGCATATTTGTTCTTGAAGAAAAACTTAAATACTCGAAGTTTCCTTTACTTAATAGTAGGTTTCGCACCATTTATATTATGGGAATTATTCTCGATTTTCTATTATGGATTCCCATTCCCAAATACTGCATATGCAAAGTTAAATACAGGAATCTCAAACGCCGTTCTAATTAACCAGGGATTTTTGTATTACTTAAATTCCTTCAAGTGGGATCCGATCACTTTATTAACCATAACCATATCTATTGGATTAGCTATCACATACGGAGAAGTAAAAACCAAATTACTTTCGATTGGGATTCTGCTATATGAAATGTACATAATTTATATTGGTGGAGATTTCATGAGCGGGAGATTTTTTTCTGCAATTTTTATTTCTGCTTCTTTTATATTATTGAAATCAATTCACTTAATAAGATTCAGGCATCAACTACTCTTTATTGGCATTCTAATATTTGCAGGTTTATTCAATTATAAAAATCTACAACATTTCAATACACCTCTATTAAACCTACAAAATCAATCGCCCACCCAGTTTATAGATGACCAAAGCGGTATCTCTGATGAACGGAATTATTATTTTCAAGCATCCAGTATTTTTTATATAGACAAAAGTCTTAAGATGCCTAAACATGCCTGGGTAGATAGAGGTTTCGCCTACCAATTTGAAAGCACTCCAGTTGTTATTGAGGATACAGTAGGAATGATGGGTTTTTTTGCTGGACCTAAAACTCATTTCATTGATTCCAACGCATTAGGAGATCCTCTACTTGCGCGGCTTAAGATGAGCACTCATGATTGGCGGATTGGACATTTTGCGCGCGAAATCCCAGTCGGATATTATGAAACGATTCTAAAAAAGAAGAACTTAATTGAAGATTCAAGTCTATCAGAATATTACGAAAAACTAGATTTTATTATTAGCGGACAACTTTTCTCTCGAAAAAGAATGTTGGCAATTTGGGAAATGAACACCGGGAAATATAACTATCTACTTGAAGAATATTACGATCATTCTCCATAGCACATTACATGTGGGGTAAAACCTTGCATTGACCTAACGATCCCAACTTTAGCGCAATCAAATTTTATTTCACTTGATAATTAGAACAAGTGTCCTTATAATAATTTTAAAGGAGATTCGCCATGCCCATTCAAACATCTGACATTGAACTTAATGTGAACAACAAAAAAGTGAAAGCCTATCTCGCGAATGGCGGTGGTCCTGGCATTTTACTGTTACATGCCTGGTGGGGATTGAATCCGTTCTTTAAACAAGTATGCGACCGCATTGCAACGCAAGGCTTTAGCGTACTCGCTCCCGATCTGCGTGATGGACAAATCGCTGCAACCATTGACGAAGCCAAAGCGTTGATGGAAAAAAGCGATGGCGATTTTATGGGTCAGATCGTGTTCACAGCAAAAGATCATTTGCAATCTTTGACAAAGGGCAAGATCGGGCTTGTCGGTTTTTCGATGGGTGCTGCGTGGTCGCTGGTGGTCGCTTCTTCAGTTCCAGATCAGGTTGGGGCGCTGGTCATGTTCTACGGCAACGAAGGCGTAGACTATGGAAAGATCACCGCCAAAGTGATGGGGCATTTCTGTGAGGTGGATGAATGGGAACCGACCGAATTTGTGGATAACACCTTTGCAGAGTTCGCCAAAGCCGGTGTGGATGCGACGCGTCATACCTACCCGGGAACTGCCCATTGGTTCGTGGAAGAGGACCGCCCCGAATACGACTCCGCTGCCGCGTTGTTGGCATGGAGCCGCACGTTTGAGTTTTTGAAAGCCGCACTGTAGGACAAGTCTGTAGACTTGTCCTACAAAACGCAAAAAAGGTTAAGGGTATAATCGCCCTTAATCTTTTTTTATATTTAGGAGAGTATTTCTCATGGCAGAAAATTTTGATGTCGTTGTGATTGGCGCCGGACCTGCGGGCTATGTGGCTGCGATCCGCGCGGCACAACTTAAACAGAAGGTAGCGATCATAGACAAGCAATGGATGGGCGGCGTATGTTTGAACGTTGGTTGTATCCCCTCCAAATCGCTATTGAAGAACGCCGAAGTGGCGCATACCCTGCGTCACCGTGCCAAGGATTTTGGCTTTTCGTTCGATAACCTGAAATTGGATTACAACGTGGCATTCAAACGCTCACGCTCGAACTCAGACCGTTTAGTGAAGGGCATTGGCTTCTTAATGAAGAAGAACAATATTGCCGTCTTCATGGGCGCAGCACAATTCAAGGCGAAAGATACACTCACTGTTACCGATAAAGACGGCAAAGTCACGGAACTCAAAGCGAAGAATATCATCGTCGCAACTGGCGCGAGTGCAGCGACCTTGCCCGGCATAACCATTGATGGCAAGAAGATCGTCACCTACACCGAAGCCATCATGCAAAACACCCTCCCCCAGTCTGCGGTGATCGTTGGCGCGGGCGCCATTGGTGTCGAATTCGCCACCATTTGGAATTCTTATGGTGTGGATGTGACCATCGTGGAACTTCTTCCGCGTGTATTGCCGCGTGAAGATGAAGAGATCAGCAAGGAACTCGCCAAAGAGTTGACCAAGGCTGGCATCACGATCAAGACCGGCATCAAGTTTGAAAGCATCGCTGTGAGCGGTGACAAGGTGAAGGTAAAACTACCAGACGAGACTCTCGAAGTGGATCAGGCGTTGATCGCAACTTCCTTTACGCCGAACAGCAAAGGGCTTGGGCTTGAAGCGGTCGGCGTCCAGATCAGTGAGCGCGGCTTCATCGAGATCAACGAAAAGATGCAGACCAACGTCCCCGGCATTTGGGCAATTGGCGATGTGACCGGCAAACTCATGCTGGCACACGTCGGCTCGGCGATGGGCATTGTGGCTGCCGAACATATTGGCGGACATGAGACGACCACGCTTAATTACGACATGATGCCGCGTGCCACCTACTGCCATCCGCAGGTCGCTTCGTTCGGGCTGACCGAGGCACAGGCAAAAGAGAAGGGCTACACCATCAAGGTGGGGCGCTTCCCCTTCCAGGCAAATGGCAAGGCGCTCGGCTTGGGTGATTATGCGGGCTTTGTTAAGATCATCACCGATGAGAAGTATGGCGAAATTCTCGGCGCCCACATGATCGGACCCGAAGTGACCGAACTGCTGCCCGAACTGACCCTTGCGCAGATGATGGAACTGACCCCGCACGAGATCGCCCGCAACGTTCACGCGCACCCGACGCTTTCAGAGACACTGATGGAAGCGGCGCACGGCGCAAGCGGAACGCCCATTCATATTTAGATAAACCTATACGCCCTATCAAGGATTTTGCCTCCGATAGGGCGTACACTTTGAGACCTCCGAACCTCGGAGGTTTTTTTTGCCAACTACTTGCAAAATTGTCTATACATCTTGATATTTTTGGAGTATTGTGCTATTAACAATCGATAAAAAAAATAACGGGCTTTTTTACCAGTTTTTGCTGGGAGGTCCCGAAGAAAAGACCAGAGGTTTAGGCTATGCACCGCGAACGAGTTTCAGAAAATGTATATTGGTTTCAGAGCGAGGTTTATGCACAAGTAACGGCTGGGGTGGTTGTTGGACCTCAATGGGCGGTGGTGATCGATACGCTCGCCTTGCCTGAAGAAAGCATGTCTATGCGCGAGTTCATTGAGCACGAACTGGGTGTTCAGGTGCGGTATGTGATCAATACTCACTACCACGCTGACCATAGTTGGGGGAATTGCTTCTTCCCCAGTGCGACTATTATCAGTCATGCCAAGTGTCGTGAGTATCTGGTGGAAGATGGCATTCCTTCTTTGGAAGGCGCTCAAAAGCAGAATCCAAGCCTGCGTCAGGTTAAGATCGTGCCTCCTCATCTCACCTTTGAAACCGGTGAAATGACCCTGCGCGTGGGCAAAAAGAACCTGATCCTTTCCTACACCCCCGGGCATAGTGACGATGGCATTTCGGTGCTGGTGGAAGAAGATCGAGTCTTATTTGCGGGGGATGTTTTCATGCCCCTGCCCTTTATTGTAGATGGCGACGCAGAGGATATGCTTGCATCCATTAAGAAAATTGGCAAGATGGGGTTGGAAAATATTATTCAAGGACATGGCGATATTATTCTGCGCGGTGAGATCGATGCAGCCGTTCGCGAGAATGTAAATTACCTGAACAATATCAAAAAAACGGTGAAGGCTGTCAGCAAAAAGAAAAACGCAGAAGAATCTCTTGAAGAGATCACCATTGAGAGTTGCGGAAAGAGCCGCGTCCATCTCGGGGGGCTGGCAGAAACCCTGCATAGACGTAATTTACGAGCGCTTCACCAACAGATGAGCGGAATGTAATTTCTTCACGCACGTTTTAGATGTTGCAGTGAAATCGCTCACTGCAACATTTTTATATAAAAAAGGCGTAACAAAAAAACTCTCAGGAGGAATGAGCAAATGAATTTCATGACAGTAGCAGCATTCGTCGGCGGTCTGATCGTTTTAATCATCGGTGCAGAGTGGCTTGTACGCGGTGCATCACGCATTGCAGGCTGGGCAGGAATTTCACCTCTGGTGATCGGGCTGACCGTGGTGGCATTCGGAACAAGCGCCCCGGAACTCGCCATTAATGTTCAATCTTCATTGGGTGGACGCCCCGATATTGCCGTTGGGAATGTGGTTGGCAGTAATATTGCGAATATTCTACTAATCCTTGGCGCGTCAGCGGTGATCGCCCCGCTGATGGTGCAGCAACAGGTCGTCAGGCAGGATGTGCCAATCATGATCGGAACTTCCATTGCAACTTTACTCTTCGCGTTGGATGGCTTGATCAGTACGTTCGAAGGAGTGATTCTTTTTAGCGCTTTACTCTTTTATATCTGGTTTCTTATTAAACAGAGCCAAAAAGAGACTAACAAAACGGTGGAAGAGGAATACGAGAAGGAATACGCCCCGCATGAAGTCAAGTCGCCCCGCAACTGGGCTATTAATATTGGTCTGGTTGTGATCGGGCTTGCCATGCTCGTCATTGGCGCAGACTGGATGGTTCAAAGCGCGGTAACTGTTGCCAAATGGTTTGGCATTAGCGAGCTGGTCATTGGGCTTACCGTGGTGGCTATTGGCACATCCCTGCCTGAACTGGCAACCTCCATTATGGCTGCGGTCAGGGGCGAGCGTGATATTGCCGTTGGGAATGTAGTGGGCAGCAATATTTTTAATTTGATGTCGGTGCTGGGTTTAAGCTCCATCATTGTCCCTGTTGGGATTCCAGTTTCAGATGCAGCGCTGAATTTTGACCTCCCCGTTATGGTGGCGGTTGCCCTGGCGTCCTTCCCTGTCTTTCTCACTGGCGGTCAGATCTTTCGGTGGGAAGGGATTATCTTTATGGCATATTATGCTGCCTACACCTCCTACCTTGTGCTTAATGTCACTCATCACGCTTCGATCCCCATGTTCAACAATATGATGCTGTGGTTTGTCATTCCGCTCACCGTCTTAACGTTGAGCATATCGCTTTGGTATGAATTTTCATTGCGGCGCAAACCGCAGTTAAATGATCGGGCACAATAATTTGAAGAATCAGGCAGCGGGCTTTTGTATAAAAAGCCCGCTGCCTGCAAAAACATATCGGGATAAAATATGCAAATGGAAATTGGCGCTTCTCCCAATAGAAAGTTCCTCACCCGCTTTGCGTGGATATCCATTGCGGCGGCTGTTCTGACCATTGGGCTGAAGACAATCGCCTATTTCCTTACCGGTTCTGTCGGTCTGCTTTCTGATGCACTTGAATCACTCGTCAACTTGATTGGCGCATGGATGGCGCTTGCCATGCTCACAGTGGCGGCGCGTCCTGCCGATGAGGACCACGATTACGGGCACAGCAAAGCTGAATACTTTTCGAGCGGGGTTGAAGGATCGCTGATCCTCGTTGCCGCAGGCAGCATTATCTACACCGCCATACCACGGCTGCTCAACCCGCAGCCGCTTGAACAGGTGGGCATTGGTCTGGCTGTCTCTGCCGGGGCTTCGATAGTTAACTTGATCGCCGGATTGTTCATTCTCAAAGCTGGTAAAAAGCATCAATCAATTACCCTTCAGGCAAACGCACAACACTTATTAACCGATGTGTGGACCTCTGTCGGCGTGCTGGCAGGTGTGGGGTTGGTATCAATTACCGGCTGGGAAAGACTCGATCCAATCGTCGCATTGATGGTGGCGGGCAATATTATCTGGTCTGGCGTGAAGATCGTCCGCGAATCTGTGCTTGGGTTAATGGACACCGCCCTCCCCACAGAAGAGCGCAACCGTATTCATGATGTGCTCGATCATTACAAAACCAAAGGCATTCAATACCACGCCGTACGGACTCGGCAATCTGGTGCGCGTCGTTTTATGTCGGTGCATATTCTTGTGCCGGATGATTGGACCGTACTTCGAGGGCATCAACTGCTGGAAAGAGTCGAAGCCGATATTCGTGAAGCGCTGCCGGGTATTACGGTTTTCACTCACCTTGAGCCGATCAACGATCCGGTTTCATGGGATGATACAAAATTAGACCGCCCTGCCTGAGCCAACTCTTTCCCGATGAGAGGTGGTTTGGTGACGACATTCTTTCCATCACAGTGATGGTTGCTTTCCCTCAAACATCAGATCAACAATTCCCATCATCCTCTACATAACAAAAATCGCCTTGAAACAGCCGCCAATCTTTCACAAACGTTTCCAATTCTTTGATGTACGGCTTAATCTCTTCTCCGCTCACGATCTGTTCATTGTTCGTAATGACAGGCAGAGAACGCCCTGCGAACATCTCTGCCGCCTTTGAAGATTCGATCAACACCCGATCGTATCCCAGCACCAACTCCTGAAATTCGGCTTCAATCGCATCCGCTTCCGCGCTTGCCTCTTCACGATAAAGTTTTATCATTCGCTCAACTCCTTCGCCATTCAGACGCCTCACTTCACCCGCTGCTTACCGCGCACTTTCCACTATAATCCGCCCTACAACTGCGCCCATCCACACAAAGCTCAAAAGGATAAATGATGGAAGAGTACACACCCATTCACTTTTTTGACGAAAAGATCGCGATCATTTTCGATGCCCCGCCCAAACTCGAAAAAGCCCCAACCTGCCCAAACGGATTCACCTGGAACGATCAAACCTACCGCATACTCCGCTCCATTTCAGAATGGGTGGATTTTTCACGCAGCGGTAAAATGGCAAACAACATGCGACCCACTCATGCAATGACCGCCGCCTCACGCGGATCGCTCAACGTAGGGCGTTATTACTTTCGGGTTGAAGTGAACACAAAACAGATCTTCGATATTTACTACGATAGAGCCATGAAAAATTTAGATGACCGCAAAGGGCAATGGATCATGTATCGGGAACTGGAACCATCAAGTAAAACGGCTGGCGGGTAAATGTTCATACCCAAACCGCCGCATCGTTTTCGTGTATCATTATCAAAATCAGGTTTTCCCCACAACCAGGAGCAACCATGACCGGAAAATATTTCGATGAACTCGAAGTTGGGATGAAGTTCAAACACGGCGGGCGCACAATCACAGAGATGGATAACGTGCTTTTCTCCGCGCTGACAATGAACACCCAACCGCTTCACCTCAACGAAGATTTTGCTTCACGAACCGAATTTGGTCAAAGGCTGGTAAATGGGATCTTCACTTTTGGCTTGGTCGTTGGGCTAACCGTGGCAGAACTCACCGAAGGGACCATTGTGGCAAATTTAGGCTACGACAAGATCATGTATCCCAACCCGGTATTTCATGGGGATACCATTTACGCCGAAAGCGAGATCATCGAGATGCGCGAATCAAAATCACGACCAAATGCAGGCTTGGTGAAGATCAAATGCACAGGCAAAAAGCCCGATGGGACGGTTGTGGTTGAGTTTGAACGAACAGCCATGTTTCTCAAGAAAGAAAAATAAAAGAAAAAAATCTCACTTCTTTTCCCTTGCTTCATAAATCTCTAATTACGAGGTCACACATGCACTCAAGACGAGCCCTACTCTACATGCCCGGTGACAATTGGAAGATGATCACCAAATCCATTACCCTGGGCGTGGATTCAATTTGCATGGATATGGTAGACGGCGCCGCCCTCAACAAAAAAGCGGAGGCGCGCGCCACCATTGCCAGGGCGCTGCAAGAGTTGGATTTTGGCACAAGCGAAAAGCTGGCACGCATCAACTCTGTCGGCTCAGGTTGGGAAAGCGACGATATCGAAGCCGTGCTCCCCCACCACCCAGACGGCATCGTGATTCCCAAAGTCGAATCAGTGGAGCAGGTGGAATGGGCAAGCCGCATCATCGAAGATGCCGAGTTGAAAAACGGTTGGCGGGTGAATTCAATTCGAATCTTGATCGGCGTGGAAACCGCGAAAGGAATATTAAATCTCAAAGAGATCGCGGCGCATCCGCGTTTGGATGCGGTCATCTTTGGCGGTGAAGACTTCGCCGCATCCATCGGCGCAACCCGCACAAAAGATGCCATTGAACTGTTGTATGCGCGGCAGGCGGTCATTGTGGCTTGTGCCGCAAACGATCTTCAGCCGATTGATATTGTGACCATTGATTACAAAGATTTGGAAGCGTTGAAAGCCGAAGCGGAGTTTGGAGCAAGGCTCGGTTTCAGCGGGAAACAGGTTATTCACCCGAATCAGGTTCAAATCACGCAAGCGGCATTCACTCCATCCGATGAAGTCATCGCCCACGCCAGAAGGATCGTCGAAACATTCGAAGCCAGTCAAAAAGAAGGCAAGGGAGCGTATTCGTTGGACGGCAAAATGATCGATATGCCGCTGCTGCGACACGCCGAGAAGGTACTGGCTAGGGCAAAAGCGGCAGGACGGTAAATGATGCCTTCCCGAATCAAAGAACTTGATGGGCTGCGCGGAATTGCAGTTGTTCTGGTTATGGCGCTGCACCTCTTCAAACGCGCCGGATATTTTACAGAACATCCCGTATTGGAAACCTTTACATTCATTACAACCACCGGCTGGGTTGGGGTGGATATCTTCTTCACGCTTTCAGGTTTTCTTATCACTTCCATTTTATTAAGATCAAAAACGGACGAACATTATTTTAAGAACTTCTATGTGCGCAGGGCGCTGAGAATTTTCCCGTTGTATTACGCCGCGATACTTTTTGTGCTTTTCCTCGCCCCAAAGGTGGAAGAGGAATTCACAAATCAATTGAATATCGCCTTGCCCATCATGCTGCTATACCAACAAAACTGGGCGCTGTTGTTCAAAGATTTTCACATCACCCAGTACTTGGGCATTACCTGGTCTCTTGCAATTGAAGAACAATTTTATTTGTTATGGCCTTTCATCGTTTACAAATTAGACCGCGATAAACTGATCAAGTTTAGCGTTGGCTATATTGCCGTTTCCATCATTGGGCGGGTTCTCGGCACGCTGCTATGGCCCGACCTTTCGCAATCTTCCACGTTCTTCTATTACACATCCTTTGCCCGTTTTGAAGAAATGTTATTCGGCGGGCTTTTGGCAGTCTTTCTTACGTATGATGGCGCAAAAGAAAAAGTGAAGCAGTATGCCATGCCGTTATTCTTAACTTCTTTCGCCGTATTTGTTTTACTCCACATTCTATCGCTGCCAGGTGACCCCCACCCGGAACATTCCAGCCTGCCCCTCACACTTGGCGGATACACCACCGCCGCTCTTTTTACCGTCGGTCTGATCGGAATTTTCATCACACGCCCGCCTCAAAACATCTTTCGTAAAATCTTCGCAAACCCCGTCTTGACCTTCCTGGGCACATACAGTTATTCGATGTACCTATTCCACATGACAGCCGCCTTGATACTATTGGATGTTTTCTGGCACAGTGAAATGCGTGGATGGAAAGCGTATTTCCTCTACCCTGCCTCCACCTACGCAGCAACCATTCTCATTGCCTTGTTAACATGGAATTTTCTTGAAAAGCACATGTTGGGATTAAAAAATCGTTTTGAATATCAAGATAAAGAACCATAATGACTTGGTAAATAAAAAAAGACGCCCCTGAAATACCTTCAAGGGCGTCCTTTTTATTACAGCTACCTATTACGAGAAAATTTGTAATAACCTAAAATACAGCTCAAAGGCTTCAGGGTTGGGGCTTTCCATACCTCTTGCGGATTTCCGGCAGAAAATACTCATCGAAGAAGCGATCCACATCGTAATCAGGTTTCCAATTCCAATCCCGACGCGCACGGGTATCATCCACATCCTCGGGCCACGAATCGACAATCCCCTGCCTGCGCAGATTGGGCTCAAACGTGATCTTCGCATCAGGAAAAGCTCGTAACGCCCTATCACGGAACTCATCGGCGGTAATGGCAAAAGCAGCGAGGTTGTACACATCGGTTGTCAGGCTTTCACGCGACGCATCCATGATCATGATCAACGATTTGATCGCATCTGGCATCGCCATGAACGAAATCTTCGTATCAGGGCGCACGAAACAGGCATACTCTTTCCCCTGAGCCGCCGCATGGAGCATCTCAGGACCATAATCACTCGTCCCGCCGCTCGGCAGCGTAAACGCACTGATCAAACCCGGGAAGCGCACCGCACGGAAATCCATAAACGTTGGCGGGGTATCATCCAAATGTTT